>Ga0214545_1000204_pt1 | contig 79140 bp, 56 predicted proteins | sample CNSS4metaG_FD_160064 | JGI IMG/M metagenome (GOLD analysis project Ga0214545, IMG submission 160064) | Root nodule microbial communities from cowpea collected in UCLA plant growth center, Los Angeles, California, USA - CNSS4 | ecosystem: Host-associated > Plants > Roots > Nodule | place: USA...
AAATATAAGTTTAACTATTATTTTAAATTTTAAATTTTGGATTTTAATTTATTTTAATTTCAATAGTTTTTTTTTCCGATCAAGTTTCACATCATTAAAATTATTCAATTTGATTTTTTTTTTTTAGATTTATATAAACCGTGTTTAGAAAGTGTTGAGTTGGCTATTTATAATAGACATGTGTCAATATATTTGATCTTTTTAGTTTTTCTCTCTCTCTTCTCTCTCGTTCAAATCCTTTAAACTTTCTGATCCCTTTACCTTTCAAAACTCATCACTAGCAGACCATGATTTCCGCACCGTTACCACTTCTATATCAAAAAAACAAGTTGAATAAGTGCAATCAAGGTATTAGGTTTAGAGTTCAAAAGACAGCCATATAGGAGTGGAAATTTAGTTAACTGGAAGCGCATAAAGATTAGTTTTTTCTTTTTGACAACTTTTTATTAATTTTTGATGTGATATTTCTTAAGTGACTTTTCTTTTTCTATTTTTTATTTTTTTATATTCTAAAATTACTCAAAAAGATGTTACCTCAATTTGTAAAATAAAATTATCAAAATTTAGTTGTCAAAATATTATTGTTCTTGTATTAAATACATAATAGTTATTGACAATGTGCAAATAGTAGTGCAAAGCGGTAATTGGCAGCAACGACATTTGAATATTGCTCTTGCTTGAAATAGTAGTTGCAATGGCCCCAATCGCAACCCAAACATCATGCCATAGTAGCATTTTTGAAAAAAAAATGATATAGTAACAACCACTTTTTGACAACTTATCTCACAATGTGATGTGACATCTGTTTTTCAATTTTTTTCAATTTTCACGTTGGATTTTTTGGAAGAAAGTGGGAGGGAAAAAAGTAAAAAGCGGGAATGGAAATTGGAGGAGAAAAAACAGGAAGCGGAAGTACAAATGGTTGAACTAAAAAGCATCTTGTTCGTCGTCTTCAACCATTGATGTTCGTCTTCAACCGCCATTCTTCATCTTCAACCCCTATTTTTCTAAAAACTCCTTTCTTCTTCGTTGCAACAATGTGGGTTTACCCATTGGACGAAAGCTTCGACGATTCGACGTTCGTATCAATTGGGGTGGAAAGGAGGGATTTTTGTTGTTGTTTGTAGTGTCGTCATTGTTGTAATAGCGTAAGTTTGCGGGTTTCGTCTTTGTGGTGGAATCTAATCGGGGTCGCTTCTTCGAAAGGTGCATGGTGGTAAGTTGTATTTATTTTTGCGAATTGCTTGTGATTATATTTTGTTTAAAAAGCAAGAATGAAGATGGGTTTTTGTTTTGAATGTGGGTTGTTGATGTTAGGGTTAAGATTTTGTGTTCTTATTTTGGTTGTTGTTGTTTCTGAAATGTTTTCGCTTACATTTTTCTTAGATTAAGTAAGTAAACTATAAATCCACATATGTGCTTACTTAAGACTTAATATTTGTGAACCCATGTTGTATGATTTTCACATTAGATATCCCTGGTAGTTATAGTGGAGCAGGAGTGATTTTGCATTTGTTCACTTATTGAGTAAACTATAAATCCACACTTAAGATATAATTACTGCGAACACTTGCTCTATCATTTGCACATTAGATATCCATGTTAGTTATAGTTGACCAGTGATGATATTCATTCATTGGTTTACTGAGTAAATTGTAAAACCAAATATGTGCATACTTAAGAGTTCATACTACGAACCCATAGTCTATGATTTGCACATTGGTTACCCCTGTTTGTTATAGTTGAGCAAAAATGATCTCAATCCAAGGAAATTGTAGTCATGTTCTCAAGGTGGAATCTAATTTGGCTCTTACAAAAACTATTTTTTTATGCAGGTACTGAACTGACAAAAAGAATGTGTTATGGGAACTTTCAACTTGTTTGGCCATCTTGGTGGCTTCCTTGTTGAACATGAAGACATCAACCAATCGCAAAGCAGTAATTTGTATCACCAATTGAAGGATCAACCAAGGAAACGTTTCAAAAGCCAAGCCATACGAACTTTGTTTTTTACTTACACGAGGAGAAAGTGCCATAATTAGAAGAAACTTAAATTACTAAATTTTGCAGTCCTATGTTTGTGAATGTAGCCATGTTGAAAATATATATATATTTTTGAATATTTGAAAATACTTGTCTTTTATGATGTTAAGTAAGAGTTAATTATACAAATGTTGAAGTCATATTATTGAATTTTTCCCCTTACTACATGCCAACTCGTGACTTAATAAATGCTAACCTAAGTGCAATACTTTGCATATGAATTTTTCTTTCTTCGATAACTTCAATGGCACTTTCATGCCTTGAGCTTATGTGATAAAGTTAAATCTTCATACTCATATTCCTTAAAGCGAGTCTAATTTGCCTCTCTTTGTGTTTTTGAAAAGAAAAATAAAGGTGTCTATATTTCTTCTTCACTTCCACCGTGCAGTATTATGTCTTACTCATGCCTACGTAAGTGCTAACCCGTGGTATACGTTTTGAACATGCATGAAAGGATGTACAAAACTTCTTTAAATCTTCACTCTCTTCATTACCAATGGGGAGTATATGTTGGTGAGTCAAGGAATGCAATTTTCTTAATTTAATTAACAACATCATATGACTAAATGAAGGAATAAGAGTATGAAGGTAATATCATCATAATTAAAATCATCATAGTCAACAATTACTGAGGTTTGGTAGGCAGTTTCATGAAAGTGCAAAACGAATAGCATGGGTTAGCACTTATTTATATATCACTTAGCAATTACTATTGACAGTGCATTTCCAAAGCAATTTCTCTCATTTGAATTGAATCACTAAAACTATGAAGTTAGTATTAGTTTAAACGCTTCCAAAAAGAAGTTGTAGACTTTACTTATCCACCAAACTTCTCCAAATGGTACGTGGTGAACTTGTCTTTCCCAATTAAGTGAATGTACAAATCCTTTAACCTGAATTTGCACTTATTTACTCAAAAGTAAGCAAATACTTAGGGGAATAGATTAATTTACTCCCTCGTGTTAAGTTAATTTAATATGTTCATAAATGAAGGTTATCATCAAAAAGTGGATGTCACAATATCATTTTCCTTTTCTAATTAAAATCATCACAATCAACACTTACTAAGGTTTAGTAAGAGGTTTCGTGAAAGTGCAAAATGAATACCATGTGTTAGCACTTATTTGTATATTAGTTAACAACTATTGTTGACAGTGGATCTGTAAAGTAATTCCTATCATTTGGTTTGAAGGACTAAAACTATGAAGTTAGTGTCAGTTTAAACATTTACAAAATGAAGTTGTAGACTTTACTCATCCACCCAACTTCTCCAAATCATATGTGGTCAACTTGTCTTTCCTTGGAAAATGAATGTGGAAATCCTTTAACTTGGGTTTGCACTTACTTACTCAGGATTAAGCACATAGTTAGAACCTTCTACTCATAGTGGATTACTAAAGTATCACTTCCAATTATACTAATCACATGCTGCTTAAGATAATATCACTTAAACAAGCTTATAAACCAACAACATTTGATCCATAATTAAAAACATAAAACACTACTATTAATGTATGATAATCTTTGCACATGAAAAAAAAACCAACTTGATTACATTGCCACAAAAACCACTACAAAATTCACTAATGCCAAATCTTTTAATTCTACCACTTCCTCCTCGTGTAGGTCTGAAAGGGAATTTGTATAGCTTGACTCTTGAAACATTTTCTTGGTTGATCCTTTCAACATGGTCAACCATTCAAACGATGTTCCTTGAAGAAGTGACTTTTGTTGTGCAATTAACTTGTTATTTAAAAAACCAATGTATTTGGTCCGACAAAAATGCATAAAAGCCTGCAAAAAGTTATCATTAAAACTGACCACTTCATTTTGAATAAAAAAGACAAATAAACATAACATACCTTACTATCAGCCTGCATGTCACCACTGCAATCACTATCTTCACTAAAATCATTTATTCTGATGAAGGAAGTTAGGTAAACTAATGTCAGCATAATTCATGCAACACTTATTCTCAGTGAGGTATGCCAAAATAATAAGTCTGATAAATAATGCAATTCATCACATAAATGAAGTGTATCATGTAACATCCTGTTTTAATAGTTTTTACGCTATCAAACAAAACATTATATTATGATAATTCAAGCAAATGATAGGAATAGGCCGGTATAAAGTATCAATACAATCATCATTAAATAACCATACATGTACTGCCTATACATACAGCCTACACTAAGAAAGGGGTTACAAAACACCCAACCATCTAAGCAAAACAAAGAGTGAAGGTTACTGTTGGAAACGCTCAGTCACCACTCAACTCCTATCCAGGAGGGGTGTGTCCTCACCTGCACTTTTAGCTGCTCACGCCAATCATTAAGGGCGATCATCGCAAAAGAGAAAGACACGCAGAACAAACATATGCAAGAAGGGTAAACTAACTTAAATAAAGAGAAATCATGCAATTTAATAATTAAGCGTCAATCAAGGTTTATCACATTTATCAGAATTGTTCAAATCGTCATAATCATAACACGTATTCACAATTCTAGACTCGATATCCGGATTATGTAAGTGACATTGGAGCTCTTGGTGGCTTGCACCTATGACGGTTCCCAAACTCTGCAGAGTTTTGTGCACAAGGGGTATTCACCCAACCACTCCCAGGGTAAGTCTCCTTCACGTCAATGACGGATCGAGTCCATAGACTAGGACCTCCTGCTACTCCTCCCGACATAATCCATTATACTCTATATGAGTCTTAATGGTTATAGGAGCGTCAGGATACCACCAAAATGAGTCCTCATGTCCTTACATTCACTAAAGCCATCATCCTTAGAATTTCCCTTGAAATCCTAATTCCATCACATTCTCAAATAGACCAAATTCACACAATTCCATCACGTAGACTATTATTCATAAAACTCATACAAAATAGACAATTATCACATCAATCCACTTAGCATATCTTCATTTAATCTAAAACAGAGAAGACAATCCAATTCTGCAGTGAATCTCGCTCAAGCTAGAGGATTTCACCTAAGCTAGAGAGTCATCTCGCTTAGGCGAGCTGCTCTCACCTGGGCGAGATCACTTACAGTGGGCAACTAAAAAATCTGAGCAAATTCTCGCTCAGGCTAAGTTGGTTTGCTTAGACGAGAGGATCTCTCGCTCAAGCGACCCCAACTCGCCTAGGCGAGACCTCGCGTAGTGACATATGCGACTCTTTGATATTTTCGCTCAAGCGAGAGCTGCTCGCCTGGACGAAATTACCAAGATTCCAATCTGTTCTTCACATGCAGAGCTATGCAATTCACACAAAAACTCAATTTCACACAGCAAGCAGTTCCAAACATCAATTAAACACATGATCATGCAATCCAAGCACTCAGAGACACTTTTTACACGGAAATTTAGTGAAGAGTTAGCTTCCCTTACCTATTTCTGGTGAATGCTTTGGTGAAAGCAACTTCAGAGAGGAAAAGCAGAATTCCTTAGTTCAACCTAATGAGTTCATCATCAAGACACAGGGAATGAAGGAACACTTGATCAAACTCAGAACAGAAATAGAATTTCGAGTCTTAAGCTAAAATTGAACCCCAAAACGAAAATGGAGACTTACCTAGAAGGAGGGAAGCTAAAAGCGGAGACAGCAGGAGGTTCTGTTGAGGTCACTCTTCCAGAATCTGTTCCAAGTTCAAGGAGAGGGATTTAGATAGAGAGTGATTAATGGTGATTGTGTAGAAAGTGGTGGTGAGGCGAAGAAAGAAGAGGAAGGAGTGGGTGTATGGTTTCAGTGTTCTGGAATGAGAGAAGAAGGAATAATATAAAAAAAAAGGGTATCACATATCACACTAGCAAACCTGAATGCAAAAATAACATGTATATATGATATAACTTGCACAAAACATAAAGGATAGCCAATAACTTCTTATAAGTTAGCTCACACTAATGCACATGGCTGAGTCATCAATAAGTACATAATTTGGATAACACTTTACTAAATAAGTCAATCAAAAAATATGAGACAAGCTCAACATATGATTAATATGGATATGTAATGTGGAAATCTTAGACCATGGGTTATAACTTATTAACTCATTAGTAGGCATGTACTTGGATTTTCAGTGTACTCAATAAGGCAATCATTGAATATCATCCGTGCTCAACTATAACTAATAGGGGTAAGCAATCTACAAATCATAGACCATGGGTTTGTAATTATGAACTCTAATATAAGGACATATTTGGATTTACAATTTACTTAGTAAACCAATGAATGAATATCATCCCTGCTCAACAACAACAAATATGGATATCTAATGTGCAAATCATAGAGCAAGTTTTCGCAGTAATTATATCTTAAGTGTGGATTTACAGTTTACTCAATAAGTCAACAAATGCAAAATCACTCATGCTCCATTATAACTACCAAGGATATCTAATGTGCAAATCATACAACATGGGTTCGCATATATTAAGTCTTAAGTAAGCACATATGTGGATTTACAATTTACTGACTTAATCTAAGAAAAATGTAAGCAGAAGCATTTCAGAAACAACAACAACAATAACCAAAATAAGAACACATAATCTTAACCTTAACCTCAACAACCCACATTCAAAACAAAAACCCATCTTCATTCTTGCTTTTTATAGAAAAAATAATCACAAGCAATACACAAAAATAAATACAACTTACCACCACGGACCTTTCGAAGAAGCGACCCCGATTAGATTTCACCACAAAGACGAAACCCACAAATTTATGCCACTACAATGATGACGACACTACAAACAACAATAAAAATCCCTCCTTTCCACCCCAATGGATATGAACGTTGAATCGTTGAAGCTTTCGTCCAATGGGTAAACCCACACTATTGCAACGAAGAAAAAGAGGGATTTTTAAAAAAATAGGACTGAAGATAAAAAATGGAGGTTGAAGACGAACATCAATGGTTGAAGACGACGAACAAGATACTTTTTAATTCAACCATTTGCACTTTCGCTTTCTGTTTTTTCTCCTCCAATTTCCACTCCCACTTTTCACATTTTTCCTTCCCGCTTTCTTCCAAAATCACCAACGTGAAAATTGAAAAAAATAAAATAGATAACACGTCATGTTGTGAGATAAGTTGTCAAAAAGTGGATGTTACTATATCATTTTCCTTTTGAAAATCCACATTTTCCTTGAAGACAGGGTCAGGAATAGGAATAGGGAGTTGAGATTTTCCTCCCTGTGTAGAATTTAAAAAAAATCAATAATTGGTTATTGCTTGTCACTCCTATGTGATACCAAGATTGACTAACTTATCATGCACTCACCTTTTCTTTCAATTGTTTTTCAACCAACACCAACCTATATATAGTGACACTATCCCTTCCTCTTCTATTTGTTCTGAATTACAAGAGCTATGATATTTTGACAATTTTTTTTTTACAAAGTTTGACAAAGTTTGATTTTTAACATACACTACACATTTTTATTCTCTTTCAAAGTCACATCAAACATTTCTTACTTTCATTAAGGTGTTGCTATGTATACATTGTCAAAATTTTATCAATAAAACTTTGTCAAAAAATAAATTTTCAAACTATAAACCTTCAACTTGTTCAGTGCAGAAGTGATGGTAGGGTGGAGATCGCAATTGTCAAAAAAGGTCGTTGGTGATGAGCTTGTGATAGACGGGGGAGGAATTTTAGAGGATTTGGAGAAGAAATAGAAGAGAAAAATACTAAAAAAAACATAGAAAAACAAAATAAGATATTAAAAATTAATATATTAACACATTTTCATTACAAATAACCAACACACTCTACGAATAAGGAGTTTATTCAAATCTAACAAATGATCAAATTAAATTGATTTAAGACATAATAGAACTTAAATCAATAAAAAACAAATATTAAAACCAAAATAATCACTAAAATTATGAACCAAAATAGTAATTAAATCAATAATATATTATCCATTCAAACTTTAACAAAATATAAAAATAATGAAAGAAATTAAAAAAGGAATACATATTTAGGAGTTGTAATTGATTTGATGGTAGAAGGAAAAAGTAAGAGAGGTTGTGAGCTGCACTTTCCTGTAACAAACTACTAACAAGTAAGATTTCTAGAATAAAAAGAAAAACTTATGTTACTCAACGAAGTTTCTTTTAATAATAGAAAAATACATCCTCAATTGAAGCTATCAATTTTCCCTGAAAACTAGAATTGAAAGATAAGAGTATACCTAATCAAAGAATAATTAAGTCTTCATGTCTTTATTAATTAAAAAATATATTTACCAGCTATATTTTCAGAATTTAAAATGTCTAAACCAACTTTTATTTTATTTTTCTCAAATTTCACCTTTAATTAATAATACAATTTTTTTAACTAGGGTAACTTAGATTATGTTTTTTTTTTGTTTTAACTTAGTTATATATATATTCCTATATAGTATCTTTCAAACTCTCATATGATTAACTTTTATGTTTCACGGGAAGATATTTCATGATAATAAAAAAAATCATTTTTCTTTTTCAAAATTGAGTTCTTAACATTAATATATATTTTATAAAAAAAAATAGAAAACATATGATAATCAAACATGTATAATAATTACTGGGACCACCATTGAAATTTATACTTGTCGTGTTGTGTTGCTTACATGTTCTTTTCAATGCACGTGAAAATTTGATATGATAATGATGTTTGTTCTACTAGGAAGATAACACATTTTATGCATAATAGGTTTGGTTAAGATAGAGGAGAAAAATAATTTTATATGATATTTTCTCTACCAAGAAGATAATATTTAGGGTGTGTTTGGATTTAGGAGTGGATTTGAGAGAGTTAGTAGATGAATTTGAAAAGATGGAATGTGGATTGTATTATTGGTTGGATTAAGAGATAGATGGTATAATTTGAGTAAATTTGAGATGAAAATTTGTAAAAATTTGTACATAATATGATGTATATAATAAATTTTTAAAAAAAGTAATAGATAAAATTAGATGATTATCACTAGCGGATTTTCAGCCAAAATTTTGGAGGTGCCAAAATTTTGGTTGAATTACTCTTTTGGTCTATCTTTTCATTCAATTTGTTTGTGATTTTTTAAAAATTGATGTACTTTGATTTTTTTCATTGAATTTTCAAAAGCGGAAGAAAGATCTTTCATAAAAAATTGATACTAGGATTCTGTTAATTACACAAACAAATCAAATAATCATTTTTATTTACAACTTCAATTTTGATGAAAAATCTGATTCAAGAAATTTAACGAAAATGACAAAATTGCATCATATTTTCAAAAATCAGAACTAAATTATACAAATAATCATTTTAAAACATAATATTAATAAAATAATTATTTTTATTTAAAAAATATTTAAAATATAAAATTAAAAAATAAATGTAGACAAGCAAAAAAAACTTTTCCTTATATATAAATATAAATGTATAAAAATTTATTAAAATATCAAATATATAAAATATATTACAAATATTAATTTTTTTAAAAATATATTTAAAATTATATATTAATATATATAAATATAAAAAAATTGGGGGGCATGGCCCCTTAGTCTTTGCATAGGTCCGCTACTGGTGATTACCATTTTATCTTGGTGATTACCATTTTATCTTTGAGAATAAATATGATAAAATTTTAAAAGTAAATACTACAAATGATATCAAAATTAAATTAATTTTTTTTATTTATAATTAAAAATAAAATTAAAATTAGGAAGCTAAAATTAAAATAAAAAAGGAATTGTAAAAAAATATTTAATTACATTTTTCTAAATAAAAATTTCTATATTAATAGTATAACTATTATAAACATTGTAGTCATAAACAACAATAAAGTTTTATAAATAATAGATCTTCTAAATCTAAATGAAATGAAATGAAATTTCTACAATTTACCAAAAATAATAAAACTATTTATGATGAAGTACATGTAAAATTAATATCATTAACACTTTTCTATTGTCATATATATGCCAATTAATTCTAATTACCACATTTGAAAATTAGAGATTCGGAAAATGACAAAAAAGAGAGTGCTGGCAAATTAAAATACGAAAGCATTGTCTAATACAAAGAAGGCTACTTTTGTCTTTTACTAAAGTTGAACGGTACATATTCACACATCTGTGTCTATTATGTGCTGATGGTTATGAGTGATATCATTGTCCTCGTATTCCTTTAAATTTTTTGAAACAAACCCTCACGACATTAGCACCTCCTCGCACCTATGTTTTGACAGTACGACATCCTAATCTAAACACACGTTTAAGGATGTGATGATGAGCTAGTGGATGGGAGTGAAAAACAAAGAGATAAATAAAAGGGAGAAAATAAAAAAATGGAGTCGTTTGTAATAAAGAAAAGATAATAGACAGTGAATTTGTTTAGATTAAGGATTGATTACTCCCATGATACCTATTTTGATAGAAGTATGTCAATTTGGTATTCATTTTTTAAAAAGTGTCACTTACATTCCAATTTTTTTTAAAAGACTTTAATTAGGTCTCTTTATGACAGAAATTACTAACACCATTAACAGCATGCCACTTATTAATTTGTGTTTTTTTAATTTATTTTTTTCAAACAAAAATAAATGTCATGTGTGAGGTCTCTTGCATGATAAGTGACAGGTCAGTGTCACGTGACAAGATAATGCCACATGTCAATGTTACTATCAAATGTCATTGTTTTGATTTAAATTTAGTCTTCATATATATTTCATTAATTCAATTTAGTCTCCATATATGTGTCTCTGATTAATTTTGACCAAATGTTTTTTAATAATTAAAATATTTTCTTGTATAATATTTTTTTTTTAATTGATAAAATTGTTATATATTAATTTGTCCTTGTATTAAAAATAAATTTAGAATAAAAGTTGATAAATTATTTGTACATGTTACCTGATTTTTTTTTCAAAAATAATTTTATTTTAAATTTCCTACGGAATTTGCATTTTATTTCCCAATATTGACCCATGCACTATTCAAAGTGAGAATTCGCTTTTCGAGAAGTCGAAAAACAAAGTCTTTCTCCTTTTGAACTTACATTGTTAAAGGAGTTGAACAAAATGAAAAAGGTTCATGATAAACTAGGAAGTATGAAGAGGAAACGGAAGAAAATGGGTAATGAGATCACTAGAAGTGAAAAATTTTAAATTAATCATTAATTGTTTTGCTTGTTTTGCTTATTTTTTAAGTTGTAATACATGAATCTCTTAATGAATTTTGTTTTGATTTGTTAATTGGTATATGTTATAAACAAATTTAATTACTACCATAATTTTAATGGATTAATATTTGAAATAACATATTAAAAGTGGTTTAAACTTAATTATATGTTTGATCTTTGATATAAATAACCGATTAAATAAGGATGAAATCGATTATTTTAGAGAAGTTGTTATTGGTAATCCATTTTTGCTTTTGCTCTAGTATAATTACTTGAGAAGATAATTAATTATTCTAGGGACGATTCTAACCAAACGGAAAGCAACGAAAGAGGAGAAAAAAAAGAAAAACAGAATTACAACATATTGATGATTACCATTTATCCCTCAAAGCTTGGAAAGGAGACTTGGGAGTGGGTACTATTAAATTCATGGATCATGGAGGAACTTTGCCTTTTTGAAAGTGTTGATGGATGGTTCATATTAGGCTAATGGTTCATATGAAGGTTAAAATATTTTATTGGTCTATGTTTTTTTCTTCTAAAATCTTAAATAGATTTTAGATTTTTTAGTTTCAATTAAGTCCATATTTTAGAAAATGCGTAACAATTAGGTCTATTCTGTTAGTATGATGTTAATAGTGTTAAGAATGTGTCACGTGTCAGCTCCTCATTTTTATGAATTTTTTTTTTTTTTGAAAATTATTCATGTAACGTCAATATTGCGTCACATGTCAAATCAGTAAGGTGACACACGTGTCAAGTCATTGTCTGAATCTTAATTTGGTCCATATATTTGTTATTTTGATTACATTTTAGTCCATTTTTTTTTAATTTTCAATTTCATCCTCTCCAAATTGAGACCAAATTTAAGTTTTATATAAATTTTATAATGATATTTTTATTAAATATTTTAATAATATTAAGTTTATTTAAATTCATATTTTACATTAAACTTTACTTATATTTTCTTTTAAAATTTTAAAATATTTATTTTAACTTGTTAAAAAATTGTTTTAAACAATTTATATACAAATGTTAGAGTTGGTTTAAAAATAACAATTTTATAAATTTAAATATCAAATTTTAAAACAATTTTGTAAAAAGTTAAAATAAATATATTTAAAATTTTAAAATAAATAAATAGAATTTAATGTAAAATTTAAATTTAAATAAACTTAATATTGTTAAAAATATGTCATACAAATATTACTTATAATAAAAATATCATTATGATATTTATACAAAAGTTAAATTTGGTGTCAATTTGGAGATGATGAAATTGAAAATTAAAAAAAAAATGGACTCAAATATAATCAAAATAACAAATATATATGGACTAAATTGAGATTCAGATAATGACTTGACATGTGTCACCTTATTAACTTGACACGTGACACAATATTGACGTGACACGTGGCATAATATTGACGTGACATGTGACATGAATAATTTAAAAAAAATTAAAAAAATAAAAAAATTCAAAAAAATAGGAGTTAACACGTGGCGTATCTTTAACATCATTAAAACCATACTAACGAAATGGATCTAATTATTACGCATTTTCAAAAATATGGACTTAATTGAGACTGAAAAAAATCTTATGACCTATTTGAGATTTTGAAAGAAAAGTGGACGAATGGAGTATTTTAACCTAGCATAAATGCTATTGGAGAAGTCTATAGCATGCAAGTTATCGAGGAAGAGACTCATGCTTTTCATTGTTAGAATTGCGTGACGACATAGAACCAAAATTATACCTCTTATTGCATACAATTTTTAGCACTCCTAATGGTTTACCACCACCTAAACCTCATGTCCATTCAATTCCATTGTTAAAAGGGTCAAACCAGTTGAAGTGAAACCATACAAATATTTTCACAACCAAAAAGAGGAAATTGAAAAACTGGAAGAAATCAAGTTGAACGAGGGGATCATCCAAACTAACTCATTCTCTTCTCTAATTATTTTGGTCAAAAAGAAAGATGGAACTTGGAAGATATGCACCGACTATAAAGAATTAAATGCCATCACTATTAATGACAACTTTCCTATTCCTACAATGGACAAACTAATTGGTGAGTTGTATAAATATGTTACTTCTCCAAACTGGATTTAAGGTAAGATATCACCCAATCTTATTATAATTTTTATTCATAATAGTGACTATTTTATTAACCAATAATTTTTAGTTTTATGAATGATATATAAATTAGTCAGAATAGTAATTAATAATTATTGATCACTGAAATGAATCAATTATTTAAAAGTTTTATTATAGTGATCGTATACGGTAATGTAATGCTCATTTTTATTCTCTAAAAAAAAAATATTTCCAACCTTCCGTAGCAACATTAAGATCGATATCTCTAATATATTAAATTCTAGCTTTAAATAATTTAAATATGTCAACTTAACCAATTTCTTGCTCTTTCCAGTTAAACTTATTAAAATATAATGGCTCCATGATGTATACTCCTAAATTACCAGTGATATCATGAGTGAATGGACCACAAAGTGGTGGTGTCAGATAAGGAAAATCTTGCATTACCTTCTTTCAAATAACTGCACTAGTGGCCTAAAGTAGCCAGCCTCGGCCAAATGAAGTGCATTTTGAGAATTACCAGACAATATATCCAATAACTTTGTAGCATCATTTCAGGCATCAGGGTCATCCCCATTAAGGATACCAACTGACATAACAATGCAACCTTGAATTCTTCTGATTCAACGACGAACGAATCTCTTGTGAGTGACTTCACCACTGCTCATAAGAACTCAAAATCTACCATCTTCTCCTGCAGTGAACTACTTTATAAAGCAAGCTAAAATAACCAAAGGTGCAAAGATTTAGACCAACAATTGCATGAAACATCTTCTTAAGTTAAGGGTTTTACCTTTTACTCATCATTTCCTGAAGCAATACTTCTTAGCAATTGCATGATTGCCCCAACCTATTTTCTGCCTTACACGAACCTAGACGGTTGAAAAGAATAAGAGTTGCTTCCTCGTTGATCAAACCACCATTAAATCTTTTACTGTTTTTGAACTCCTTCAGTCTCAAAAGTGAAACTGCAAATTGTTCATCATTACCATTCTTAAGTTACAAAACAACATCATCAATGCAAACATTAACTATTTCCTCTTCTATTTCTGCAGTCAGCTTCACGTCACTGCTGGAAGCCTTTGATTTTGGACTTGAAGCTACACTTAAACTGCCATCAAATCTCACATTCATCAATTGCCTTTGCAGTGTACCAATCTTTTCTCTGAAATCCACGGAAATTTCTTTGCTGGCTACGAGTGGAAGGCCAAAGGATCGACCTATGTCATGTGTTATCTCCACGGAAATTCGACCTTTTTGTCAAAGCTTTGGCATGCCTCAGCTCATTCTCAAAACATTCCAAGGATTTTCTTATAGGTGACTTGTCCAAGACTGTGTTTTGTCTCTTAAGTCATTGAAGATGGGTGAGAATTTCTCAACCAACATGGCAAACTCAACCAAAATATGTACCTCAACTTCAAAGTTCTTAGCAACCTCATCGGCCAAAACTATCAGCTCTGACAACAGTCTAGAAAATTTTCTCTTTTCCACGATTTCCATCTTGTTTACCAAAACTAAGTTTATGCAGCAAAAGAAAAACCAGTCATGAGTCATCGGTTACAGAAGATCCTCATCTGGGCAACATACATATATAAATATATTTAAATCATGGAGTACATTGAGGCTGGTCCTCGAATATCATATTTAAAACTAACGACCTTAGTAAATTCATGCTGAAGAACTACTTATTTAAAGGCTCTTTTAGAATACTGTAAATAATGTTAAGGGAGCAAACAGGCAAAGCAGAAACTATTATAATGTGCACAATAAAAGAATTTACATAATGCTCAAAAGTAGAGAAAGAGAAAGAGAAAAAGAAATATGTATTATTGTTGACTAGTGAGAATTGTCTCAGCGCTCTCGTTCACAACGAGTTTCCCCAAAAGCTACCTGTGCAGTATCTACTACACTGTTTATATAGCAATCAACTATCAACTGGGTCATGTAACAGCCAACTAAATGACAAGTGCATGAGGAGAAAATGTAAAACCAGAAAGTCAATCCGAAAAAAGTGATAAAGGTACAATTTCTAATGAGTACCATCCCATTGTTTAGAAGGCAAAACCAAAAACCATAGTTAAATAAGCAAGCCTAAAGGAAATGTTATACCAGGAGACAACATAAATGTGATATATAATGTCCACTTGAAAAGAAGCGATTCAATTTCCATCAAGAGTCACTACAACAAAAGTGACTTTAGACAACATTAAACAAGACCACAAATATAAAAATGTGGTCTAAACATAATAAAGGCAACAATTTTTTAGACTTGACTTAAAATCTATTTTAAGCAACATTTATATAAATGTTACTTGTAAAAAGTGTGGACTAATTCATAAAAATGTAGTCTAAAATATATTAAAAATTAAAGTTTTTAGATTAGAAATATTCCACTCCCTCCTTTTTTGACTAAAAATGTAAAATTTAGTTTCAAAAAAGCAAAAATTTGAATTTCTTCCCTTCCTCTAATTTTAGACCGAAAATGCCAAGAGTTCACAGTATTGGAATTGTGAAGTTTTGAAAAACACGTATATGAAAATTGTTGCCTTTTATAAGGAATTTAAACAATGATTTTAAAATTGTTACCATACTAAAAACTGTGGCTTATTACCTACATCTACACTCACCAAACTATGCCTAAAAAATTGTTGTATAAATATAAGTCCACAATTTTTGTGGTTTAACTCACAATTTTGTGTTGTTGTCTAAAGCAATTTTTGTTGTAGTGAGCCACAAGTCTAAGCAATGAAACTTGATGACTTGAGATTAACCACAACCACCGATCTTAGTCACATAAGCATATAAATGTAATTTTTGTAACACCTCTTTCAAGATGTCATGAGTAAATTATTTTCTCTTTTCAAACCAAAGCAAAATAGTCTTTTGGTATATGAAAATGAACATGTTTCAATACAATCAAGTATCAAGAATACACAACAACAATTTTGATCATTAATCAAATTAATTGACCGTAGAAATCAATTCCACATTCAAAAACTCCAATTCTACGTGCTCATTGATATAACCTTCATTCACATAATAATGATGAGAAAAAAATACAGTGTGACATTGAATCTATTGGAGAGTGGAGATAAAGAGAGGAAACGTTTTCTTTAATATATATTATTTTTCTTCTAAATTTTGGAGTAGTTTTACACTACAACATTAATCATCCAGCAACATTTGCTTGGCTACATTTATTAAAAAATGTTATTATAGGTATAGTATAGTTACATTTTCGTAAAAATGTAACTACAAAGAATATTAACATTAATATTGTGACATTTCAAAAAATGTTACTATATAACATTACACTTTTTACTGTTTTTAGTAACATTTTCTTTATCATAATTATTAAAAATGTTACTATAGATACTTTTATAAATTATAATAATTTTTTTTAAGTACATCTCATTGTAAATTAGATTAAGTTATATTTTAAATAAAAGTCACTAAATCTTGAGCGGAATTAAAAATTTTAAACATATGTAGTTCATCACAAAATCAAAATCCTCCCCCAAAACTTTACCCAAACTAAAATTTCCCCCCAAATTTTGAGCCGAATTCGTGACTATCCATTTTTGGTGTTTTGTTCGATGGTCGTGGTTCAACTTTTGTCGTGATTCAACTTGTCATGGTGACGCACTAATTTATCGGCCAACTGCATCCAGCCACCGCAAAGATGATGGCGCCATTGAAGCTGGGGATGTAGGCGAGTTTCCAACAATTTTTCGATGGAGATTATGGCGATTTTGTTGATTTTGGAGAGTTTCGATGAGGTCATCGTCGACTTAGATTTCCCTGAGGGAGTGGAAGTTGTCAGTGGAGAATTCCGACGATGGAGGTTAGAAACATTGCATTCTTCGCACCGCATGGTCTTCTTAAAAAAGAAAACAAAACATATGAAACTGAAAGATCAGTATAAATTTGTAAAAATCTAAAAAGATAATAAAAAATAAAATAATAAATATCTTAATAAATATTTATTTTAATTACTTTTTTTGTTTTTGTTTTCAAAAATGTAAGTTAGTTCTCTAGTTGATTTAGTCTCAATTTGATTTTAATTTTTTAGTCGGGATTTGACATTTTTTTACAAAAAACAAAGATAAAAAAATAATTAAACTTAAATATTTATACTTTTTATTATATTCAATTTTATGTTTTATTATTTATTAATATAATATTATGTTTTATAAAAAAAATTAAAAAAAAACACACAATTTAATTTTTATCAATTTTTAAAATATATTACTTATAATTTAAAAAAAATCAAAATTTTAAAATTATATAAAATTATATAAAATTAAAAAAAAATCAAAAAATATATATACAATTTAAAAAAAATCAAAAATTTTTGGGGGGGCCAGGCCCCTCCCCGCTCCTTGTATAATCCGCCCCTGATCATCTACTAGACATCCTTCAAGCTCCTGATCCAAACACCATAGAGTCATTTCTGGGAAGAATTCCTATGATATTCAATGTTGTAATTGTATCACCAGTTGGTTACTTTGGCCAAGTAAATATCCTGGGTTTGCCTGCTACTGGTGGACAGGTATAATTTTATAATCTCTTACAATTGATACAAAAAATTAGAGAAGTTCTCCCATAGAACTTCTACTAATTTTAATTTATGAAGAGAATTTCTTCTTATTTTCTTTTACATAGAAACTTGTCCAAACTAACAAACTAATTATTGAGCAATTGTGTTTATGATGTTAGCTTTCTAATAACTCTTTAAGAACTAAAATTCCCTGTGCTAATCCGTTCTAACTCTTAATTTCACTCACAATGTACATATTGTTTATATACGTGATTAAGTTCTTGCTTTAAAGAAGGAGATGCTGGTCAGAATTAATTAACCCTGTCCATTTCATCTTATGTACTATATGCATTTTATGTTATTTATGTGTTGTTTTTAACTATTTTAGTGATGCTATATGTGGATCAAACATGTTATTTATCAGATTTCAGATGCTATTGAAAATGAAAAGGGTGACACTGGTTTGTGGGCATATAGTTGGTGTCATTGCAAAGAAGTATGGTGACACCAATTTTGCTGGGCAATGTCTTAATTTACAGCTTAATATCCAATATTTGTATTTAAATTAAAGTTAACAAAGATGTTCTCCCTGCTTCCAGATTTACAAGAATTGTGGTAGTCATTTGCTTGCTTCCTAACACCTAGAATGAACATTTGCCTGGTATAGAAGAGGCTAATGATTATGTTGGGAAGGTATCTTACTAAAATTCTGATGCTTTGGGTTTCCTAACATCTAGTTTAGGAAATTAAACATGAAATGTGTGCCTATGCTTCATTTATTTGGTAATGGAGAGTGTGGGACCTGGTTACTTGATTATTTTATCCTAGTGTTCTTTATTCGAAGATGTATGGTACTCAATGAGTAAAATTAGTCATTCATGGTATTACTTGCAGCCTCCTAAATTTGAGTTTTATGATCCAAAGACACCTTTCTTCACTTCCCCAAGATTCCTCCCACCCACTAAAGTAGAAAATGTGACAGTTAACTATTACTAAGTTGCTTTGTGAGATTAGACTATGCGGAACATGACTCTTGATTGGTTTCTGTTGTTGATTAAATTTTAAACTTGAGCATATTATTACTAAAGTTATTATCTAATATGCTGTAATTTTTTATTGCAGCTCGCTTGGTCAGAACCTGGCAATAAGTACCTATGTTTGGGAAATATGCTTTGTAGGTTTCATTTTTGTATATCGTTTGGTGTTATTTTAATTCCTCATTGGAAATATGTAGGCTAGTATTTTTTTATTTTGATAAAATATTTAATAGATGTTCTATTTTACCCTTTTTCTTTCTGCATCATACTAGATTATATCTTTAAACTTGTTAAAATTAGGTGAAGGGTGAAAGTATAAATGGTTAATGACAGTTAAATAGAAACAAAAGAATTTCATCTAATCGTGGAATGGAACTGACATGTAGTAATTAAGTTTTGGATTTTGTAGTACATTTATTGCAAGCGCTGCATGTGATCTTGAGATTTGTCTCATGTTTTGTTGTCTTTTTATTTTCCTTCTTTGAATTTGTTCTTCTGTATGGTCAGTAAATCCTGAGTCATTCTGTTATATTTTCTTTAGTAACATTTTTAACCCGTATCCTTTTCATTAAGAAAAAGTTGCTAAAAGTTTCCACTAACAGTTTTATAATGTTACTTTTCTATATAAAAAAAAAGTTAGTATAAAATTTCAGTAACATTTTAAAAATGTAACTATAAAATTTCAGTAACATTTCAAAAATGTTACACTTTTAATAAAAAAATGTCACTTAAAATTTTTAGTAATAATTATGTAAATGTCTCTATTCATATATATATAAATGTTACAAAAAAATTAATAGTAACATAAAATGTTACTAAATTTTATTAGTAACATTTTTCATGTTTTAGTAACGTTTTTTTAATGTTATTGTATATTATATATCTAGTAGTGTTAAGACTTCTAACTGACAAGTTGCATTCTCACTTTCACTTTTCAGGTCAAATTAATGAAGTTATTTTGACTTAAAGTTATTTTTTACCAAATTAATGTGTATCCAAAGAACATATACTTGACTTAAAGTTTCCAAAACTGGAAAGAGTGTAATATGTGAGGATTATTTTGATAATATGGTTGGTTTTTTTTACCTTCCTGGTTACTTTACCTTTTCGAAATTGATAATGTTCAATTATAGGGGAACTTGTAAATGCTTAATCAAAGAAGTTCCTGTGCATACTTTCCTATTACAACCTTTTAATTTTATAGTTCTATTTACAGTACATAAAATTGTGTTCATTTTTCCTAATTATTCTTGTAGGATTGTTTCAATAGTACAAAAAGTAAATTAATATAGCTTGTTTCTTATTTCTAAATAGATAAATTAGTAACAATTTTAAAATGTTACATGTTAAAAGGGGGAGCTACTTCAACCTATATGAAGATGGTTTTGATGATGTTTAACAATTTAGAATTAGTCCTGTTTTAGTTAGGCTGTGCATTAGGCTGTTAGTATGAAATTATCCTATGTAAAACAAGCCTGCATTAAGTTGTAATTAACCATCACACTCTTGCTTGTGCATTCATGAATTGATTAGCTATTTAACTAATGGATTAGCTGAGGGTACTGCACTAAGACAGTGAAAACACACTCACGATAATCGATTAGGTAAATTCCTAATCCATTAATGACTATAGAGAACTTTGTATAAAAGCTGTTTCTGAAATCAGTTTTCAGTGGGAGAAAAATTATAGATTTCTTGAGAAACATTTCTGATAAACTGCCCTCTGAGATTCACAAAGCTCTTAAGCATTCTTGAAGGTTATTCAAGTGAAGATTCAAGGAGATTGATGGTTGATTTAACCTTGATGGGTCTAACTTGAATCTAGGAGCAAATTGACAAATCTGCACAACAATAGGAGTATTCGTTTCTTGATTCTTTTTTATTGTATTTCTGATTACAGTTGTTTCACTATGTGAAGTGAAGGCCTAGGTGCAATTGCGTGGATGCATTGCTCCTAGGGGGAGTTGTTGATTGGTAGATCAAGATCCTTGATTTTTTTGTTCTAGGATTATATAGATGCTCTTGTAATTCTTGGAACTTAATTGAGATAGTGGAATCCTCCTAAGTGGGTTTTGCTTAGGAGAAGACTGGACGTAGATTCATCTTGAATCGAACCATTATAAACTGTTATGTCTTGGTTTTTCTCTTCTCTTACAATCTTTCTTGATTGCTTTAAACAGTCCATTAATACAAAACTGTGAAATTGATTAATTGGGTTATAAGACTTAAAGATACTTTCAAGATTCAACTTAACCAAGTGAAAAACTCATTAATCAATTCAGATACCTTTCTGGGTTGAGCTATTAGACAGATCTGTTTTAACAATTGGCACCAGAGCTGGTTAATCGCACGATAATCGATTAGAAAGATCCTGATATGTCTAATACATCTCAAACCTTTGCTGAAGGGGCATCCATTGATAGGCCCCCTCTGTTTGCTGGTGAAATCTACCCTTTTTGAAAAATTAGAATGAAAATTTTTCTTGAATCAGTGGACAAAGGGGTATGGGATGTTGTGGTGAATGGACCTTTTAAACCAATTAAAATAGTGGATGGAGAAACTTTTCCCAAAGAATTCTCACAATAGACCCCTGATGAGAATAAGAGGGCACGTTATGATGTTAAAGCAAAAAATATTATATCTTCTGCATTAACATTGGATGAATTTTACAGGGTATCTGTGTATGAATCACCCATGAGGGCACGAATGAGGTTAAAAGAGCAAGGAAGAATACTTTCATTCAGGAGTATGAAATGTTCAGAATGAAGGTTGGCGAAAGCATATGTGACGTACATAAGAGATTTACACATATAGTAAATCACCTCTTAGCTCTTAGCAAGACTTTTGACAAAGAAGAACTGAATATCAAGATCTTGAAGAGCTTAAACAGGACATGGCATCCCAAAGTCACTGCAATTTCAAAATCCAAAGACCTCACAAGCATGAACATAGCTACACTCTTTGGGAAGCTAAGAGAACACGAACTAGAGCTTGGAAGACTCAAGGCAGAAGAGGATGGAGAAAAGAGGCACACAATAGCCTTGAAGAGTGCTGTAAAATCTGCAGCAAAACTAAAGAAAACAGATTCTGCAGATGACTCTAATGATGGAAACTCTGATAGTGAAGCCTTGAGTTTAATGGTGAAAAAGTTCTCAAAATTCTTGAAGTTTAAGAATAAAACTAACAACAGTTATGCAGGAAACAAGAAGCAGTCTAGATCTAGCAATCAAACCTGTTATGAGTGTGGCAAGACATGACACATCAAGGCAGACTGCCCTGTGCTGAAGATGAAGCAGAAACTGGAAGAGAAAAATGAGGCAGACAAGCATATGAAGAAAAAGAAAGCATACATTACTTGGGAAGAAAATGATTCCAGCACATCCAGTGAATCTGATGACAGCACTAAAGAAGAAAATAATTTGTGTCTGATGGCTGGAACAAGATCATCTAAAACCAGTGTGAGTAGTTTCAAATTTGAACATGAGCAAAATAATTACTATGAACTGCTTGATGCTTTTAATGAACTGCATAAGGAAGCTACAAAATTGCAAAAGTCAAATAGCAAGCGTAAAGGAGAGATTAAATGGCTTGAAGGTAGGGTAAAACAGTTAGAAGAGGAAAATGAGAATTTGATAGCTTGCTTGGAGAAATTAGAAAAATCTGAAAAGTATCTTAGGTCCAGATGTGAGCACTGCCCAGGGCAGCTAGAAAAGATAGAGTATTTGATGAAAACCTTCTCAAAATTCACCCTAGGAAAATCCAACCTAGATGTTGTACTAGGATCTCAAAGGAGTGTGCTTAATAAAGAGGGAATTGGTTACAATGGCGATTCTAATCGATTAGGCCCTAGAAATTTTCTTAACATCAGTAAACCATCCTCTATCATTTGCACCTACTGCTATGAACTTGGTCATTTTTCTAATTCCTGCTACTTTAAAAACAATGGGGTTCCTAAAGAGAAATTTAAATGGGTACCCAAAGGCACTGCAAAACAGTCTAACACAAGAGGACCCAAGTTTACATGGGTACCTGCTTCATCAAAATAATATGTTTTGCAGGAATATGCTGAAGCTAAGCAGTCAATGTGGTATCTGGACAACAGTTGTTCAAGACACATGACAGGTGATAGCAAAAAATTCAGCAAAATCTCTTACAAGGTAAGTGGACATGTCACATATGGTGACAATAACAAAGGTAAGATTCTAGGTATAGGTAAATTAAGGTCCTCATCAGCTGTAGAAATTGAGGATGTATTGCTAGTTGATGGACTTAAGCACAACTTGCTTAGTATTAGCCAATTGTGTGATAAGAATCTAAAAGTAAGCTTTGAAGCTAATCACTGTTTAATCTGTCATGCATCCACAAATGAACTGGTGTTTGTTGGAAAAAGAATTCAGAACATATACATGGTAGACTTTGAAAACACTTCATTTGATTCTATTGCTTGTTTATTTGCTAAAAATGATGAACCTTGGATTTGGCATAAAAGACTTGCACACATACATATAGGGCACCTAAATAAGCTCGTGTTAAAGCATTTAGTCACTGGTTTGCCTGACATAAAGTTTAAATCAGATAAATTGTGTGATGCATGCCAAAAAGGTAAACAAGTAAAGACATGATTCAAGTCAAAGCAGCATATTTCCACCTCTAATCCATTAGAATTGATACATATGGATCTGTTTGGGTCATTCAGGACCAGAAGCTTAGGTGGAAATTATTATGCACTTGTACTTGTTGATGACTATTCTCGTTTTACCTGGACATTTTTTATCTCATCTAAGAGTGACATCTTCCAAGTCTTTAGGAAATTTGCCAAAGTTGTTCAAAATAAGAAAGATTTGAAAATCAAGTCTATTCGAAGTGATCATGGGGGTGAGTTTCAAAACGAATCTTTCGAAAAGTTTTGTGAACATCATGGCATCCCTCATAATTTCTCAGCTCCTAGAACACCACAGTAAAATGGTGTTGTAGAAAGAAAAAATCAATCTTTAGAAGAGTTGGCAAAAAAAATGCTCAATGACAACTCTTTGCCAAAATATATTTGGGCAGATGCTGTAAGCACAGCCTGCCACGTGCTGAACAGGGTCTTAATCAGACCTGTTTTGAAACTCACACCATATGAAATCTTCAAAGGTAGAAAACCAAATGTGTCTTACTTTAAAGCCTTTGGTTGCAAGTGTTTCATACTAAATAATGGTAAATCCAATCTTGGCAAGTTTGATTCTAAAGCTGATGAAGACATCTTCCTAGGTTATTCCTTGACTAGTAAAGCTTATCGAATCTATAATAAATGAACATTAACCATAGAGGAATCCATCCATGTTGCATTTGATGAGGTTATTGACAGTCAAGCTAATTCCTCTGGTCCAATAAATACTTAATATTTAATTAGTACAGGTGCAGATTTGACACACCTTGAACCTGAAACAACAACAAATCCATCATCTGGTACAACTTCAACCTCCTCTTCTGTAGCAGAGTTGCCTACTTACTGGACTGTGCCTAAAAATATGTCTCTTGACAACATTATAAGAGATATCTCTAAAGGTGTTTCCACTCGAAGTCAGTTGAGCCAATTTTGTTTGAACGTGGCATTTGCATCTCAACTTGAGCCAAAATCAGTGAGTGATGCTCTGAAGTATGACCACTGGTTCCTAGCAATGTAGCACGAGCTGGATCAATTCAAGATAAATGATGTTTAGGATCTAGTTCCAATAACTAAGACTCAACAAATTATAGGCACCAAGTGGGTCTTTCTCAACAAGCTGGATGACTCTGGTATGATTATCAAAAATAAAGCTCGATTGGTAGCCAAAGGGTACTGTCAAGAAGAAAGGATTGACTATGATGAGACCTATGCCCCTGTAGCACGACTTGAGGCCATCCAGATTCTTCTTGCTATTTCTTCTTTACTACAATTCAAGCTTTTCCAAATGGATGTGAAAAGTGCCTTTCTAATTGGCTTCATCAAGGAAGAAGTCTATGTAGCACAACCACCCGGATTCACAGACTATGAGTTTCCAGACCATGTGTATAAACTAAAAAAGGCACTCTACGGACTTAAGCAAGCACCTCGATCATGGTATGAAAGATTAAGTGAATTCTTGATACAAAGTGGTTTTCGTAGGGGTAAAGTAGACTCTACTCTTTTCATCAAGAAAGCTAAAAATGATCTACTGTTTGTTCAAATCTATGTGGATGATATCATCTTTGGCTCCACTAACACTCTCCTATGTCAAGAATTCTCCAAGAACATGCAAGATGAGTTTGAAATGTCCATGATGGGGGAGCTGCATTTCTTTCTTGGTCTCCAAATAAAACAAGGAAAGCATGGTCTCTTCATTCATCAATCTAAATACTATGTTGAACTGTTAAAAAAGTTCAATATGGAAACCTGCAAGGAATCTTCAACTCCTATGGCTACAAACTATTATCTAGATACTGATGAGACAGGCTTTGCAGTGGATCAAACTAAATATCGAGGAATGATCGGATCACTACTCTATCTCACTGCAAGTCGCCCAAACATTATGCACAGTGTGTGTGTATGTGCTAGATTTCAATCCTGCCCCAAAGAGTCCCACCTAAGTGCTATTAAATGCATCCTTAAATATCTAAAAGGCACTAGAAACCTAGGTTTGTGGTATACTCATGGTTCCCCTATATCCTTGGTAGGATATAATGATTCAGACTTTGGGGGCTGTAAAACTGATAGGAAGAGCACCAGTGGAACCTGCCATCTCTTAGGTGGCTCCCTAATCTCATGGCACTCCAAAAAGCAGGCTTGTGTTGCTCTTTCCACTACCGAGGCAGAATATATAACTGCTGGCAGCTGCTGTGCCCAGTCCATCTGGATTAAAATTTAACTTGAGGATTATGGCATCTACCTTGATCACATTCCTATGAAATGTGACAATACCAGTGCTATAAATCTCACTAAAAATCCAGTTCTGCACTCTAAGACCAAGCACATTAAGATCCAACACCATTTTATTAGGGATCGTGTGTCAAAAGAAGAATGCAAGGTTGAGTACATTAACACACAAAATCAACTAGCAGACATCTTTACCAAACCTCTTGCCAGAGAAAGGTTTTACACTCTTAGAAATGAGTTGGGTATTTTAGACATCACTTGCTCTCATTGAACATACTTAGCAAACTTCTATTCTGTTTTAATTTTCTCTTGATTGTTCTGTTGTGTGTGTTTTGCCTGTCAAGTTCTTACTATGTATACTGTTATGTTTCATTTCCTGTCACATGCATATTGCATATAATTAGCATAAATTCGTACATACCTGGTTCACTTTGTGTTTGCATCTACTGGTGTGCATTTTGAGTAGAGTCTGCGTAGTTGCTAGCCTAACTCTGGCCTTAATCCATTATCGTGCTCCATTCAATAAGGCCTTTCACCATTTATTTGTTTCCTAATCTCTAAAGAGGATCCCGCTAATCCATTAGGTTAGTACCTCTCTGCACCTAATGCTTCTTTTACTTCCTGAACCCAGGCCTCCTGTATTCACAAACCTCTCTAAAACCCTAGGTTTTCCCCTTTCCCTCTCCATCTCTGTTGTGTTCTTCGTTTAACATCCATCACCCATCCATCATGGCTTCTTCTTCCTCCTCTCGCAAGCGCATTAAGCGGATGGAAACCAAGCAACAACATCCAGACATTGATGGCTGGATCAGTGACCCTGAAATCCAGGCAAACTTTAACAGCTCCTTTTGCAACCTCAAAATCATCAACCATAAGCACGTTGAACTTCCTTTCTTCCGCACTCATGGTTTTTCCTTTCCCAAGCTTCTTTCCTTCCAAAGTTTGGAGGCTTTCGTCCAACTTAAGGGTAATGTCTACCCAGATTTGGTTAGGGTTTTCTACGCCAACCTCCAATGTGAAGAGGATCTTCTCACTTTGCACGTCAAAGGGGTAAACATTGTCTTAACCCCAAAAATTTGGACCTCCAGTGCTAATTTCCGGATAGCGGGCATTCCGGCACATCGCGGGTTTCTTGGGGCAAACCGCCTGGACATCTACCAAGCCTGTTTGAGGGATCCCATTGCCAAACGCGATTATAACATCTTTCGCATCAGTGGGATGAAGAAGGACGAACGGGTGCTCGCATTCATTATTTCTTGGATTCTGGTTCCACGCAATGGTAATCACGCTCAACTCACAACTGCGGATGTCTTCCTCATCCACGCTTTCAAATCCAACATTCTCATCAATTGGTCTGAAGTTGTCTCTGATACGATGCAAAAAAGATATCAAGCTACCTAACTACCCCTTGCCCTACGCTGTATTTCTGTGCAAAGTCCTTGAACACTATAAGGTTGATTTCTCTGGAAAAGCTTCCTATACTCCGAATCACACTAGTCTGATTTGTGCAAATGCACTTCATCACATGGGAATGGCATTTCGGGGAAACATCTGGTGCTTCAAGGATGAACCTGATACCAACCCTACTGATATTGCTGAACCCTCCTTTGCAGCCTCCAAAACCCAATATGAGCACGAAATGTTGACCATGGTCACTACGCTTCTCGATCATCATCACACCTAGATGTCCAAGCTGAATTTTATTGAGCATCAACTCTCCTCTGTTCAAGAACAACTTGCTTTGCTCAATACTGGTCGTGATTAGGCATGGCAACGGGTTGGGTCGGGCACGGATAGTATGATACCCGTACCCGACCCGCTAAAAAAAATCCGCCCGTTACCCGCCTGTTTACCCGTCGGGTATCCACTTAAAAAATATTCGTGGATATTTTTAAAACCCGAGGGTACTCGTGGATACCCGATACCCACAAATATTTAAAAAAATATGTATTTTATAAATTTTTTAATATAAAATTATAAAAATAAAATATAAATTAAATTATAATTATAATTATAATTAAATTTGACATAATAAAATATACTGTTACTTCTAATTTTAATTAAATTTAACTTAATAAAATATAAATTAAATTTTAATTTTAATTTTTTGCGGCTAACGGGTACTCGCGGGTACGGATAGTATGATACCTGTACCCGACCCGTTTATAACCGGGTATTAAAATACCCGCTACCCGCTACCCGCGGGTAATAAATACCAGCGGGTAGTAACTATCCGTCGCGGATTTTATCCGCGGATATCTGCGGGCACGGGTATTTTTGCCATTCCTAGTCGTGATCCTCCAAATCCAAAAGTTGTTGCGGACTCTGCAGAAGGAAGTGAGAGCGAGCAGTTTGAAGATGCCACTGACGACGAATAACTCAGTCTAATCCCCACACACACAAGCTTTTGTCTAACCACCCTTAGGCTTTCATTTTGTCTCCTTTAGCCTTAGGTTCTTTTAGTCTTTCGTCAGGAGGTGTGTGTTAATTTTGGCTATCCTCACATAGTATGAAGATGGTTTTGATGATGTCTAACCGTTTAGAATTAGTCTTATTTTAGTTAGGCTGTGCATTAGGTTGTTAGTATGAAATTACCATATGTAAAACAAGCCTGCATTAAGTTGTAATTAACCATCACACTCTTGCTTGTGCATTCATGAATTGATTAGCTATTTAACTAATGGATTAGCTGAGGGTACTGCACTAAGGCAGTGAAAACACAGTCACGATAATCAATTAGGTAAATTTCCAATCTATTAATGACTGTAGAGAACTTTGTATAAAAGCTGTTTCTGAAATCAGTTTTCAGTGGGAGAAAAATTACAGATTTCTTGAGAAACATTTCTGAGAAACTGCCCTCTGAGATTCACAAAGCTCTTAAGCATTCTTGAAGGTTATTCAAGTGAAGATTCAAGGAGATTGATGGTTGATTCAACCTTGATGGGTCTAGCTTGAATCTAAGAGCAAATTGATGCTCTTGTAATTCTTGGAACTTAATTGAGATAGTGGAATCCTCCTAAGTGAATTTACTTAGGAGAAGACTGGACGAAGATTCATCTTGAATCGAACCAGTATAAACTATTGTGTCTTGGTTTTTCTCTTCTCTTACAATCTTTCTTGATTGCTTTAAACAGTCAATTAACACAGAACTACGAAATTGATTAATTGGGTTATAACACTTAAAGATACTTTCAAGATTCAACTTAACCAAGTGAAAGACTCATTAATCAATTCAGATACCTTTCTGGGTTGAGCTATTAGACAGATCTGTTTTAACAAAGTCAATGGATAACCATCTTTAATTGTAACAAAATAAGATAATCGATAATATTTTTTAAATCTCAAAAAATTGTATAGGTAACATTTTTTAAATGTTAAAAAATGTATAGGTAACATTTTTTGAGTGTGAAAAAAAAATTCACAACATCTTTGTGATGATAGTAAAAATACTAATTTGTAACAATGTTTAAAATGATACTAATAATAAATGTTATTAAATGGTTTGGTAACATGCATTATATACAACATGTGTAAAAATATGTGTAAAAATGTTGTCTTTGTATAACACTATGTTTTTAGGCTTTACCAACATTTTTTTACTGTTATTAAGAATAATATGTGTAGTAAAAAATTGCTACAAATTTAGTTTCTTCATAATACATAGTTCCGACAGGTAAAAATAACTTAGTTTCTAGTAAAATATATTCTCAAGGTCATCAAATTTAATTGTTATTCTATTAAAGAAGAACATAAATTAAAATAAAAAATAGGACATAACTCTTTCCTTATGTTTTTATTTGGGTTCACAAATGTACATCATAACCAAGTAAATGTCCATTTTCAATAATTTGATATAATGAAACTCAGTAAAAAATAAAATAAAATAAAATTTGGAAGGATGTATGTACTTGTATGTTATTGTGTTTATGAATGTCAAAGCTGAAGTTGAAGAAGTATTCTGCATGGTTCAGATGAAAGTATGATCGTGAAAGAAGTGTAAAATATTACAAGTGAACTTTTCATACTTTGATAGTTGTATATGATTAGTAAAATGCATCACATATTTGAAGTAGTAACACAACAATTATATGAATCACTGAAAGGTAGAAAATTCTATTAATATGATTTGAGTCTGATCCACCTAAGAAAATAAATTAACACTCTTTGATGAGCCTTCTTTTTTATATTATATTGTATTTAACTTTGTTATTTTTAACAAATATAGGACTGACTCCATTTTTAAAAATTTGAAAAAATTATCAGTAATTTAGTTAGAAATGAAGTGATTAGGAAAATGGTTTCATCCAGTGAGTGAAGAAATTCATGTGGAAGAGATGCAATTATCAAATTGGATAGACTCCAACTTTTGGGCCTTTACTTCCTATACACATCTATATTTTCCTCATGCACCCCCATTTTTTGAAAATGCTCATTTTCTCCATTATATTTTATAACTTAGGCGATCTCTAAAATTTCCATTGTTTCTCCTTAACTGTCCTTGCTTGCTAGCTTTTTTGCTTTAGATATTGGATGTGTAAAAGAGTATTGCTATAGGTAAAGATTTTGTAGAAGAAGAAAAAGAATCTTAAAGAATATGTCACTTTGAACAAGATGAGCCATTATTTTAGGCGTTTCTTCCTACACTCTCATTTTTTCTTTCTACATTCACAAAAAATTGCAAATGCCCATTTTACCCTTCACTCAACAGTAGAAAACTTAACCCTAATTTTTTATGGTTAAATAATTCCATTAGTCCCTATTTTCATAGAGAAATCTCAAATAGATTCTCTTATATTTATTTGTCTCAATTTGGTCCCTATTTTGAAAATTTTGTTGCAATTAGGTCATTTCTGTTAGTAATGCATTAACAACGTTAAGTATGTGTCACGTGTCAGCTCGTGTGTTTTTTTTAACTTTTTTTAAATTACCACGTCAAACTGACATTGTGTCGCATGGCAGAGGTAGTGTGATGTGGTAATGACAATGTCATGTGTCACTATTAAATGTGAAAAATCTCATTTATCAAGACCTTTACACTATAACGTACATAGGCAACCCTAGTATCATAATCTATATGAGATTAGCACATATTCAATCATGGTCTCAGGAATTTCATATGCTTCCACGAACTTGCCTGCTCGTGGTCACCCTTTACGAACCTTTCCACTCATAGTCCAACCTCTACGAACCTCCCTGCTCATAGTCCAACACGTGTGAACATATCCTGTTATGAACCTCTCTGCTCATAACACCGTCAAGTGTGAGCACTGAACATATGAACTTCCCCGCTCGTATCCCTACACCAGAGTACATCCAACACGAACCTCCCCGTCCTTATTAATCACGTGTTTCCAACTTTATTACGAACCTTCACGCTCGTAATCCATGCAAGCATATCCCAAACCAAGAGCGTCACCACAAGGCAAGCAAATCCCAACACAAACGCACGCTGCCACTGCACTATTGCTTGGCGTAGCCTAAGCGCCGCCAGGCGAAGTCACAGCGCAGACTGCATGGCGGTCTCTAAGAATAATGCATGCTCATAGAAAATATAAAACAACAACACTCACATGACTTAAATACTAGTTTCTATACACCTATGTCACTTAATATAGCCATTCACACCTCCTATGCATCAATCATAACTATCTTCCTAATTATTCACCGGTTTAAACCATGCCTTACTTGATTTTGACAAGGAATACAAATTGCACATAAAGAACTTTCCAAAAAAAAAAAAAATACTTGATACTGACTACCTCTCATACAACTTCCATTTTAACTTAAACAGTACCTGTCACATTCCTCTATTCCAATATTTCATGGCCAATCAAGTTTAGCATCAACATAAAATTTTATTCCATGCATTAGACCCTTCACAATACCCTTTGTCTAATTTATACTACTACCACTTACATAAGTCTAGATAAACCCCACAAGAAACCCAACTCGTAGCCAACACAATAAAAATGTAGAGTGCACAAATGCACTAGACTGTCGCCTAGCGGCAGGTTAAGTACTGTTAGGCGGTGCATCAAATCTTAGGCAGAACCCATATTTTTTCTACACCTACGAGAACCCTATACCCCAAAAACTCATTCCATTAGTCCAATTTCACATACCAGACAGTCAATCATGCTTCCAGACTCAACATATGACCAATTTAAACTCAAGTTCACATATTATTACACAATTTTCAATCTAAAATCATTCTTAAACTCATCCCCAATCCCAGGGACCCTCATACAAACTCATGCACAAATCACTCAATTATAATCACCACAATGACATTTTAATCAATATATACATTCAGAAACATTCATCAAGAGTATAGGGAACTCAAAATAATCCAAAAACTCCATAAAATTCACAAAACCTCAGAATCGAATGCAACCAGTTTGTGTCGACCGGTGGGCCTTCATTACCGTCAAGCGATTCTTCATATAATCAAAAATTTAGGGTTAAACAACTTGGGTTGCCTGGCAGATCTTCATTGCTGCTAGGTGGTTTCTAGGTAGAAACTCAGAAACTTCTAGATTGGAAAATCTGTTTTGGAATATTTAATTTGAAAATAAATTATATTTTTTCGATTGGAGGCTTGATTATATTTTCAGATTTGAAAATGTTTTCTACGACATTCAACATGAAAGTATAGAAAAATATATTTTAAATTAGATATTTTAAAATATTACAAGATCTAGAAGTATTTTCCAAAATATTTATTCTGAAAAATATTTTTATATTTTGAATTGGGTGTTTCCATAGGTATTTTTTTAATTTGAAAAATGCTTTCTAGAACACCCAATCCAAAATATAAAACAATTTTTTTTTTCAAATTTAAAAGGTATTTCTAAATCTATAAATATCTTTCGAAACAGTATTATTAAAAAATATTTTTATATTCCCGATTAAGTTTGCTGAGAGATATTTTTTAGATCCTAAAATACCTTCTGGAACACTCGATTGAAATATATTTTTTTATACTTTACAAGTTATGTAGTTTAAAAGTTTTTCTTTTTTAATTTGGAAATACTTCCAAAAAGGTCAATCCAGAAGGTATTAAAAAAGGTAGTGTTGGCTTTTCTATTATAATTTAATGATGAGTAATTTGGGCTTTACAAGTTTTATGGGGTACAGAAAGAGAAAAAATGTTAGCATAGGCCTATATTTTAGGCTCATTTACTTCTGATTTATAGGATTAGCTTTCTGTGTATATATAACACACCTCTTGTAACATTTTATACACACTCAATAATATACAATCTCATTCTTCATATATTTTTTTGTTTTTACATGGTATCAAGAATCCAAAAAGATCCATGATTGAGAATGAATTATTCTAGTTGTTCCTCTTTCCTAAACCCTAAGTCCTAAGCCCTAATCCTTTTTCGCAAACTTTATCATTGAGAAGAGATTCTTGTAGTAAGTTTCTTTTTCCTAAACCCCAAGCCCTATGCCATAACTCCTAAGTCCTAAGCCTCTTTCGTAATTTTTAAGGTTTCATCCGATCGTAATTTTATTTTCTTCTTTAAGGCATTTGTTTTTAGGTTCTTCACCATGTTCTTTATGCCATTTTAAGGTATTTACAATCCTCTAATATTGGGTTTGTATTCTATTTTGCTCGTTGCTTACGTTGTATGGTTCGCATTTTTGTTTTGTATTCAATCTGTTATGCAACTTGTAAAGAGTATTCTCTTCAATCTATTAGTCTGCAATTTGATGGTAAAATTATTTTTACTAGAGTTATGTTATGAAAAATTTTCTTCGTGGAAAGTCCATGTGGTGTTACATTTTAGGTGTTAAGGAAAAACTTATTGACACCAATGTTGATGATTATGCTATTGCTTTAGAGGTATGGGAAGTTGATAACTCTAAAATTATCACTTGGGTCTATAATTCTATCATACACTCTATTGACACTCAATTGGTAAAATATGATATTGCAAAGGTGATATGGGATCACTTATCTCGATTATATACACAATCTAATTTTGCCAAATGGTATCAACTTGAAACAGATATTCGTGCACTAAAAAAAATTACATGAGTATTAAGGAATTTTATTTTGTAATGACAACCCTATGGAATCAACTTGCATTCACTGAGCCTCCAAAATTGAGTGTTTTTGCACTATATATTACTCACAGGGAATCACAACGTTTGGTTTAATTTATTATGGCCTTGCGTACTGATTTTGTACAAGATGGCACATCTCAAAAGGTGATTAAGATAGGTCTTAGGGAAGGAGGACTCTATGTCTTGAATCAGTTCAAGCAGTCAATAGTTGTAGGCTCTAGTGTGGATTTATCTTTGTTTCGTTTGTCTTCTTCTCCTTCACCTTCTTATTTGTGGCATTCTCGTTTGGACTAAGTCTTTCCATCTCGTTTAAAGTTTTTAGCGTCTACGAGAGTTTTGGGTACTTTGAACAATCATGATATTTCTGATTGTAGTAGTCGTAAATTGTAATGAAAGCATACTTTGATGGATGAAACAATACCAATACAAGAGAGTTTAAAATGGTTACATCTTCACTTTAACACAAGATAGGCTTAGCTCTTCATAATTGATGCAAACAATACAAAGTTTTGTGTAACCATACGTCTCTTGAACTGATGGAAAAATACAAGGAAAAATGTTTACATAAAGTCTATCAAAAGTGCCAAACTTTCCCTCCTCTAAATCTGTTCAAAACAAGGGTGCAACTCTGTTTTTTTATAAACTGTCCAGGGCAGCGCTCAACAATGCACTTCTGGCTCCAATTGTAGATGTTTCCTTCCTAGTTAGGTTTGTTTTTATTGCTCAAGCCTCATGCTCTGTGCCTCATCTCCTAAGATAACTTATTTAAAAAGGAGTCTTCATGACCTAGCCTCGGGTTTAATTCTTGAGGTTTTTCTTTGCAATAGGTTTGCTTTGTGGTTTAAGCCTTAACTTTACTACTCAGTTGGACTATTAAATGTTTTGTGCAAAATTGTTTGAAATCATCTAGTTTCATTGTTTTTCCATTTTTATTTTTTATTACAAAATAAACTAAATTGGGGTGATTTCAATAAAAAGTTAACAAAATAAAACCAAAATAAGTTCAAATTTGTCTCAAAATTAACTCATTGAAAACTCAGTCAATGACTTTGGATGTAATATCATGACGGTAGAGTTGCATCCAAGAAGCTGGTTCATGGTAGAGTGGTTCACTACTCACGATGTTTTGCTCCACTACAAGAATTCAAGGAATTAGAGTCGAAATATTAGCGTCGGCTTTACTCTGCATGCTATTAGAGTAAAAAATAATGACGGCTAAGAGTCACAAAATAAAATGTTAAGTTTAGCATGGGCTATGCAACTCTTGATAATCACCCTTAGCGTCCCTTAAGGGACACTAGTTACTTAATATTAAAAAAAAGAAAAACGTATTAAAAAAAAATATAAATTTCAGAGCAACGGTTAGGGGACACAATTGTATTTCAGACTAGTGTCGCTCGAGGGACGCTTTGATCTTATTTTGTAAAAGTAATGGAACATAATAGATTAAGCCGTAATCGGTAGCGTTAGTTAGCCAACGCAAGTTAGCAAAAATAAAAAAAGGAAAAATAATTTTGCAGAGATGGCTTGAAGTAAAGTAAAAAATAATTATTATTAAAGAATAGAGTGGGTTGATCGACACTCTTATCTTATTTTTAATGGAAAAATAGATTAAGGTAGTAGGGAGGGTTAAGGGACGCAATCAGTAACGTGAGCTAGGCGCGACGCAATTTAATAAAAATAAAATAAAAAATTAATTTTGCGGAGATGACTTAGCCTAAGTTAAATAAAATATTATTTTTTAGAAGGGAGAGTAGGTTGGTCGACGCTTAAAGAAGTAGGTGAAAAGTTGAGATAAATTTTAAATTTACCAATTGCCTCATTTTAACTTTACCAAATTTTAACTCTATTCGTTTTCGTTCTTGCGCGCATAGAGTTTCTTTCTCTCCATTCTCTTTTTGCTTCATCTCCTTTCTCATTTTCAATCCCTACACCCAGAAAGTTTCAGTTTCTTCTTTAATTGGTGCTCAACAGAAAACCATTTTGACCCTCATGAGTTGTGGTTACTAAAGAGCGGTGAGATCGACCCTGAAGACGTGGTGGAGTTGCCGACTGTTGGGCCCGGAAGACGTGGTGGGTTCATATTTGTGTTCTCTTCGGTGTTTCTTTGGTGCTGAAGGAGGTGGGTAGTGGGCACCGAAAGGGAGATGGTGGCTTCCATATTTTTCTCGCATTCTCAATGAAATGGGCTAGTGAGTTCTAATCTCTCATATTTGAATATATTTATCATTTGAAGAAATTGGTTTCCCAATTAATTGAATAATTGTTTCAGAAATGTTTGGCAGCTATTTTCCCAATTAATTGAAGGCGAGGTGGTGGGAGGCCAACTGAAAAAAAAAGGTTGTTGTAGTGTCGAAGTGGTGGCTCTGCAGTGTTGGAGTGTTGGTGGTGTAGACTGCAAGGGTGAGGGATTCTATTAATTCAACTTAGGTAATTCAACTATGATTCTGTTTTTAACATATTCGTGAGACACCACTTCAACTCTTAGATATATATAATTTATTGGTATTATATTAATATTCGTTTTGCCACATTTGGATATATGAAGCATGTTTGAATGTTTGAAGTGTGTTTGCTACATGAGATACTCAAAAAGTTAAATGTGCATTCTGCTATATTCTTCTTAGTAGTGTGATGAATCTATTTTATTTTACTGGTATTTGGCCAAATCATAAGTTATTGGTAATTTGATTTGTGAATGAGGCATTCAATGCATGTGCATAATGGCTTTGAATATGTGCATGAATGGTTATTGCTTAAACAAATATCAGAATCATTCACAAACCATTCTCTTTGTCAGCACCACAAACCACTTAGGTGAGTCACTGTAAACAAATATAAAATATACTCTTTCTGTTGCTGTTAGTTTGCATCTTGTAATCTTTATTTTTGAAAGAAGGGTTAGGTTTTTGTAATTAGTGCTCATTTGAGTCTCTACTATGAGAGACCTTGAAGTGGGCACGAGCTAAAGTCTTGTCTATCAAGACTCTCTTGAACCTACAACTACAACATTTTACTTGTTTCTTTATGAGCAAATGGTTTTTGATGAGATATGAAGTAAATGTTGCTTAAGATTTAAGGGAAAGAATGTCTTGATCACTAATACTTTGCTTTGATGGTAAGAAAGAAAGTGATTTAGTTTTAATTTGATTTTTGAACACTTAGTGCAGGTATTTGATTTGTGAATGGGATGTGCAATATCTTTTTTAGTTAGTAGTTTTAATTAGCATCTTATTTTTTTCTAATACTACTTTAATATTTTAGAGTTTGGTGTCCATATTTTTGTTCTAAAGTTATGGAATAATTTTTTTTTCTATATAGAGCGAGAGCAGTAGAAACGTATAAATGAGAAGTTAATTTAAAAAAAAAACTCTTGCATTCATACCATATAATACTAAATAATAAAAACATTTTAAAAGCAAACTTATATTGGAATATAGTTTATTTTAAGATTTTTTTGAGTTTATAATTTACAAATTGCTATTACTTTAATTAGTATTTCATTTAATTTTTTTTTCTAATACTACTTTAATATTTCAGAATTTGGTGTCTAATTTTTGTTCCAAAGATTAATTTGTTTATTTATAGAAAAACATGTATATCTTATAGTTTAATTTAAAAAATATATTCTTACATTCATACTATATAATATTAAATAATAAACACAACTAAAAGGAAATTTATCTTGAAATTTAAGAAGTAACCGAAGGAAACTTAACAAGTAACGGTGAGAAAATTTATGGTAATGTGAAAAAGAGTGTGACATCAAAATTAGCTTTATTCTAATGCATGGCCTTAGTTACCACATTCATTTACTTTTGTAACTTTTCTTAAGCTACGTGGTTATATAAGTTATTTCTTTCAACTTTAAACTTTATTTAAAGGTAATGAAAATTACTGTTATAGGAGAATTCTCCTTTTTATCATCAACGATTCCCAACCAAGTATTAATACTTAATCTTTTCACCATTATGTGTGAAACATTGTACTTCAAAAACTATTTTAAATGTAGTTTTTGAAGTTTACAATTGTGTTTGATAGTTCATAATAATTCTTTGTTGGACATGTAGAAAAAAATAGATTGTAGCTGGATGTAGGGATTAGGTGTCCGTGCATCAAATGCAAGTGTCAAAAAATACATAAACCACCACAAGTGAGGGCTCATTTGTCATAATGTGGATTTATGCCAAAGTCATAATGTGGATTTATGCCAAACTACGACATTTGGGTTATAATCGTGGACAAGATGGATCAAATGTTCAGAACTTCAGTTATGTATTTAGTAGCTACGAAAACATGAATTGTGGGCATCAATTTGCTTCAGTCACTGAAATGGTGTATGATGCCTATATGCAAACATGTAATTTGATGCATGCTGATGAGGAGGCTGCTACAACATCTAAAGGATTGATTGAAACAATAAGAAATGTGTGATGATGGAAGAAGAAATGAAGTTGATGAAGCAACAATTAGCATTGGTGTTGGAAAGACAGACTGCAGACTCTTCAACGGGTACCAGTCACGTGCATCCACATTATGATCCTTTATTGGATGATCAACCCATCCCTTGAACATGGACTTCATGAGGTAAATCATATTATAACTTTGTCCTAGCTAAATTTCAATATTTGAAGCAGATTACAGCTTTGTTAAAGTTAAAATTTTTATAGCCTTTTCTACAAGTTGTGGTTCTTAATTAGAGGGTGTACAATTGTTTGTATGTTTTATATATTTATGTCTTACATATTGATTTTTCATTTCACAAGTACTATATTCAATGGAATTTTTGTAGAGCTGAGTGACCATGACTTCACCTTCCTCAACTTTATTTTCCAGTTTTAGTTAATAGGCTTTTTGTATGGTGAACATTGTAAACAAATTATGACTTGAACTTTGTACACTTTAGTGCATTATCCACTTAGGTTTTATAAACTTATATGCATCCTAATTTGACATCTATGACTTAATGAATGATGAATGTAGTTTAATTAACTATTGATTCTAATTAGAATGGCTTCTGATTGGATAATTGAGATTATATTGATTATGTAATAGTGGTCATGCTTGCAGGTAAAATTTGGGTTGAGAACGAAAGAAACTAGACTTGTCGTGAGTAGCTATAGTAGCGTCGTCCAGCCCTTGCTATTTGCGTCGGCTAACCCACACATCCTTTAATAATTTAAATTTTTAACCATCCCCTAGGCCACGCATTCAAAATGCATTTTTAATTATTATCTACTATTACCGTCAGCTAGCTCACACATCATTTAATATAAAGCGTCTGTTAGCTCACACACTAAAAGACCGTTTTAAATTATTATTTGCTATTATCGTCGTATGGCCCACACTAACAATGTCCCTTGGCCAACGCTAAGCTCATTTAACCAAACATATTTGTGTCATCGGGACGGCATTATTACATTGCAATTTGCGTCTGTTGGCTGACACATCTAAATTAGTCTCTAAGATTTTATCGTGGTTAGCTTTATGATAATGAGTCGACAATAATTATAAATTTGCATCGACTTTGACCTGTTAGTGTCGAATTTTGGCCGACACTATTTACCTAAATTGTTGTAGTGCTCGGATAGGGGATGAGATTGTGTGTTGCACACCAAGTATGGGATTGGGACCGTGTGTGGGGTGTTGGGAATTTGAGAAGAAATAAATTTTATGTTTAATTTATTTTTATTTTTTATTTTACTCATGAATTAAATAATATTATCTATGAATTTTGCTTTCCCATGACTCTTCTTTCATTCGTAGGTAGTCTTTGATTGGTTCCTCTCACTCATTTTCGTTTTTTACTAATAATAATACTATCCGTAGATGATTTTGTAGGTAATAATAATTTGCCTACAAACTTTATTCCGTAGGTAAATATCTACAGGAAACTCAACTTTTCCTTGTAGTAGGAGTCAATCATAGAATTGTACAGGTAGATCTCCAAAATTGACATCTGAAGTGTTAGAAGTGCATTAGCATGAAGTGGCTTTAAAATATTTTTCAAAATCGAAATGTGCTTTATTAAATATTGGTATAAAAACATTCTCTATAATAGAAATTAACTCATAATTATCTCAAAAACTGTGTGTATCGTTGAATACGATATTTACTTACCGGACAAACAAGATAATTTAACATTAAATTATATAAAAAAAACCACTATAAGTAACATGAAATATTAAAAACTTTCTTTCTATAAATGAAGAATAATCATGGTTACATTAAATTTGTTAGACTTTACCCTAACAAATTTAAAATTACAAATTAAATGTTATTTTGAAAATTACGTAACAGATATTTTTAATATAAAAATAGTTTAAATTAAGAAACAATTTTTCTAATTTTTGAAAAATTAAAAATAATAATTTAATACTCATTAAATCAACTCAAATAAAATTATTTATTTAAATAAAATAATATATACGACTTTTAAAAGGTAAATAAAAGTTGTTAAAAGTGTAATTTAATTACTTAAAAAAATCTAAAATTAAATTATACAATAATATGTATAATAATTTAATACTCTCTAAATCAACTCAAATAAAATGATTTATTCAAATAAAAAAATATATACGACTTTTAAAAGGTAAATAAAGGTTGTTAGAAGTTTAATTTAATTACTTAAAAAAAATCTAAAATTATAATTATACAATAATATGTTTTTTCTTTAAACATAAATTTCATTTACATTATAAAACCTATAAATTATATTAGTTTACGTTTATTTACCAAACATTTATAATACAAGTTAATTTATCAGTTCAAAACTTGTAAAGTAAAATTTTATCAGGACATATCCACTTAACTTATCATCTAGAAACTAACTTGTAAACTACTATTTATTTTATTCATTAATGTTTCCTAAACAAATCCTTAATCACTCAAGCCTAAACTTAATTGATTAAAAGGACTTTTTTTTTCAAATTATAATTTATAGTTTCTGTTCGAATCACTTAAATTTAATTTGTACATACTAAAAATATATTTTAAATTAAAAGCAATAACTTTTAAAAAAATTGAAAGGGTAAACCTATCATTCTAAATTAAACTAAAAATATAATTAATTTTTTTAGAAACTAGAGTCAAAGCCTGATTTTACTTTTTCTCCACCTCAATCTTATTTATTTCTATTCCTTTATAATAGTTTTTTCACCTAAATTAATGAACATTTTTAATTTTTGATACAATTTTAAATTATATATTATTTTCATTTCAGTTTTCTTATTTTCATATTTATATATTACCATATTTTTCTCTTTGTTATTGTTATTAAATTTTTCTGTTCAAATTAATTAAATTAGGAGTATAATTATAAAGAAAAATATATTGTTTGAAATTTAAAAATGATAAATAAAGTAATTGATTTCTTTTTTTTTTCCTACCGAACCGACAACCAGAAACAGACGATTAAAACCCCACATATCAGTGTCATTATTGTTTGTACATGTAAGGGGTTTTCTAGAGACTCCTTCCCCTCATCCTTATCACGTAGTACGAATTGCAACATTCTTTTTAGTTTTACTTCTTTTATAATAAATAAAAGATTGATTTTAAATGTTATTTTACTTTAGAAAAATTATAGATTAAAAATTTTGTTTGACTTATTTCCTTTCTCAAATTTAGACTTATTTGATTTCTTTCATTAATATAGTGTGATAAGTTTGATAGTAGTTTTAATATTTTATTTTAAATGAAATTATGATAAAATTTCAAGTTCTAAAAGAATATTTCAAATGTATATAATTTATTTTGATAACTTTTAGGTCTTTTATAATTTATCAAACATCTTTTACTTGTAATAAAATTTCAAGTTTTAAAAGGACAGTATTACATATTGATAACTGATTCTATAATAAAATATTAAATAATTGTCTCATTTTTTAAAATATAAAAGTGGTTCAAAAGACAAATATTTATTTCTCTTAGCCCGAAACACTTATTTTAATATATTCAATAGTTTTAAATTATTTAAAAATCAAAATTAAAAATAATTTAAATATATATTTATTATTAATTTTTCAAAACATTTTTTAAAAATAAAAACTATAATGAAACTTTATATTTTAAAGTGAACAATATTTTAAATAAGACAATTAATCTTGTTATCTCAATAAAATTGAAATCGAAATCTTACTAAGAATATTTTATGAACTAAATATAAAACATATCCTTATGTTCAATTAAAATATATTTAACTCTTAATTTTGTTATTAATTATAAATTATTTGTTAAACATATTCCTAGAATTTAAAATATGTTTAAAATGAATTTTTATTTAGATTAAAAATTTCTTACTAACTTGGGTAACTAAGATTAATTGTTTTCTTACTTAGGCTTGGGTAAACAAGAATAAATAAGATTTATCCACGTGATCTGAACAAAAAGAGGAATAAATCATATTTGGAATGACTGAAATCCCAAGCAACTAATTTGTTCTTCAACCTATTAAACCAAGCATGAGGAGCTTTTAAGTCCATAGATAACCTTGTTGAGTTTGCTTTCAAAATCTGGTGTTTTAGGATTAATGAATCTTTTAGGTTGAACCATACATCTTCAGCTAGAAAACCAAAGAAAGACATTATTTATATGTAACTGTTGAATCTCCCATCCTTTTGAGACGACTATAATGAGCACAATGCTGATCGTAGTTGGCTTAACAACTGCACTAAATGTCCCCAAGAAGTCTACTCAACTAGTTTGATGAAATCCTTTTTAACCAACCTTGCTTTGTGGCGTTTGATGCATCCATTAGGACCCATATTTGAGCTTAAATACCAATTTGATGCCAACTAATGACTGCTTTGATGATGGCAGCACCAGATGCAACGTTTTGTTTTGAATGAGAGAGCTTCGTACTCAATTTGCATGGCCTTCCTCTGGTTATCATTACTTAAAGGTGTTGCAACACTGTGAAGCTATGTTGTGTCAAGACTGTTAGCAACCTCTGCAGTACTACCAGTAAATGGCAACCTTGGTTTGAAGATTCCAATCTTCCCTATAGTTATCATAGGATGAACATTCATTTGAATTGATCCACCTGCGGGTGTCAATTTTAGGTGTTGATTGATTTGATTCAGCACTTTGGAAATTTGGTGCGACAATTATTCTGTCTGATTGTCCTGGTGAATCTAAAGTGGAGCTTCCAAGATTTGATGATACTGTTGGAAAATGTTGGAAAAGTTTGTTGATAATCCATACAAGGAGATGTTGAACATATTTTTAGATCCGAAACATATTTCCGGATAAGGAAATGCGGGATTTTTATTATAATTTTAATGATATCAATTTGGCAGGATGAACCCTATTATTTCAAGTCCAATCCAAATCCATTACATTACTTGCAACCAAGACCATGCGGAGCATGACTTCAGGAAAGAGAAACATAGCTGACATGTAATTTATTCCGTGCATAGTACATGCCTACGGTGGTTGTACCTCTCTACCACCACCTAGTAAACTAAAAGGCGGCGCAACGCCTTGGACACGCCCCGGTAAATTGCATCGGAAACGGACACCACAGACACCTTCAACTTGGACTTGATCACATTGGACATAATGCTATCACTGTAACCATTCTGAACATCGCGGTATCTATCCCACAGCATCACTCCCCCGTAGTTGGAGGCTTCCTTTGCGTGCGGAAGCACCTCGTCGTTGAGGACCTCCGGCGGAATGTAACCGTCGCCGGCGCTGGGCGCTGCTGGCACTCCCACGAAGAGCGAGTTGTTGGAGGCGACCGAGTCGACCCACTTGTCCCAGGACTCCAAGAGGGCGCTGGTGCCATCGGTGTAAGAGCAACTAGGGTTGTCGTAGAACTGAACGAAGATGTAGTCGAAGAGGTTGGTGGCTATGGCTTTGCCGAGATAGGGGATTGGGTCTGTTGGGCACTGAGGAGCTGCGGACAAGTAAAAGTAACGCCCCGTCGTTTGTCGTAACAAATCGAGTTCCCTTGCCAGATCGTCCCAGTAATCCTCCGACGTTTCAACGTGGAAGTCGACGCCGTCCAGCATGACGCTTCCCAGTGGACCGAATTCGCCGCTGAGGAAGTTGATGAAGAGGTAGTTGGCCACGTCCTTTGCGTCCTCCGCCGAGCTCAGCCAGTACCCTCCGGTGGGTCCTCCGATTGAAAGGAGCACCTTGATGCCTTTCGCCTGTAACCAATACACAACCCCATTAAAAGAAGCACTCTGATGGTTCACACATGATTTGATCGAGACCGAGGAAGTAAAATTTTCAGAAAAACTAATGGATCTTCTTGGGATCCGAATCTACCTGGCAATAGTTTATTTGGGGCTGTAGAAGGCCGCAACTTCTCCCGGAACTATCGCCGCAGTGACCGGCGAAGTTCAAAGTTGGCGTTCTCCCTGCACCGAACTGGTGGAGGAACGCGAGGAGCACAATGGCGTACTTTCCACTGTCACATGTAGCTATCAAATTGCCTTCTCGAGCGTCTTGGCCCCAGTACACAGCAATGCCACCATTTTCAGCGCGTGAAGAAGAGAACGTGAAAAGGGATAAGAGAAGTATGATCAAAGCTAGTCTTTGAGGTGCCATTGCTATCTGTTATGGCTTTCTTGTTTGAGTGTAGGAGAAACAGAAACCAGCCTATTTAAGGAGGTAAAATCATCTTCAAACAAAAAGAAAAATATTTTTTCTATTACTTGACAATTTTCTTTTATTATCTTAAGTATTATTTTTTAATTGATTTTCATTTTTTCATTTCTTTTTTTTTAATATTCCAAAATCATTTAAGAAACAACGTTTCATAATATAAAAAATGTTGTAAAAATTTAATAATTAAAATATCATTTAAAAAAAAAAATGGTATCAATGTTGAAAATGTAAAGAGGACTATTATTTGACAGCTCCTTTAAACTTCTAATACATTCAAATATGTATATTTTTTTAAACTACTTCTATTTTATTTAATTTTCCTTTTATCATTCTTATATTTAAATATATTTTTTATTATTTTTAATTATGTTTTATGTATTATTATCTATTTTCAATCTTACAAAATACTATTAAGTATTTCATTACTTTTACCATTAATGAGGTATATTTTTAAACTTTCTATACACTTTAAATGATATAAAAACAGGCAGAGAGACAGAAGAACAGAGCATTAAATTATAAATATCAACACTTTTCACAAATTTTGCGAACTTGCGTTTAATGAGGTCATTACATACGTAAGTCTTTATACTGTGTTAAAACATAGATTCAAATTGTAAATTTTGATATTGGTATAGATTACATTAAGATTTTGAATAAGTTATCAAGTTTTATTAATCAAACCATACAACAAATTATTTCAAATAAATTATTTTTAACAATTCAAGTATTATTTATAACAATTATTTTTAACTAAAAATGTAAATAATATTGTTTGGAATACAACCATTTTTATTAAATACAAATATATTGTTTAAAATTCATTAACTTTTGGCTAAATTTTTGATGAAGAAAGAAAGTAATATGAAAAATCACAAAATTTGATTTACTAAGTAGAAAAAACATGTCTTTTGTCAAATATAAGGTTTCAACATTCCATTTGTTTGCACAAAAATACAATGTTCATGTGAAGTTTAAGATATTGAAAGCTTTGAGCAACAAATTAAAAGTATTTTGACAACTCTTGATCACTTCATTAATTTTTTTTTTTAAATTCAAAGATTTTTTTAAATGGAAAGAGTTATTACAAATCATTTTTTAAATCAGTACAGTAAAGGCTTTTGCCTTCGGTTATTTTCAATATTTTGTTTTAGGCATATTGGGACGAGGCAAAAAGGGATAGTTTTTGACCTCGAGTGTCAATTGAACTCAAAACACCCCCTTTCTGCCTCGGTTCTAGATAACCCAAGGCCATTTGGGAACTTTTTTGCCCTGGTTGTGGTCGAACTGAAGTCATATAGTAAAAAAAAATTAATTAAATTAAAAATTCGAAGACCTTTTGGCCTCTGTTGTAGTCTGAACCGAGGCCATAGAAACCTTTTTTGCCTCGGTTATGGTAAGAACTGAGGCCTAATGCACAATTTTTTTAAATACTTTTTCAGTTTTATGAATATTCTCACATTTAAACCTGCATATTTTTTTCAGAAACCAGCACAGACCTGAACAAAATATTTTATGAAACATCCACAATTCAAATACATTTAAAAGACAATTAAAAATCGTCCACAATTCAAATACTATCCTAATTAATATTATTGTACATCTAAATTATAAATTTTGCACATGCTATCCTACCAAACTTTATGGATTTCGCGGGAAATGAGGTAGGACTCTTGAATGTCTGCAAAATAAGACATTAACTTAAGTTAGTATATAGAATGACAATATTGCAAAGTATTCATTTTAATTCAAATATATATTACAATTTCCCAATTAGTTGTAATACGAGCACACACAATAATTGTCATCCATTGCATTATATAGTAACCACATTCATATGAGTCAGTTTGTCTATTACACTACATTATATCAATAACATTACAATTAATTAAGGAAGAAAATCAAATCAAACAATTATAAATATATGGATTGAAATATCAAACCTGGAGGGAACACCATGCAAGACATTTTGCCTTAGCCGTTGATCTCCCTAACAACATGTTATGTCCAACAATTGAACTATGATAATATGCAATCATTAGGACATGCATGTATCCTTTTATACTACATACCCATCAGACAAAGAATTTTCTTGGCATCATAGTTTCAAGTGGGTAGAGTATTTCCATCGAGAAACATTTCATTCAAGAGCACGAGCAATTTTGTGAAACTTTTATCTGTCCAACCATTGGTCGCTTTCAAATTCATAAGTCTTAAAATTGCTGACAATCGCATGAACTTAGTTGAACTGACATACAACAAAGTTTTCACATTAGCAGACATGGTCTCATACACATGTGCTTGTGCAAAAGCTTCTACGCCAACATCTTATATCATGTCTCCATATTGTCTTCTTTCACTCGCTCTTCCCGTCGCTCTTCCATGGTGGAATCGACAACATGTTCAGTTCGGGAAACAGTTGGAAAGTCTATTAATTCGCCATGCCATGTCCATATTGTATAACTTCTAAGGAAACCATCACAAATAAGATGTTCCCTAACTTGAGTTGCATTCAACTTTCTCCCATTCAAACAGTTGACACAAGGACATCTAAACTTCACCTCATCATCACTTATACCCTCATAATGTTGCGCAAATTGTATAAATTCTTCTACTTTATTCTCATATTCAGCACTGATGCGTGGTAAATTAATCCAATTTTGATCTATACATATATGTATTGAAATTACATGAACAATTTCAGTAATATTTGAATCAATGCTCACGTTGTTTGTGTAATCAAGGTGTGACCCTATCCCATTCAAGAAGATTCACTTTCTTTATTTTATTGGTACATATTAGTTTTAAAATACATATCTTAAATCTCACGAAATTTTCCCAGCATTTTGCATTGGTCTTCAGGATACACGAAATGAAAGTGATTATCAACCACAATCAAATATGCGCCGAAGATCAATACAAAATACAATTGACAAATATTCATGAATTTTAAGATATGTATTTTAAAAAATATATGCACAAATAAAGTACTATAGAAAGTGATTAATCTTCTTAAACTATCCAATCGGACAATTCAAGATTCAATACATTTAAATTATTAGTATTGTATCCCCTTATATTAATTTAAAAAAATGTAGCTTTTTCAAAATGAAAACTCGGGGACAATACATAATTTTCGTATTGAATCTCAAATGGAAAACTAAGGCTAACTCACACTGTAAGAAAATCAAACAACATATTTAAACAAATAATTAACCACAAATATAAATAAATTTAGAATGGAACTTGGGAGCGTGAAAGTTGAATAACAATTGAGAACCGAAATCAAAAAGGATGCACAATTTGAGAACTCAAAATTCCACAATGCAAAAGTACCAAATGATAAAAAATGAAACCACAAATCTCAAACTACTACAATTCATAATAGAAAGAAAAATCAAAGCAACATAAACGAACCAAAACAACAAAAAAAAAACCAAAATGTGAAGCGAAACCTATTTTTTGAACTCACCCGCAGCGGGAGGCGTTGAGCAATTGACGAACCTAGACGGCGCGACAGAGGTGACGACACGCGACTATTGGCAGCAGAAGCTGGTCGGCGACGAGGCGGAACGTGGTGGTGGCAGAGCAGCAAGGGAGGAGCTTTGGTTATTTTGTAACCAAGGCCTAAAACCTCTTACTACACCGATTTTTCGTAGACTCGAAACAATAGAGTTCGACGAAATTTTAAAAATATCACTGCCTCCTAATGGCTTCGGTTCCGCTATAACCGAAGTCTATAAGACGAAGTAAAATGTCAAATTATAAGCTTTGAGCAATAATTTAAAAGTATTTTGACAACTCTTGATCACTTTATTATTTTTTTTAACTTGGAAGATTTCTTTAAATGAAAAGAGTTATTACAAACCATTTTTCAGACCGTATAATTTGCTCTATTTTTTTATAATAAATAAAATACTAATTTTCAAGGATGGATCTTAGTATCAGTGTTAGTATTGGTGTAGGGGGCAATGGACCCCTAAATTTTAACAAAAATTTAAAATTAGTAGTGTATATATATATATATATAATATTACTGAAAATTAAATTAGGTAGATTTTTTCTTTATAAAATATAACATTTAATGTTAATGAATAATAAAACATAAAATTAAATATAATAAAAAGTAAAAAAATTTATTGAGATATCTTTTATGTTTTTTTTCCTTTTTTTTGTTCTCATATTCTCACCTTCACATGTTTTCTTTTGTTTATGAAGAAAAGATAGGAAGTTAGATACAAACTTATACTTCCTCTTGTTTATGAAATTCATGCTTCTTTTTGTTTATGAAAAAAAAAAGGAACAGGAAGCTAGACACAAACTCATACTTTCTATTCTTATTTATCAAATAAATATTCTTCCAATATTGAAAATAAGAAGTAACTATGCTTCCTTTTGTTTAGGAAGAAAAATAGGAAGTTAGACCCAAACTCATGTTTTCTATTATTATTTCTCATATATATTTTTTCATTATTGAAAATATAAAGTAATTCTCTTTTGTTTCACTTCATCATAAAATATTAGTTTAATAAATAGTATTTTATCTCAATTTTTTTTGTATATTTATTATTTTATAAATACAAAACATTATATATATATATATATATATATCAAATTTTTTCGTAGAAGTTTTTTTAATTGTCAGTTAATTATCATATATTTTTCTTTAAAATAATTAAATTTCTCAATTTTGTATTACATCTTGATAAATTATTTTTATTCTTAAACTTTCTTTTAAATAATTATTTTTATTCTTAAATTTTCTTTTAAATAGTATATAGATAAATAATAAAAATATGGATTCATTTATTGAGACATTTATCACAACTAAAACACGAAATAAAAGAGATATATTATTATTTTGGCCTCTCCAAAATTTATAGTCAAGGTCTGCCACTGCTAATTTTAGATGTTATTTTACTTTAAAAAATATTTTGATTTTAAAATTTTTATTTGACTTATTTCTTTAAAATTTAGACTTATTTGATTTCTTTATTAATAATAGTATGATATGTTGGATATAATTTTGTAACATTCATATGATAGTAATACTACTCAATGAAACTTTACATAGTTGATAAGCTATAAATAATTATAGAGACACATAACAATTCTATTATCCAAAATAATTATATTAGCATATATCAGGTTTTACACCAACCTATAATTTTTATGAACTAAAAGTTGACCTAATAACTACAATCACTTTGAAAAGATAGAAACTAAACCTAACCCTGACAATCCTATACATACACCCACGGGCAGACCATAGCATTAATAGGGGGAGCCAGCTCCCCCAAAGATTTTTTTATTATTTTATTTTCTATATATTTTAAAAAATAAATATTATATATATTAATACTTTATTTATATTAATTTAGTTTGAAAAAGCTTTTTCAAAATTTAAAAACCAGGTTTTTCATTTCTATTATAATTTCTTATACTTCTTTATTTTGTTTATCTCTCTTTCGTGCCCACATCTCTTTCTCTCCTCCTATTTTCATATCAATTTTCACCGTCAATTCTTTATTATTTTTAAAATCAAATTGCACCACGACAAAATTGAGGAGTTAACGAACATTTTGGACCGAATAATTTCTTCTTTTGAGTAAGTTCATTTTTTACCTTTTTTTTTTCTGAAGCAATGTTTTCTTCTTGTATATGGTTTTTGTACGCTCTAAGCATATCTCTATCTGTTAGAGATCATAAAATCATGCTCTAATTATTGATCAAACTCTTCTTTGTGTAGATAGAGCTATTTTAGGCTTTAAAGTTGTGTAAGGGAAGATAAAGATTAGGAATATACTCTAAGGTAAGGAAAGCTAATTATTTAGAAGTTATTAGTTTTCTTAAAATATTGAGTCTTGGTTTTAAGATTTAATTTGGAGTATTCATAATTTTATCCTTTTCTAAATAGGTGAGAGGTGACAAATTTATATTAGAAAAATTATGGTAAAGAGTAAAAGAATTGATTCTTTTTTCAAGAGGAAGACTTGTGATGAAGATGAAAAAAAATGCATCTATGTTATCTAAACTTGAGAAACTTCATGAAAATCCAAAAATTGAAGAAAATGAAAAACAACTCTCTAAGGTTCCTAAAGTTACATATATTGAATTTGAAAATGCTTTAGAATGTGATATGGGGAAGCATCTTCAAATTTGGCAATACTTACAAATAAAATTGATGAGGTACGAAGGGCTTATCTAAGAATGGGGTCCATATCAATTGCATATAGAAAATTATCTGTTGTCTGCTAAAGATGATCATCTAAGAAGATTTAAGTACACATGGTTTAGCTTATTTCCTTCATAATTAGAGTATTTGCCATTAAAAGATGTTGCATATTGCTTATCGTGCTATCTTTTTAATAAAAAAACCAAGCAGACGAACTAACTCAGATGTTTTCATTGTTACATTAATTGAGTTGATTTTCATATAATTCTAATTGGCAATGACTTGATTGTCATTAACATGTTTTAACTTTTTGAGTCTTTTTTATAGGTTTTAAAAGTTGGAGGAAAGTTAACAATGGAAAAATTTGTGCTTTCCTTAAACATAGGGAAGGATCCTTGTTCACCCAACAATATTGTAGTGTTTGCTTGTCAAGACTTGTTAAATCAAAATTGCCACATTAGGAATGTTTTGGAAGTGCAAAGCTTAGATCAAATTATGAAGAATCAGTTATGTCTCAAGACTTCAATTGACACGGTTCGTTTTTTATCACTTCAAGATTGTGCTTTTAGAGGTCATGATGAAACTACTGAATCGAGAAACCAAGGTAATTTTCTTGAGATAAAACTCATAGCATCATACAATGATGAAGTTGCAAAAGTTGTGTTGGAAAACGCTCCATAGAATTCCAAATATACTTCACATAAAATGCAAAAGGAGTTATTGAATATTCTTTCTAGTAAAGTGAAAATCATATTCGTGAGAAAATTAGGGATTCCAAGTTTTGTATAGTTGTCGATGAAGCTCGTGATGAATAAAAAAAAGAAAATGGCTTTTGTTTTGAGATTTGTTGATAAAAATTGTTTTATTCAAAAGAAATTTTTTGATATCGTGCATTTTAAAGACACTGCAACATTAACTTTGAAGAATGAATTGTGTTGTACTATCTCGACATAATCTTAATGTTTTTAATATCCCTGGTCAAGGGTATGATGGTGCTGGCAATATGAGAGGAGAATGGAATGGATTACAAGCATTATTCTTGACTGATTGTCCTTATGCATATTATGTTCATTATTTTGCTCATTAGTTACAACTTGCCTTGGTTGCTGCATCAAGAGAAGTTATTTCAATTCATCAACTATTTTCAAAATTGACTTTTATTGTCAGTATTGTTTGCTCTTCTAGTAAACATCATTATCAGTTACAGGTTGCCAAGTTAGATGAAATTGCATATTTGTTAGAAATTGATGAGCTTGAAAATGGTAAAGGGGCAAATCAAATTGATACTTTAAAGCAAGCTGGGGATACCCGTTGGAGTTCCCATTTCTCTTCTATTTGTAGCTTGATCAATATAAATGATGCAACTTGTTCAGTTTTAGAAATAATTACTATTGATGGATCTACTTATTCACAAAGTGGTGATGTTGATAATGCTTACAAAAGCTTGACCTCATTTGAGTTTATATTGATCTTCTATTTAATGAGAGAAATTAGGGGGATAACAGATTTTCTTTGTCAAGCATTACAACAACAATATCAAGATATAGTTAATGTTATGCATCTAGTTTGTTTTACCAAAGGACTTATTCAAAACTTGAGAGAAATTGGTTGGGATAAGTTATTAAAAAATGTGACTTCTTTTTATGAAAAACATGACATTGAGGTGCCTCATTTTGGGGCTTCTTATATAGCAAGGCAAGGATGCTCTTGTCACCAAAAAGATCATATTACAGTGGAGTATTATTTGAGAGTTGAAATATTCTTTGTTACCATTATAAGAAATTACAAGAGTTAAATTGTAGATTTAATGACCAAACAATGGAGTTATTAATTATAAGCTTTGCTTTGGATCCTAAGGATGCTTATAAATCTTTTAATATTGATAAAATTTGCATTCTTGTAGACAAATATTATTCCACGGATTTCAATGAGCAAGAGAAGATTAATTTGAATTTTCAACTTCAACATTTCATTATTGATGCTTGTCAAGATTTAAATTTGAAGAATTTATCAACAATGCAAGAGTTATGTACATGTTTGGCAATAACAAAAATGTCTGAAGTTTACTACTTGATTAATAAATTACTTCGTCTTATCATGACTCTTCCCGTTTCTATAGTTATAATTGAAAGATCTTTTTTTGCAATGAAAATAATCAAGAATAGGTTGAGAAATAAGATGGAGGCTGAATTTTTAGCGAGCATTATGATAATCTATATTGAAAGGGATATTGCAACTAGCTTTAATGTGATTCAATTATTGAAGATTTTAAGTCATTGAAAGAGCATAGAGAAGCACTCTGACTAAAGGTAGCTCTTGCGTTTTTTTAACATATTATTGTTGATGATAAACTTTATGTTACTATTTCATATATATTATTGTCATATTTTTTGGATTCTATTGTCATGAATGCTTGTTTTAAATAGAGAAAATGATGTGAGGAAATGATTTTTTTTAATTAGAAAAAATAATTTATATATAACAAATATAATTTGCCCCCCCCCCCCTAAAAGTTTTGTTCAAGTTTCACCACTGCATACAGTTGCATCAACATCTTTCTCTTGAGGTAAACCCACACATATTTCCTCATCTACTAATGCAAGTAAATGTGATCATGCAAAAGAAAAACAACAAATACAAGAAGCACCAGTACAAGAGAGGGTAAGCTAGTCTATAAAAGAAGTAAGCATATAACAAGTAAATTGATTTCATCATAAAGTAATGTATTTCAAACATTCATAGAAAAACAAACATACAATTATAAACCCTCTAGACTCAATTTTTGAATCTAGGCATTGATATATGATTCTTATTGGTTTTTGGACTTATGGTAATAAAAGAATAATGCTCGACTTGAGTTGCTCTACTTGAGCTGATACACACAAGGTTAGCCTTTTAACTGTCATAAGAACCCTATGATCATTCTTAATGACATGACATTATGCCCCTCTCATCATATAACGCATTCTACTCTACATGAGTCTTGAATAGGTGTTAGAGTATCTAGATAAACCTCTGGTATTAACTCCTTACATCAATGCATACACTAAAGGAACACCACCATAGAATTTCCCTACAAGATTCATGGAATTACACCAAACTTATACATTCAACCACAAACATGATTCCACATCAAATTCCAAAAACCAAATAATCATCCATATTTGTATTTATCCATACTAAGTAATATCATGTTTGTGATCAATTACAATTATCATATATTTCCATACATTCTCATATCTATTACAAGCCCATCATAATCACAGTTTCATACATCATTATACACAAGCATATTTATCAATTAATCCATCAACAATTTTATAAATAACCATATACCTTCTTTTATTCTAAGTCAAACCAAAACAACAAATAAGTGTTTTTCCTTAAAAGGGAAATAAAAAATAAGACAAACATAAGAGACTAAATTTTCTACCTATAGACCTCTAGATCTAACCGTTCAAAGCAACAATTCATTTGTTTAGGAGCTACTGTCAAAATTTTAGCTCAATCTAATGGTGAATGAAGCAAGAATCCCATGTTTGAAAAGATGACGCAGAAAAAAAAAAGAAATGGGTGGCGCCTAGGGCTGGAAAAGTGGCGGTGACTGCCCCTAAGTCAGTGGCCACTCTCTAAATGGCTCAGCAACACTGCAACAACATCTAGCGGTATAAGAAAACTCATACTTCACATTTTGAGTTTGATTTCTGTAATTCAATTAAGCCAATTATAGTGTTTAAACATTTCAATGATCATAAGTTTTATGTTCCTTAGCTCAACCAGAGCCATATTACCCCATTCAATTTTCACAAACTCAATACACACTAACCATGATTCTACATAGATTCATAAATAATACACAATTAACTCATCCATTTAACATCTTAAACACCCAATATAACATATTTCACATTCAACCTAATTTAAGTGGAAACCAACCCTTCAAGTAAACTAAGCATGAAAATTCCACAATTTAGAATACAACTCATCACCCATTTTAACATGTCAAAACGAAATTCAACACATGAAATTATAGTTAAAGCCTCCCTCACCTAACAGAATTGCCCAAACATGCTAAAAGTCCCAATTGGCTCCAAACTCTCGAAAGTTCTACCTCAACCTATCGACATTAGAAGGACGATAGAACCGAACCAACAAAACACTGGTTTAGAAAAGAATGAAATTAAAGATGTTAGAAGCACATGCAAACCCAGGGAGACCGCTTACATTGCCCAAACCAAAATGGTTGTCAAAGGGAGGTGAAATTTCAACTTATTCAAAATGAAATTTCATTTGATTAGACTCAAAGAGGGTTCCGCGACGATTGCAACTCCGACTTCTAATCATGAAAGGAATGAATTTTGAGTGAGAAAGGTAGAGAAAAAACTTGAGGAGAAGAGGAGAAAGGAGTTTTTGGAAAAGATGCTCTACACTATTCTTTTACATGAGCTTTTTAAAGGTTTTTGCTTTTTCTAAAAAAAGGTTTTACAAATTTAACCTTTTGAATAGTTTTTTTTCTTCAAATAAAATTGTGGAAAAATTTTAAGTTTTAAAACGTAGTAATTTATGTTGATATCTCCTGGATCTTTCTCAAGCATGTTTTAAAGATAATATTATAACAAAATTTCAAAATTCTCAAACGAATAATATTATAATCGATTTTAACAATGTTATTTCAAATTTGAAGTTAAAACAATTCTTTCATTTTAAAAATAAAAAAATGATTTAAAAGATGAAAATTAATTCCTTTTAGTTTAAGACACTTGTTTTAATACTATCAATATTTTAAATTACTTAAGAATCAAAATAAATGACAATTTAAAAGACAATATATATATATATATATATATATATATATATATATATATATATATATATATATATATATATTTCTTACTTAACTTTTCAAGATATTCTTAAAGTAAAACCATAGTAAAACTATAGATTTCAAAATGAAAAATACTTCAAAATACAATAACTAATTTTAACAATGTTATTTTAATAATTTTGAAATCAAACATACCTCAGTGATAATACTATCTTACATAATAATATTATTTTACACAATTAGGAACTAAAAAAAACATATCTTTATGTCCAAAAATAAGAAATATTTAATTCTGAATATGTTTTTAATTAAAAATTATTTATCAAACATATTCTCTGAATTTAATATATGTTTAAAATGACTTTTTTCTTAGTTGTTTTTTTATTTATTAAATTTTACGTTGGATTAGATTACACATTAATTGCTAACTTGGGTAACTAAGATTTTTTTTTCTTAAGGCTTGTGTAATTATCTAGCTATACAACTCTCACATATAATTAATCTGTGTTTCAAGAAAAGATATTCCTATTTTCATTCGGTTTTGATATTTTAGTTATAATATTACTTTTTTTTTCAATCAATTTGGTCCATTTTTACTAACATCATTTAAATCATTAACGATCATGAATAATAATTGTCATGTCACTTCGTGTTTTTTTTTACCATTTTTTAAAATTTAAAAAAAAAGTCCACATGTCAATCTAGTAGTATGCCACATGTCAGAGTCAATGTTTTATATTCAATTTGGTTCTTATATTTATTATTATTTTTTTTAATTTAGTCCCAATTTTTTGTTTAAATAGAGTAATTTTGTCCTCTCCAACTTGAGATCAAATTTAATTTTTATATAAATTTTATAATGAAGTTTTTATTAAAATTCACACTTTTATTAAATATTTTGGTTTGGGGTTACAATTAGTTTAAAATTAGATGAGGACTAATTTTAAAATTTTTAGATCTATAATGTTAGTTGTCATCTTTAAATTTTTTGTTCTAATTTTAAACTAATCGTAACCTTAAATAAAAAATATATAATAAAAATTTGAATTTTAATAAAAATATTATTAGAAATTTTATATAAAAATTAGATTTGGTATCCATTTCGAGAGGGGTAAAATTGTTCAATTTTAAACAAAATTGAGACTAAATTGAATAAAAATAACGAATATAGAGACCAAATTAAATATAAAATATTGACTATGACACGTGATACACTTATGGATTGACAAGTGGACATTTTTAAAAATTTTAAAAAAAAATCACGAAGTAATACGTGACTGTGATTATTCATTATTATTAATTATTTAAACGATATTAAAAGAAACGAAATTGAATAAAATCGATGAAAATTAGAATCTGATTAAAAAATAATAATATTAAAACTAAAATGATAAAACTGAATAAATAAGAACAGACGTGTATTTTAACCTAAAATAAATATTTATTTTCATAACATTAATACATACTTTATATACATGAAATAGTAATGAAAACACATTATCAAAGACATCTAATAAATCGTATAATGTTATTATTGGGACCACACTTGAAATATAATTGCCGTCTTGCTTTTATGGCCTCTCCAGTGCACGTGATCATTTTATGATACTGTTGTGTGTTTTATAGTAGGTTTGATTAAAGAAGACAGAAAAGATATACTTTTTAAATTCGTGATACTTTTTTATGATATCTGTTCTACCAAGAAATGGCAGGTCCGGTGCTGGAAGAGGATAATAAAAATATAAAAAGATTAATTTAATTTGATATTTTAATAGGAAAGTAATAGAAAAAGATCAAACTAAAAAAAAGGTGAGTTTCATTGTTATATTTTTTTCCTCTCTTGTTATTTATCTGTAGTTTTGGATTTTTCTTTCTTTTTTATCTATTTTTTAATTTTTGTTTGATTAAACATATTTAATTTTTTTATTTGGTTTATTTCATTTTTATCCAATGTATCTTTTTTCTTGTTTGAGTTTGGGCTACACATTTTTAGAATGCATTATTTTATTAGGAAAACAATCACGTTTGAATTAATTAAAATTATTGTAAGTTATTTTATGAAGATAGAGAAAAACAAAAACCAAAAGTGGTTGAATTGTGTCTTACTTTTTTTAATTTTTTTTTTGTAAATATATGTCTTTTGATGATTTATACTTAAACAATAGTTTTGTATTGTAAGTAATGGGTAAATAACTTTTGCATCTAATGAAGTACAAAAGATGCAATTTTACAACATAGTTTATTTACTTGCTTAAAAATATTTTACACAAGTATAATCGTAAACTACTATTCTTCTCAAGTTAGTGCAAACAGAAATAGAATAAAATGTAAAGTGATAAAGGAGAGAGAAAGATATACAAGGTATTTTTATATTGGTTTATCTAACCATATATAATACATCTAATTTCAATAAGCAGATTGAGTGTGATTAACCATTCTAATGTACTGTGAAATTCAAAGTCAGTATTCTTTAACCTCATACCTACTTTGACTGGTCTATTGAATATTGTTTGAACTCAGTAATAACTCTTGAATAATCCTTTTAGTATTCTTTATATATAAATCATTGATAGATCTTATTTTCTTCTATTTTTTTTCTAGACTAATTATATCTTTTAGAGGTTTTTAGTGTTCTTATTTTCTAATTTTAGTACATATTCATATTTTCTTTATTAAATAGTTGTTTTGATAAATTTGTACTACTTCTCGTGTTTTAAATAAAAATTATATTTTCTTTTCTAAATTGGTAATATTTTACCTTGTATGAAATAAAAATGAAAGGAGTTGAGAAATGCAAGTTTTCTTATCGAATTTGGTCAAGTAATTTTTGAGGTGGACCAACTAGATTGATGACGTGTACTTATGCACCAAATCATTACTAGAGGAGAAGTCCACTTATAAAGATTCTGATGCTCAAGTCAATAAAAGATTTATATAAGTATGAGATTCCTATAATTCCTATGGTGGTATATATTCATAAGCTTCCTAGGCCATGAGTAAATAAATATATTTAACAAATTTTGTTACTTTGAAGATAGTCAAATATTATATCTTGAAGATATTATATAATTAATTATTATATCATAATATCTTAGAGATACAACCACTACAAATATAAAGAAGGTTTGAACAGAGATTTATTTTACATTACCTAGGGTTAAAATCATTGCTAAGTTATTTACTTAGGCTTTCGATTTTTCCCGTTAAACCATCCTTGAAAAATGTGTTCTTTAAAGATTTTACAAGCCCCAAAAAATGTCAATCAATAGGTTTTGTATCCTGTTGTATTTAATGATGGTTTTAAAACCTCTCTTAAGTTTTGTAGGTTTAAAACTCTAGTCAACTACCATGAGTTTTTAAACATCTATAAAATATCATGGGATTAAAACCCCGGTTAACTACTATTAGTTTTAAAGTCTCTATAAAATACCACACAAAAAGACATATAAATAGAAATATAATTAAACCCACCCAAGAGCATAAAATGGACGCAATAGCATCCCATGTGTGTCCAATTTGAAGAGATATAATAGAGAAGGAAGCTTTCTTGTTTTTGCATGAACCGGAAGTAGGAAGCAAACTAGCAACGGTCCCAAAGGGGACTCTATAATTTTTAAATAATTTATTGTATAGCGTCGGTGAAACCCACGCTAAGCCCACACTACATGTGTTTTTAATTATTTTTTAAATTGCAAACTTCATAACCAATCATACAATAAACGTTTCACGTAACATTACAATTACAAATAACCTTCATCTAACAATGAGCAAATAATTTTCATTAACAAAAGTAATGATACAACAACAAGTTCTTCCTCCTAATTTAACGTTAAATGCAACCAAAGACCCTCCAAATTACACTCATAAAATGGAAACCAAGTAAATTTCTATGTGGGTGTATTTAACTTTTCATTTTCCACTCCTGAGACTTAATTTGTTTAAATTAGTATTTTCATTTTTGATGTGTAAGCCATCTTACATAATCAATTTAGAGATATATTTAATATATTTTAATTTTATTTATTGTTTAGTGTTAGTCTGACCCATTCTATAATTAATATATTTAATTTTTATTTATTTGTACACATCAATAAATATATTTAATTTTTATTTATTACTTAGTATCCAGAGTGGGCTTGACCCACTCTAATATAGTCCTTTTTTAACCAATCCTATTCTTCGAGAGTGTAACATGGACTTTAATGTCACTTGAGCCTACACATTCGTTTTTTAATTAATTTTAAAATTTAAATAATATTTTTAAGTGGATTCAATCCATTCTAAGGATTTTATGTTATATTTTTCTATTTTACTTTTATGGGAGAGACGCTAATATTTGTCTCACTCACTCGAAGTTATGGAAGTTATTTTTAAGCATTCTTATTGTGTATAATGAGTTTTAGAATCTATGTGAAATAATTATTTTTGAAACTTTCTTAAATTATCATATATTTCAAAATCTATATAAAGTATCATAGATTTTTTAATTATTAATATTATTTTATTTTACTCATTTATCATTTATGCATTGTATGTATTTTTCAACCACAATTATTTACATTTATTGGATTTTTTTATATATTTAAGTTATACAAAAATAGATATAACACTCATCTAATTTATAAGTTAAATATAGATAACTAAACTTGTATCAAAATATAACAAATATACACATTAAAATTTAAATTCAAGTACAATATTATAGAAAATTTGTTGTAGCAGTTGAAAAGAAATGGATTATGAAATGTAAAGAACACTAGATAAATGTTCAAGAAGCTTTGTATCATAAAAGAAATGTAAACACTAGATAAATGTCTTTGTTTCCTATCAAACAACAACCTAACATAAGTCCACCCAGAAAGAAACTTTCACAAGAATGGATTATGAACCTAACTAGAAGAGTACTTTTGGAACAGAAAAAGGAACTGTGATTTTAAGAGAAGTAAAATTTAAGCATTCAAATGTTTTGGGCTAACCACATCAGCTCTGTGATCCTTTGTCTTGAGGCGAAGTTCGAGTACCAGACGTTGCAGCGCTGAAGTAATCAATGTCATATGTTTAGGAAAAGCTCAAACGATCTTTAACCAATAGGTACCTATATCCGAAACCGACACAGGTAGATAGGTACAGAATATCTAGAGACGCGAGATAACTCTCTCTAAAGAACTCGGCAAAATAGTCTCATAAGTTCGGGTTACAAGCATCTGCACAATGCATATATTTTTTACCTGTTGCAGATCTTGGCCTCCAAGAGTAGGATGACTGTAGTGGACTATATATTCAACATCTACAACACCAACATTTTTTTGTTCGATCACCCTAGTATCCATAAACAAAATCAGATTAAACTATGAAGTAAAAGGAGCTTAACAAGCTTGAGCAAAATTATCAAACAGATGAAGTGAAACTCATCGAACAGAACTAAAATTAAGGAACTTATAAATAGGAACATAGATGCTGTAAAGTGAGACAAGGTATCTTATAAAAGCATCTAACAATCAATCTTAATATACTACAAGGTATCAGTCCCAGCCCCGAATATGTCCGACCTTCAATGGGGATCAATACCCATCTTAACACACCACATGTTTTCCTTGCTGGGCTTCAAATGGGAGCCTTATTTTTTTGAAATTAATTAAACGGCCAACTAAAAAAAACTATTAACTAATTAAATCTAAACTTCCTTAATATTTTTTATTTTTTTTTCAAAATAAGCCTATTTAAACACATTTGCTATCTTGAGTAGCAGCAGTCTTGCAATAATACTATGTTGCTGGTCAGTGTGTCCATTCTGCATTACTACAAATTAACATTTATTTTATAGTGTCATTCATTGGTACTCTGATACAGTGTCATCTAATATGATATCTAATTAAGTATCACTAAACTTTTTACAAATAAAAAAAATTAAATGTCACATAAAGATAATCAAAAGTTAAAGTTATTATAGTCTGTACTGATCTTCACATGAGATTTAATAAAGTACTACTATTTTTTTATAAATAGGAAATCCAAATGTCACATAAAGATTCATTTGAGAGCTGGGACCATGTTGAAGGTGTAGTCTTAAAGTATCTAATAAATTTTCAATAAACCACTAAATATTTCTCTTTGCTATTTAATATCTTCAACTGAATTTATCTTAAATAGCTCTTTTATTAGTTGTGGACCAAAATAAAAATCTTGTTTGTTTTTTCTGCCCCAGTAACTTCATGGTCGACCAAAAACAGCAGAGGCAATACGATGGGAAGGACGCAAAAAGCATCAATTCAAGAATAGAGAAGTGTAAGTAAGCTTTATTTGAAAAAGTTTATCTCCACTTAAGCAACAAGAATAATATAATAGCTAATTAAATCGGGAAAATGATATTTGATAAAGTTTTTTTTATAAACTTTGACAAACAACCATTTTTAGTAAAAAATCAAAAATACTCTATTTACTAACTTTGTCAATTTTATAAACAAAATATTTGTCAAAAAAAAATAATTTTTGAGTTAAATCACGTGGTCTAATTCAAAATATGTAATGATGCAACATGCAATATGATCCAGTTTTAGTCAATCATGCAAGGACCACAGTTATTACCGTCACAATTGAAGCATCTCTGCATAATTTAACTGATAAAAAAGATTGGTAAAACAGACACTAACAACACTAATGAAAATGTAATGGTTCAAAGGTGAATTCAGAGAGTATTAGTTTGACTACATTGCATGGTGTACGTGAACATGACGAGGCTGTTATAGGCTTTCCAAGTGAGAATATGCTCAAACAAATGCAAGAAATTTGAGATTTAATAAATAAGAATAATTTTCTAAATCCTGTGCAAAAATCTGTATTCAAACTTTATAGTGGAGGACTACTGTTAGTATTTAGAATTTTCCAAAAGCCATACTATTGGTAATTGTGATGATCACAGAGTAAATAACCATTATTAATTCTCCCAATTACATCCTACTCCTTCAACCTCTTCATTCTCCTCACACCAACAACATTCATTACAACACAAACACAAAAACATGTTTCCCTTTCAGAGATTTTACGGGTTCCAGATTTGGTTTCACCACGATTCTGGAAATTGTGCAGTATGAAATGAAAACAACATATTATTATGAAAGTAAATCATGTACATTCATTCACCTACGCATATAGCTCCCATTGCAACAAACTGGAAACGAGAACCAAGAGGCTAACTTAAGAACGTGTTGGAAAGTAGCAAGCAGACCCAACGGTTGAAGGTCCTTCTACCATTGTACTCTTTTGATCAAAATCACTTCAACACCTACGCCAATTACTACATTTCACCTGAAATTGAAACTTTGATGGCTTTTTCTTAACTTCATGGAAGCTAGTGTGAAGAATGGAGGTTCCATGATTGATGTTGGACGCAGAAGCATGAAGGAAGGAGACTTAAAGGTGTTTGGTTTAGTGTAAGTAAAAGAAATCTTAAAAAAGGTGAGACCAATTCTCAAGAAAAAAAACTAGAGTAGACTAGCAAAATGTTATTCTAGAGTGAGCTCAAAGAGAGAAGATGTGCACATATGTTGACAACAATTCTCTACTAAATTCAATCTGAAATATACATGTTCTAAACCTTCTATTTATAAGCTAAAATGAGACTAAGAAATCTCCAAGAAAAGGAGGGTTAAAGGAAGCAAGAAAGTTGGATTCTAGAACCAAAAGAAATATGTGAGAAGTGTGACTTGCCACCTAAGCAAGTCACATTTACCTTGCCATGGGATGCTCATTGAAGAGCCTTGGAGACCAAGCATGAAGCTTCTAAGTCTCTCCAATTGAGGCCCAATTCAAACCCCAATACCCTTTTGTGTAGTTCTTAATAAAAACTGTTTGAGAGGGTTGATGTATATATATATTTTTTTAATTTTGAAAATATAGATCTTTTTTTTATCTATAACTATATATAAATAGGATTTCCTCTTTTGTGTATACATTTAATAATTTCAATTTTATCTATTACAATATAATTATTTTTATAATTTTTCCATGAATTGGTCTAACTTCTTTCATTTTTTTCCTATTTATCATCAGTTATTCTCTCATATTTTCTTCATACATTTCACTTTATTTTTAATAAATATAATTTTAATTTATATATTAATAACATTATAATATCATCGCATACTAATATAATATCATGTACATTAAAATGTGTACACAAATATAATAACACCTATGTTACGCTAATTCTTATAAAAAGAAAAGTAGCGAATACTAAGACAATGTATGCGGTCACACGAGTACTCATGCTCCCCTTCCTGCACCCTATTCATCTCTTCTATGCATCCTTCATGATATAATTTTGAATACTCGTTCTATCCTCTAATATTTTGAAATACATATTTTGTCACTAAGTAATACACATTCATCCCACTTCTCCTCTGCACCTCCATCCTGGTGTTGCTTTCCCATCTAGCGCACCTCCATCTCCATCTGTTCTTCCTTCTTTATCGTTGGTGTACTGCCTCTGCAGAAGGCCACCTCTTCGACCATTGCACCCCTCTCCATCTTTTTCGTCTTGGAAATTGTTGGTGGAGTGAAGTTGAAGGTTTTCATCGGACCTCGTTTTCTCAAGGTAAGCTTGTAACATGTTGTTTCGAAGGTTGGGTAACTGGAAAAACTGTTGGTCTTCGTTTATAATAGGTGCGATTGAATGCGTCATCGAAGGAACACCATGTAGTAATCAATCCATTGCGGAAAGGACATTCAGGTAGTTAGTAGTGGAATTGGGATGCAACACTAGAATGATTGATTCAGACAAATCAATTGCACCCACTACTGCCGATTAGCTTTTCTAGAAGCCCTTGGCGAATTGAAAAATATAATCCGAAAAAGCCTATCTGGAATACGATTAGGAGTTCTGGAAAAGCTATTCCAGAATGTGTTTTTCAATTTTCTAATTTGATTTGTTAACTGTGGTTCTTATAAGCTTTTTTGTATTTCAGGGTCCTTTTGATCAGAAAATTGTAAATTCATTATTTTCTCTTGAACTTCAAATTCATTATTTTCTCTTGAGTATCGACGGACTTGACACATTCCCGTTTGTTGTTGATTTTTTCTAATAATAGCATAATTTCCTTGGGATACTGGTGGCCTGCTCATAACATGGAGTCTGCCTTAACCCCTCTCTCAACAAACCATGTTGCGGTCCTTTCAAATGTTGCTTTAATTAAAGCACAAATTGGTAATGAACGAGCTCTTTTTAAAACAGAATTCATACATTCTGCTAGATTTGTTGTCATGTGTCCGAATCTACTACCCACATTGTAGACCTGAGTCCACTTTTGTAGTGGTATCCTATCAATCCAAGTTGCCACTTTGGGTGAATGAGATTTCAATGCCGCCAATTTTTGCATCCAATAAGGGTTGTTTGACTACGTAAGCTGTTAAAATACAATTATATTAGTTAGTTTAATTTATGCATACAATTATATTAAAATGCAATAATATGGTGAATGAAAAAAAAATTATTACCCATATTCTTTAACTAGCTTTTCAACTCGTGATTCTTGAACTTTTTGTTGAAGTTTGAAGCAATATGGCGTATGCAGTGTATTGATTGGAAACCATTTGCTTCCCATTCTACTTCTTCAGATTGTAGTGCTACCAATATACATTTCCCCATGTCCGTTATCAAACAAAGGTTTGATTGTGGTGTCACGTAGTCCCTTAGGAGTTGAAAAAACCAGATTAAGGCCTCCTTTGTTTCTCCTTCCACTATCGCGAAGGCCAAAGGGAATATATTGCGTGACCCATCTTGAGCGAGCGTTGTTAGCAATGTCCCTTGATATCTACCTGTTAGAAATGTCCCATTTACTTGGACAACAAGCTTGCAATAATTAAATCCTTGGATGCATGGTCCAAAAGACCAAAATACTCGTTCCATAATATAGCAAGAAGGGTCAGGTTGACCATTGACAACTACATGAGGTCCGATGCATTGAATTATTGTGTCGGGGTTACTTTCTTGTACAACTTGATACCATCGTGGAAGTTCATTGTAAGACTCTTCCCAATCTCCAAACTCCTTAGTAAGTGCCTTTTGCTTACCATTCCAAGCTTTGTCGTAGGAAATCGAATATCCGAAACGATTTTTTATTTCGGCTATCAAACTTTTGATAGGTATGGAAGGGTTTTCCTTTACAGAGTTCATGACAATAGAACCAATTTGGTTGGAATCAAGATTGACATGATCTGTAGGTTGCATGGTTGACAAACATGTGTGTGAACCGTCAATCTTCCTTATTTCCCACTTGAAACTGCGCTTGTTATAAGAAGCCTGTTAACACCATGGGCAACCCTTTTTGTAGTCAATACATTGACATATATATTTATCAGATTTTCTCTCAAGAACCACAAATCTAAAACCATTATCAATATGGTATTGCTTTATATATGACACTATCAACTCCTTTGTGTCGAAACATATGTCGATACTTAGTTGTTGTTCACTCATTGGAATTGAAGTTTGAAAGGAAGTGTGACTTGAGGAGCCGCTTTGACTTGATGATCCCCAAGCCATTGTAGGAACTGTTTACTGGTTTGGCAGTTGGGCCTAAGAACTAGGTTGTGAATATTGTTGATGTTGATCCTACTGTGAGTATTGACAATTATTTGGAGCTGGTTCACCAATGGTATCCATCTCATCCTCACTAAACTCAGAAAGAATATTAGGATACTGATTACACGGATCAACCATTGTCTGAAAATTTCACCACCAGAGAAAGAATAAAAATTATGGCTGAAAAAGTGTTGTGCACGGATAGCTTTTCTCACATAAGTACACGTTTGAAATGGGTATGCATCAGAAACCCTAATTTACTAATTTACTGTAACCGTAATTAATGTCAACCACTTCCTCATTTAATTTACTGAAACCCTAATTAATGCAAACCACTTCCTCATTTAATTAACTGAAACCGTAATTAATGTCAACGACTTTCTTATTTAATTTACTAAAACTGTAATTAATGTCAACGACTTCTTCATTTAATTTACTGAAACAGTAATTAATGACAACGACTTCCTCATTTAACCAACCGAAGTCGTCATCAATGAAAACGGAGGCTTTAATTATTTCTGAAGAAACCATATTAAATGAAGTGGGTGCTTTAATTTTCTTTAAAGAAAACATATTAAATGAACTCAAAATAAATAACTTGCTATAATGAAGCCACTGACCACGACCACGACATTAATTACCATATTAATGGGGAAACTAGTCCAACAGAGGACGGTTTTGGTTTCATTTAATAGAAACCAGCCTTAGCAAGCATAGTTTCATTACATAGAAACTGGTGCTGCTGCGCACGGTTTTGCGTGGAAACCGTTGATGATGCGCACAATTTTACATGTCTGAGCACGGTTTCTCTCTCCTCAGCTCTGATTCACGTTCATGAGAGCTTGCTCTTTCACGGGTTTGCTTCCAACAGTGCACTGCAGAGATTCCTTCCTGTTCAATTTGCATGCAATGGTCTACTACGACAACTTTTCAGCAATTATTTTTATGCTTTCAGAACCTCATTCATTGTTAATTTGAATGCAGGGTACAATAATTTAGGGAGTGCAGCTAGACACCAACCAATGTAGTAATATATTTCATGCATTGGCTCATTTCATACACACTTTGCTCGCACTTTCCTTGGGTTGCCTCGTTATAATTTGCCATCATTTTCCAGCAACACTTCTTCACCAACTTCATTGCTACTATTTTCAAGGTTTGCATTTTTTTAACTTTTAATTTGCAAATCACATTTTAGTCAATAGTTATGATGTTTATAATTAATATTTTCCTCTTGCTTTAATTTCCTTTCACCCACATTTTTTGAAGCATGGCTAACAACCGACACCCTCCCCCGGATATGTCACTACTCCGCCTTCAGCATGAACATATTACAAAGGACTTATGGGAAGGCAACAAACGAGTTCTTAGACCAAGACGAGCTGGAGTTTGGATTCTAAACAACCAAGATTTAATTGATCCGCGTGTCAAATTTTTAATGGAACAGGCTGGTTTTGGACACATATTGTATATTCCAGACATGGATGTCAACCACCTTTTAATCACTTCCTTATAAGAAAGGTGGAGGATAGAAACTCATACATTCCACTTCCCACATGGAGAGACCATTGTGACATTAAAGGATGTGGCAGTCCTCCTTGGCTTACCGATAGATGGAGATGTCGTCACCGATCCCACCATCGTGCAAGACATATTCTCGACGTTCCACGAACATCTGGGGTAATTCCACCACCGACGATGATAAGAGGAAACTCAATTAGAGTTTTTTGGTTAAATAGTACTTTCCAACAACTCCCACAAAATGCAAACAATAATGTTATTGCTCAATATGCAAGAGCGTACATACTGATATTGATTGGAAGCATTTTAATGCCAGACACGTCTACTGTAAGGGTACATGTGATGTATCTACTCAAGCTAGCTAACTTGAATGTAAGACATTATAGTTGGGGGTATGCAGTTTTGGCCTGTCTATATCGTGGCCTAGATCATGCCATTCACTTAAGGCAAGAAAATATTGGTGGATGCATGATTTTGTTATAATGTTGGGCTTGGGAGAGGATCACTTCTATAACTCCACAACTTGACCCTTGAAGTGATGAGAAAGTGGCTGCATGGGATGGTTTCCCCGTATGCAGAAGGTAAAAACTAACTTTCTGGCAATTATTTGTTTTTTTATTCTACTTTCCTTGTAATTTAACTTACTTCAAATTCATACACTTTTTAGGTGGATGAACCAAGCAGATCAAAGAAATGCTGGTTCTTTATCAGTTAGTGAATTTCGCTTGAAATTTGATCAAATTCATACAAGACAGGTAATAATTAAGTTATGTAATCAATTTTTTTTCTAAATTTGAAACTAATGGCTACAAATTATTTTCAGTTCTTGTAGAGGCCTTATATTCAAAACGAAGTTTGTTAGTTGATTGTGGTTGAAATCCATATAGTGGCCAGAGCAACAGTCCCCATAATTTGCTTCGCGACAATCGAATTCCATCAGGCGGATAGGGTCATGCGTCAATTTGATTTCATGCGTCCACAGGGATGACTTGAGGGGGAGAAATGAAAGAGATTGGGTGGCACATCATTACCGTTGGATTGCAATTTGGAATGACCGACAAAATTGGGTCATTCAAGGTACACCATTTAGCGGAAACGGCCATTTGCGTGATGAAACACCCTACATGCAATGGTATATAAACCACATTATCCGCTATATATCTCCAAATACGAAATCTTCCGACGATGAGGTCAATTTTACTACAATGTCGTACATGTCTTTATCATGTGTACTTATTCATGTGAATGACCTTGCTATTTATTTTACAGTATGATATGTAAGACCCGTGGAATTTAATTAATTAAATAAATAATTAATTAATAAATGCAGGTGGGAAAATCATTTATGACATTAAATTATGGTTGGTATGATGTGGAAAAGTGCTAGCTCATGTGGTTGCGAGTACTTTGATTGTGTGAGAGGACTTGGGTTCGAGTCCTATGTATGCTAACTTTTGTGTTATTGTTTTTATTATTTAAATCTATGTAATCATGTTCTGGAATGATATGATGTCTGAATTGGATTTGTTAAGCATGAATTATGATTAGTTGAATTGGTTGTGCTCTTGAAATGTGATTAAGTGGTCATGGATTCAAACCTTGGAGAACCCAAACTAAGACCTTAATTTTTGGTATTTTGGCTTTGAATTTTGGCTTTGAATTAAATGTGAAAGGTTGGGGGAAAACCCTAGAGTGGGTAGAGAGGTGGCTGGAAAATGGCTATAAGGAGGTAGTAAATGGCATTAACAACTCAATTAAAGACTTAATTTTCGTGTAATAATTAACCTAGTTTTTAGACGCCCTTTAAAAAGAAGGATTTGACTTATAGTTAGAGTTTTGCAAAACTGAGGTTATACCAGAAAGCTAGGCACGAAAATCAGAGAGATTGGTGAGGTTTGAGTGAGGTTCTGAAGTCAAAGTAAGAGCACACCAGAAAGGGGGAACATTGGTGATCATTGGAGTCCTTCAAGCAAACCAATTTTAAGCAAAAGGATCCAGGGTAGGGGAGCTAGACTCTGTTTTTCTGTTTGTTTTAAATATTTACATGAAAAGTATGATCACGTGAATGCATGGTTTCCATTCTTATCTACGAAATTGTGAATTCTAGAAATTTTCCAGAAATCGCCTGGCGGCTCATACCAAATTGTATGGGTTCCCTGATGAACTGCCTGGCGGTGAAGCACTGTACCGCCAAGCGATGCAAATTCTATAACATTTTTCTGGGTTCTTTGATGAACTGTCTAGCGGTGATGAATTTCCGCCAGTCGACGCGAGTCTGTTGGCTCGCTTTGGTGATTCTGTGCATGTTTTGACATGTTTCTGATCGGGAAAAACACGGGTTAGTCCCTAGGAGATGATCTGGAGTTGATTTTCACTGATTGACTTGTAATGGACTATGTAATCGGATGGAACAGTGCACATGAGCTTTAGGGTTGAATGTGTGATATCTTTATCTACGATTCGAAATGGGTTACCGTGAATTGGACATAGGAATAGCTGATCAATGTGATTAAATGTTGAATGGTTCTGGTTGTGATTGGATTGGAATTGCAAGTGATGGGAATTCGCAAAGAAAGAAAAGTGGTTGGGTTATGGGTGCTGGGAAAATCTGGAAAAATGTCCAGATGGTAAGCACCGCCTGGCGGCACGAGGCTGGCCGCCAGGCGCCAGCGTAGTGGCAGTGCTACTGCATGTTGTAATGTTATGCGCTGAGGTTGGATTCTGTTTCCGTTGGGTTGGGATCAGTAGATGGGACTTTTGTGATATTTGTGGAAGTTTGATGATGGAGTTTTGTGTATGAACTAAAGGGGTGGGAACTACCTTAGGAGATAACGATTTTAGATATTAGAGGTTTTTCCTATATTATGGCGTAGTAGCGATTCTGGATTCTGGATAAGTTGGGTGCAAGGGGGTTTAGAGAATTGACCAATTGTTGTGAATAGGAGTTTAACACTAAGTGAACGCTAGAGGGGGAGGGAATCATAGAAGAAGTGATGGGATTTATTTAGCGTTGGTGCTTGATTGTGTGAAGATGACACTATATCAGTGTAATAGGCTTGGCAACAACTTAAGGGTAAGGAATCCAAGAGTAATAATAGGTTAAGATGGAAGAAGCTTAAAGTTATAATTGAATGTGTATTGTTATCAAGCTAGGGAGTGAAGACTGAACCTCACCGTTGTTAGTAACCATCTAAGTTAGATGATACAGGGGAATTGATCAAATGGAAATGAGGTAAGAGATTGTGCTAGACTTGAGCAGAAAACCAGTAACGCGCAGTATTGTCATGGCGCCTGGTGGTGGTACGCGAACCACCAGGCGAAAGCGGGATTACAGTGGGGTCTCAAGGCTTGGTGCGCCTGGCAGTGAGGGCAGCGCCTGGCGGCACATGTCCCTCGCCAGGCGATTTGTACTGTTGCAGCTTGGGACTTTGATTGCATATGTGTGATCTACAAGGCTTCTAGTAATGCTTTAAAGGTGGGATTCTTGGGTTCCTTGAGTTGTGGCTCAGAACGTATCCCTTGAGTTGTGGCTCAGGATAAGGGTTAAGCACGTGGTATTTCTTGACATCTGGCTTGGAATAGCATCTCTTGAGTTGTGGCTCGGGATGGCGGATGAACACGAGGAACCCTTGAGTTGTGGCTCGGGTTGGCGAGTGTTGCCAGTGTGAGTGTGCTGGTTGTGACCAGTACGGATGGGTCCAGATAGATTGCCCTCCTCAGTTGTTGACTGACGAGTTTGGTAGTCTTGGGACGTTACGAATTATGTTCGTATATGGGAACTCCACCTGGCGTTACGGTGTATGATCTGTAGCATGGTTTCCCGCACGTGCTCTATCGGTTATGGCCGATAGGTATGGTAGCAAGACACCTTGAGGTACTCACTAGAAAATGTAGAACACGAATAACCTGATTGGGGTCATGTGGCATGAATTAAAAGATGGAACAATGTGGGATGTTTATATTATTCATAGTGATGTTTGTATATGTATATATATCTGTAAAATTATATAGGTTTTATCTGTTAAGCTCACCCTATCTACGTGTGTTTGGCGATGATCGTGTACGCGGTACACGGGAGCAGATGTTGTTGATGCAAGTGGCTCATGTGGAGCTTAGTCGCAGAGAGGGGATAGATTCGGGGAAATCTTATGTTTTATTTTCTTTGGTTTTGAGATCAGTTGTAAACCCTGATGGGTGCTATTATAACATTTGATTTTGGTTTTGATGACTGATGGTTATGAACGTTGTTTACTTATTTAATAAAAATTTAAATTTTCCTGCGTTTTGGGAAAATGAGGTATTATTAAAGACTGTGTTATTCATTTACTTCTTTATTTTATTTATAAATCCGTAATATCCTGACGGGATGTTACATGATATGTCACAAGAACCATCCCAACCTGCTTCACAATCCTACACTGGCCATGTCGGGTCTTCTCCAGATTTTATACATCATCCCCAACAATTTTTTGGGCAATCGTCTATGGGTCACGGTCAAATGTTTGGACATCCATACCCTCAGTTTGGCAACCCATCAAACACCCAATTCCAACATGTCCCTTCCTCGTACAGTTTCTTCTTGCATCAATCAAGTTATGGTGCTGGTCCATCACAAATGTTTGGCACTTCAACCATGACACCACCATCCGCCTATTATCTAATATCTTCTTCATCAATGCCATTCTATCATCCACCAATGCCTTCTCAAACTCCCCAAACAACAGTTCACCATCCCCAATTTTCTCAAAGTCATCAACATGAAGATGATGATCATGATGAACCACACCAAGAACAACCACCAACACGACCAACCAAACCCAAAAGACGACCTCCATGTGGAACTGGAGGACATAGATGATTTTCTACTAACTTAAATGTTGTATTTTAATTATTAATCAATGTTAAAATATATTAATGTAATGTTTATTTCTATTCTATTAATATTTTTTTACTGATTATTCTTCCATTTCCTAAAAAATAATCAAAATTCATTTATTACGAAAAAAAATGAAAAAGTGAAGTCATCATGTGTGAGGACGACTTCACTTTTTCGTTTCAAACAAACCGGTCCATTGCATAACGACATCACCTTTTTTTAAAAAAAATTAAGAAACCAGTCAGGGAGATGACGACATTGCCTCTGATGTCGTTACCCTCCCTGACGACTTGACCTACTTTGGCAAAAAAAAAATTAACGGATCCATTTTTGCAAAATCGAGTTCTAATAGACCCTAAACTACAAAAAAGCCGGTTGTTATATCTACAAGAACAATGAACATCGAAAGAAGAGAGGAGGGGAAAGTGAACACGAGAGGCACCAAGGGTGAAGAAACTAAACTATTATTAAATAAAAAGGATAGAATGAATATTAAACAAAACATGGGAGGTGGAGAAGAAATGAATGGGGTGCAAGAAATGTCAACCGAGTGCTCATACCTTTAATTTTTGGAGAAGGTCTGAGCGACCATATAGACATTTTAAAAAATAAATGGAAAAGAAAAAATATTTTTATGAGATGTTGTGCGTGTGACCATACTCATATCTCTATAATTTAGTTTATAAAAATAATTAGCAATCTAGCTTAAAATAAAATTGGTTAATATGTCGATAATTTAATAAACCACAACCTCAATCTATATAACAAAATTAAGATCGCAGTTAGACGCATTATATGAACGTAGAACTGTGCTACCTTGAATATTAAAAAAAATAAAAAAAACAAATGCTATGAAGTCATGAACTATAACAACTGAAACTAAAATGCCTTGGCTTTCTAATGCTTGTTATTTAATGTTTCGAATAAATCTCCTATTATGTATAACTGCTAAACAATTTCATTCTGTATAAAGGCTTATTAAAGCCAACGTTGCAATCAAATAAAATTACTCTCTCATAAAGTGTCATAAAGTGAATATTGCATATCTTGATATAACAGTTGGTATCAGAGCTCCGTAAGGGGCCTGATCTAAAGTGTGCACGAGTGAAATTTAGTGGAAGAGAGTGACGAGAGAAAACAACATGAGAAAAAGTGAGAAGATGGCTGAAAAATTTGTGCAACCAACCATCCCAAGGTTTGATGGCCATTATGATTTCTAGGCCATGACAATGGAAAATTTCCTACGAAGCAAAGAATTGTGGTCGCTTGTAGAGGAGGGAATTCCAACGCTTGGTGTTGCACCAACAGAAGCATAAAGGAGAAGCGTATCTGAAGCCAACCTTAACGATTTGAAGGTGAAGAACTATTTATTTCAAGAAATTGATAGGGAGATTCTTGAAACAATATTGGACAATAGCACATCACAAGACATATGGAAATCCATGCGGCAGAAATATCAGGGATCCACAAGGGTTAAGCATTCTCAGCTTTAAGCTTTTCGTTGAGAGTTTGAACTGCTCGGAATGAAAGAATGTGAGAAAGTGGATACCTATGTGGGACGCACATTAGGTATTGTCAATAGGATGAAATCCAATGATGAAGAGATAAAAGCAAGCATGGTGGTAAGCAAAATTCTCAAGATGCACAACCTGATGAACAAGTGCTAAAGGTTGTCCATGATTATAAACCGTAGCTGGTCAAGGCTGCGGAAGAAGTATGCATGGGCATGGAAGAGGGCGTGGGATATTTACGTTAAATAAAGCACTCATTGAGTGTTTTCATTGTCACAAGTTAGGACATTATCAATATGAATGTCTAGAGGCTGGAAAAAGAGCTTATTATACATCATCCAAAACAGTAGCAGAGGCGGAGGAAGAATTTCTACTGGTTGCTTATGAGGGCACACAAACTGTCTAGAAGGAGGATTGGTTTCTAGACTCTAGTTGTAGCAATCACATGACCGGAAACAAAATGTGGTTCGTTGAAATGGAAAAAGAAGGAATCAACAAAAAAGTCAGACTTAGTAATGACTCAACTCTGGCTGTTATTGGAAAAGGGAGTGTTAGGATTGTGATTAATGGCACATCTTATGTCATATCATATGTCTATTATGTACCTGAACTTAAGACTAATCTCTTAAGCCTTGGACAATTACAAGAGAAAGGTTTGTCTATTTTAATTCAAAACTGTATGTTCAAAGTATTTCATCCAAAGCATGGACTCATCTTACAGACCAAACTGAAGGGAAACATGATGTTTCATTTGACAACTTCACTACAACCTTGCTGCCTTTAAACTGCAGAGGTCTCAGAAATAAAAACTCATATGTGGCACAGGCGATTTGCACACCTTAATTTCAAAGGTCTGGATACACTTGCAAATAAGCAAATGGTAATTAGTCCACCATCCTTGAAACCACCCAAGAAAATATGCACCACATGCCTAATGGGAAAACAACATTATGATACTTTCTCTAAGCAAAGCACGTGGTGAGCCTCATCAAAGCTCCAGTTGATTCATGCGGACATTTGTGGTCCCATATCACCTCCTTCTCATAGCAACAAAAGGTACGTAATAAATTTCATTGATGATCATTCACGAAAGACTTTGGTCTTTTTTTTACATGAAAAATCCGAAGCACTTCCCACTTTCAAGAACTTTAAAATCAGAGTGGAGAAAGAAGTTGGTACCTTTATCACCTGCCTTAGAACTGATAGAGGTGGAGAATTATCTTTGAAGGAGTTTTCTGATTTCTGCACTCAGGAAGGTATATCCAGACAGTTGACTGCTGCTTACACTCCACAGCAGAATGAGTTGATTAACGGAAGAATCGTACCATTATAAATGCAGTGCGTACTATATTACATGAAAAACAGGTTCCAAAACCTTTCTAGCTTGAAGTAGTACGATGGTGTGTGCATGTTCAAAATAGGAGTCTCATATCTTCCATAGACCATCAAACATCAGAAGAGGTATGAAGTGGTTCAAAACCATGTGTTGATTATTTTCGAACATCCGGTTGTATTGCACATGCTCATGATCCAGATCAAACTAGAAGAAAGCTGGACGACAAAAGTTCGAAGTGCGTTCTCTTGGGTGTAAGTGATGAATCTAAAGCCTATAAATTGTTTAATCCCATACAAAAAATTTTATAGTTAGTAGTGACATTGTGTTTGAGGAAGAGAAAAGCTGGAACTAGTCTGATGATTCTGAGAAGAATAAGGCAGATACTCTAGATTGAGAAGAAAGAGTAACTCAAGAAGATGAACATGAACAAGCACCACAAGACACAACAATTCGCACTGATGGGAATCAAAGCGCATCAGAGTCAATCCTAGAACATATTGAAACTGAATCTGTAGCTTCAGGAAGGGCAACCAAAATCCAAAAACCTCCTCTATGGATGACTAATTATGAAAGAAATATGGAAGAGGATGAAGGGTTGTTGGCAATGATGTTGGCTAATTCTGCAGATCCTCAAACCTTTGAAGAGGCCTGGGCAAGTCAACATTGGAGAGAGGCGATGAAAGTTGAAATGGAAGCTATCGAAAAAAACAACACATGGCAGCTTGTAGATCCACCAACAGGAGTTATACCCGTCATAATTAAATGGGATTTTAACACCAAATTCAATGAAAATGGTAGAGTAGAAAAGTACAAAGCTAGACTGGTGGCAAAAGGATATTCGCAAAGGTATGGCATAGATTATACTGAGGTTTTTGCACTTGTTGTAAGACTTGATACAGTAAGATTGTTGTTAGCGCTAGTTGCTCAAAGTGCATATAATGTATTTCAACTTGATGTAAAGAGTGCATTCCTACATGGTGATCTCCAAGAAGCGGTATATGTTCAACAACCTGCGGGTTTCATTCAGAAATGCAGAGAAACACAGGTATATCGACTTCAGAAGGCTCTTTATGGTCTCAAACAGGCTCCACGAGCTTGGTACCATAAAATTGAAACCTACTTTGACAAAGAACAATTCAACCGATGCTCCAGTGAACACACCTTGTTCACAAAAACAAGTCAAGGTAATATTTTAATGATCAGTCTTTATGTTGATGATCTACTTTTTACTAGAAACAATAAATACATGTGTGAAGAATTTAAAAGCTCAATGAAGATAGAATTTGATATGACTAATATTGGCAAGATGAAATACTTTCTTGGAATAGAAGTTGTGCAAAGCAATGCAGGAATATTTATGTCAAAGACGGTATGCCCGAGAGATCTTGGCACAATTCAATATGACAAAAAGCAATTCTGTAAGTAATCCTATTGTACCAGGAACAATACTATCTAAAGATGAGGAAGGGACTCCAGTAGATGTCAAGTTCAAACAAGCAATTGGTAGTCTCATGTATCTCACAGTCACTCGGCCATATTTAATGTATGGGGTAAGCCTTATAAGTAGATATATGGCAAATCCAAACGAATCTCATTGGGCTACAGTAAAGAGAATTTTGAGATATCTTAAAGGGACTATCAAATACGACATTTTCTACCAACAGGGAAGAAAGACTGGTCTTACAGCCTACAACAACAACAATTATGTAGGAGATTTAGATGAGAGAAGAAGCACTTCTGGTTCTGTTTTCCTAATAGAAACTAGAGTTGTTTCAAGGGCCTAAAAAAAACAACCTGTAGTGAGCATGTATACAATCGAGGTGGAGTATATTGATACAACATTTTGCGCATGTCAATGTATTTGGCTTCGCAAAATTTTAGAACACCTTGGATCAGAATGAAGGGAAGCAACAAAAATCATATGTGACAACAATTCAACAATTCAATTGTCTAAGAACCCTGTCTTCCATGGAGGAGTAAACACATTGCAGTAAGATTTCATTTTCTTAGAGACTTAGTTAAAGAACAAGTTATTTGCCTTAGTTATTGTTGCACTGAAGAACAATTAGCTGACATAATGACCAAGGCACTAAAACAAGAGCAGTTCGAACGACTTCGCCACATGCTTGGAGTTGTGAAAGTTAGTGAAATAAGCTAAAATACAATATTGTATTTAGCTTAAGGGGGAATGTTATTGAATGTTTCGAATAAATCTCCTATTATGTCGGGAGATGAATCTTTTATTTAGTTGCATAATTTTCTCCTAGTTTAGTGGCAGACATATCTACATTTTCCTATTTCGGTGATATTGTTATAAATGCTAAGCAGTTTCATTATGTGTAAAGGCTTATTAAAGCCAGTGTTGCAATCAAATAAAATTACTCTCTCATAAAGTGAATATTGCATACCATGATATAACAATGCTTAGCATGCCATCATGCACAAGTATGCCCTAAGAGTATTAATTATGTAATATAAATGTGAGCCCCCACACATTTAAAAACGTAATATTGGCCCGCAATCCAGACTAATTCATCTGATTAAATCAGAAACAAAATGCCATACATAATTCATGCTCGGGAAAGGAATCTATCATAAAGCAAACTCAAGTAAGCTTTCACATAGTGAACAAAAGAATATAGACCCTGCATCACTAAAAAGATAAGCATTATCAACGGTTTAAATTCGTTAGAAACAATAAAATCTGTTGGTAAATGTATTTTTCCGATGGATTATAGATAGGGGCATATCCGTCAATAAGAGGGTCGTAAATAATATTTATTGACAGATTATGTCCTTTGGTAATTACCGACAAAGTTTCCTACGGTAATTACCAACACACAAATTTATCCTTCGATAATTATCGATGGATCTATCTGTCGGTAACGTCATGCGTTAGGTGGTAAATTTTTTCGATGGATGTGGCGACAGATTTATCCATTGGTAAATTGAATATCACTTTCTAGTGCATTTTGCAATTTCAACTTTCCAATTTCAAATAAATAATATCAGACCTACAATCTCATAGATATACAATTAGAGATGCCAATCTCATAATTAATAGCTAGGTAATCCAAACAAATATCTTACAATATATGTCTGCATATACCACTCAAACATCAATTACAATATGTATGCATATAAAAGTAAAATCAATCTAAACAAACATCAATCACAGCGTTATAGTGTATGTTCTCCAACTAATGTATCCAGACATAATAAAAAAAACATGTAATAAGTAATAAAAGTAATATAGAAGTTTCCCAATCTCATATTTGTTTCAATTTATATACAATAAATGCCATACACAATGCCACTATATTAAGAAAGGCCACGGTTTTTGTTTTGTCAACAAAGGTAAAATTTTTATATATATTGAAACACTTGGGGTGTCCCAACCCGTATACAAAAATATTTACAATGTTCTCTGTGATTCAATCCTCCTACATCATGTTAAAAGACCTATACATTGATAACAATGATACCTACCCTCCATTCCTCCAATGATGGTCTTATCACATATAACTTACAAAACACAAACAAAGGTTGGTCTGCAAAGCAATGGAAAAACATCTTCTTTATGCATACAAGAATTCAGTTGTTATACTCCTTACAGTAGTTCCCAGTACTATTTTTAAGGTTGATTAATCATTCATTTGTTTCACTCAGCTTTTCTAGGATATATATCATCTTTTTGGAACTCCTTTCATATCCCTGTGATTGTTGAACCTGGTATTGTTGGCAACATTACCAGCTTATATATATAAATATATATATATATATATATATATATATATATATATATATATATATATATATATATTTATATATATTTATATTTATATATTTTTATTTATATAATTG
>Ga0214545_1000207_pt1 | contig 78866 bp, 43 predicted proteins | sample CNSS4metaG_FD_160064 | JGI IMG/M metagenome (GOLD analysis project Ga0214545, IMG submission 160064) | Root nodule microbial communities from cowpea collected in UCLA plant growth center, Los Angeles, California, USA - CNSS4 | ecosystem: Host-associated > Plants > Roots > Nodule | place: USA...
ATATATATATTTTTTTTTTTGTTTTTTTCTAAATAGGCGAGAGGTGATAAATTTATATTAGAAAGATTATGATAAAGAGTCAAAAAATTTAACTTTTTAAAGAGAAAGGTTTGTGATAAAGATAAAAGAAAAAATGCATCAACATTAATTAAACATGAGAAATTTCATGAGAACCAAAAATTCAAGAGAATGAAAAACAAATATCTAAAATTATTAGAATTACATATAATAAATTTTAAAATTCATTAGAACGCGATCCGGGAGAAACATGCTCAAATTTGACAATACTACCAAATTAAATTGATGAGGTACGAAAGACTTATCTAAAATGATATTTATAGTTTGATATCATGATATAATAGTGAATGATAGTCATATTTTTTGAATTTTGCTATTATATGTACTTGTTTTAAGTAGAGAAAATGAATAGAAAAAATGAAGAATTTTTTTTCTAACTAAAAAAAATTATGTATAACAAATATAATTTAACACTCAATTTTTTTTTTCAAGTTCTGTGACTGTTTACGCCATTTAAATAATATTGTGGTGTGTGATTTAAGTGATAACTTCACAAACGAGTGAAAAAGATGTTGAAATTATATTTACTCATTTAAAAACACATGATTTGAGAGTTGGACATTATGTTCAAGTAATATGGACATTATGAAGTTTTACAAGATTGGAAAAACAAGCTTTTAAGTTGTCTAAAAAAATTTATAAACTTTTGTAAGATTGGGGATTAGAGAAGTTGGTAGGAAGCAATTATCCTCTTCCAGCCACTCCAAATGGTAAAATTGGTAATACAAATCTGATGGAGGGTGCAGGGAGCAATTTGGAAGGTGCAGGAAGCAATAGCCTGTAAATAAATATCAAAAGCCGTTATCCCATGAGAAAGCCTGGATTTCTCTCAACCAAATCCATTGCGATATGAAAAGCAGAAACACTCCACAATCTCCTTGAATTCACCAAGTTCTTGAAACCTTGATATCGAGTTTGTCGGATTAGTGGTGTGATTCTGTTCCTCCGTAATCTGAAAGTTGGTGTTTATGCTACGAAACATTTATAGTCTACTTCACAAGGTTCGAATGAAACCTGTTCTTATTCTGGTAATATTTAAATTGATGAGCTGTCGATTGAACTGGGTGCACAAGTTTGGTGCTTGATTTTGACCAAGTGATTAGTTTGTATGATTTGACTTTTAGTATTTCAATTGAGTTGGTTCTTGATTTTGTTGTCCTCGTTTAAATATCGAGTTGGGGAACGAGTTCAGGACCCCGATTGGTTTGTACTGAGAAGTAGAAGAGAATTTTACGAATTTAGGGTTTGGCTCTCCGCTTTTTTTTCTAGCCAGTCGTCTATTGTCAGTTAGAGGCTGTGCAAGGAGGGAATGCTAGAACTTCAACCATTTACTGAATGCTCCAAATTCTCAGTGAACTACCCACGCTACTCGTCTTACCTATGATGTTGGTGTTCAATTATGACATTTACTTGATGTATTTTGCATTCTGTTGTTTCGGGTTTTGGATTCACTAATTTCTAAGTAGAGATGAGTAGACTAATTTAAAAATGTTTTGAAACTTATGTTTGTAAACCTTGTTGAACTGATTTTTAAGTGATAAATAAATAAATAAATCTAGTTTCACTCCTTTGGCGTGGGTGATAAATATTATGATATATTAATTTATTAGGTCTTGTTGAATTTTAAAAACTCATCTAAGATGAACTGGAATTCATATGGATTTAAAGTGTAGAAGGAAAAAAATAATATTTGTTTGACGTATTAGTGCTAGGTTTGGATGTGGAACTAGAATCCTGTAATAAGGTGTTTGCACATTGTTGATTGTGGACAGATGTGTGGACATATGATAGTGAGATTGTATGTTTTTAACATTATATGTAATTGGACTCCCAAATCATCTCTGGTTGCATATATGCAAAAACTAAATAAACTTTGTTGGTAAATTTCTTCTTTGCTAATGCTTTTCTTTTGCAATTGCCCATCATGGTGTCCTTCCAGGGTATGGTTGTTTGTGTTATATGTGTGCTCATTGTGATGATGTTTTCAGGAACCACTATTTGTAAATTCTTTGCTTTGTTTTTATTGCTGCTTCTTTTATCTCCATTTCAGGGAAGCGGAAATGGGTTCTTGGGCTAGAGTATCTGTTTTGACCTTTCCATGGTCTACAATCAATGCTGAATCTGCTATGGACTCCAAATTAAGCGGTGTTTTTTATAAAATGTACAGAAATACAAATAATAGAAAACTGTGTCTCTCTTTTTCTTGGGATAATTATAAACTTAGGAGTATTGGTGTGATTAAATCAAGCCAAGATGTATCTTATTTTCAAACCGAACAAGAAGTAGGGACTTGGGAAGAACCAGATACTGGCAGTGACAGTGAGTCTGACGATGAGGAAGTTGAAGACCACTTTCTATTTGAAAGTGACGGAATGAGGGCTTCAGTTGTTGCTGATGTTAATGTAACTTCAAGGGACAACTATGAAGAACTTATTAAGAAAGGTTCATTTTTTTCTTATTGCTTTATTTATTTTGGAACCATAACATGTTTTTGAAAACTAGACCAGTATAGTTCTAGACTGGCCATCAGTTCGATTGTCAACTGTCCTAGCATCTGTACTGTATTGACCATAAGCATCAACTAGAGATTCATTGGACTATTAGAGCATGCTTAGTCCAAAATTATGGTCTATGTGTTAACTAAATCTCAAAGCTTCATTAAGTCCTTACTTAAATTGAAATGTCCACATTTTAGGCATGCCTGGTCCTAACTCTTGTTTTCTTCCCCTTAAAAGGCTGCTTTGTATTTATTTTTTGTTACATTGCTGCACACTATTCTTGTTTATGATAATAGTAAAAACATCGAAAGAGAAAGCAACCGTAGCTTTTCAATAATCACTTTGATTCACATCTTCATCATTGGTTTAATGTGTTTTGGTCCCTAAACTCTTTTGAAAAAATCATTTTTAGTTCCTAAACATTTTTTATCCTTATATCTTTTCTTCGTTAACACTTTTAGTCCCTGCTGTCAAGTAACAATGCTGATGGCACTACGGCCATGTTAGGTGTTGTATCAACGTGTCTAACATGACAACCATGTTTTTTGTGCTAAACTGTGTTTTTAATCTCATATTTTTAGAGTACTTTGATAACTTCAGAATAGTTGATAGGAGAATGAATAACAGGTACCATAAAAATTTACACAGGATTGTCACGTCAGATACATTGATGTCAGCTCCATCATCAGTTAGTCCTGTTACTTAACAACAAAACTAAAATTGCCAGCAAAGGAAAAATGTAGGGATAAAAGATCCAAAAGTAATTATTTAGGAATTAAAAGTGATTTATGTAAAATCTTCAGGGACTAAAAACTTAATGAACCCTTGATTTTTCATATATCTTTTTCTATATGATCCTGTTAACTGCCAAACGTCATTTAAACTAGTTGAACCACTCTTGCTGTGAACTACTAACCTTAACGGTATAATAAACAATTCAGTTTTTAAATTATTGCTTTACATTTTCTCCCTCTTTAGTGCTTGTTGTTACCTTTAATATGATTTTAAGGTTGAACAACTTCCTGACATGTGCTAAAGTAGTTTTACAAGTAGATTGTAGAATATCTTTTGATCCTGGACAATAATCGGATACTATAAGAAGCTATTGACATGATTGCAGAAGTTGAACAACTTTTGGAACCAGAAGAAAGAGCAATATTGCAACAGAATGTTACTCCTAACTTGGAAAAAATATCAACTGTAAGTCTGTGACTCTGCATCTGTCTCTCCCAGTGTTCACTTTCTTATTTATACTCAAGATCTTGTATTCATGTTTTCAGGAAAAATGGAGCCCACTACACACTCTTGTGCTATCAATGCAGATGAGTTGCGTGGATAAGCTTCTTGATAATGGCATGGACATTGATTTCCCTGATAAGGTGTTTGTTGTTTATATTTTTCCAATTTATGCATAGTATTTGCCTGGACTTAAATAACATCATTTGATCAAACAGGAAGGTCTTACTGCACTTCATAAGGCAATTATAGGTAAAAAAGATACTTTGATTAGCCATCTTTTACGGAGACGAGCAAGTCCGCATGTTAAGGATAAGGTGAGGAAGCATTCTCTGCACAACTGTCATAAACTGTTAACAGCAGTCTGAAGTGTGTTTGTCCATCTATTCCTATGGTAGGATGGAGCCACTCCACTTCATTATGCAGTTCAAGTTGGTGCCAAGATGACTGTGAAATTATTGATCAAATACAAGGCTGATGTCAATGTTGAAGATAACGTGAGCATTTCTTTAACACAAGCTTGTTTTTATTAGTTTTTGATGTTTTTCAATTATATTTACGACTTTAAAAATCTGTCAGGATGGTTGGACCCCCTTGCACGTTGCCATTCAGAGCAGAAATAGAGATATAGCAAAAATTTTGTTAGTCAATGGTGCTGATAAGACAAGAAAAAATAAGGTAATTTTGTCAAACATTCCACAACAGACTAAGGCAGTTATAATGAATTAAATGGATTAGGTTGAACATGTTTTATTATCATTCCCTTTATTCTTTCTTTGTTATATTTCTAATCCTTTTGGATTACACTGCTATAGTTCTGTGAAGCTACTGTTGTCAAGTGTCTACTGCTCCTTTTGATTTCAAGTTCGTATTGTTAGAGATAGAAATTGAGGAAGCTGGAAACTTCCTTTCTAACAAGTCATCAAGGGTTTATTCGTTTCCCTTTTTTAGTACTTGATTGTTGGTTATATTTCAGGACGGAAAAACAGCTCTGGATCTAAGCTTATGTTATGGGAAAGATTTCAAGTCTTATGAACTTGCCAAATTACTGAAGACGGTTCCAGCAGATAGCTGTCTATGACGTGAAAGATGCAATTGGCCAGAATCAGAGTTAAATTTCAGCTGAATTAGCTGCTGCTGATTAGCGAGTAAATCATCCCTTTGTCATTCAGCATCTGAAGATCTGCAGCAGCTGATATTTTTTTTCAAAATGAGGAAACTTTTGATGGAACAATTCATTATCTTCCACGTCATTGATTACTTGGAATTTTGTTGCGGCAAAGTTCGAATTGACAACATTGTCCTGTCAAAACCACACTCATTCTCAGCCTATAAGTTGAGAATACTATTAGTGATCCTCAGACACAAAGTGCTTGGCGAATTGCTGAGTTATTTTTTATGAACTGCTCGAACCACTGTGATCCTTCTACGTGTAGTTGTTTCAACTGGGTGCTCAAATTTTGTAATTGATTGTAAGAAGTAGACTTAGTTCATAAATTTCTGTTGTATGTATGCACGTGTTACATTTTCAGTTTGTTTGAATGATAGACACTGGCATTAGAATTTTGGTTTATTTATTTATGATTAAATCTCAGTTTTGCAAATGATGAAATTTTATCCATGGAAACATACATGACGGTGTTTTGTTCATTCCTTTTCTTCTATGCCAAGCAGTGCTTCTCTCTAACTTTGTTATTGTATGATAAACATAGTTATCATACTTCCTTCAGTAATGGTAAACGAGTCCAAACAATTATTGAGAATATCTTAGAATCGAATTGGAAAGCTCACCGAATTTGAATTGAATGATTGAAAGTGCAAAATGGGTAATTTTCACTAACTGATGTGAATATACAAGTCTTTTTTTCTCAGTATAGCAACTTCTTCTCACTGTTGAATTTGAATTGTCTCTACTAAATTGTCATGGAGTTATCCTAACTCCAACTAGCATGGGCACTAAAGTGTTTAAAGAAATTGAGTTCTTCCAGAATTTAGGCATATACCCGAATTTGGTTTCTTTAGTATCAACCATTTTTTATTTGCATCTTATCTTTTACCAATTATTCTAAAAAGCATTATCACAGAATCAGAACTTCGCCAAATTCAATTTATTGTAATTTGACAGACCAATCTATCTTAAACATGTGTAGAAAGTATAAACTGAACTAAAAATTCAGTCATCATTATTAACTTTAAACCAAATACGGTATAGTTTCACCACCCTATTTTTTTAGTTTCCTCTTCAATAATACTTATCTTTCGAACTTTTCTGAAGTAGTTCAAAATCCTAAAACCCAAAGAGTAGAAATTATATTAATTGAGTGAGACAACAAAAAAATGATGAGGAGGATATACAAAATTTGAACATAACAATGTTGTACAGCTGCAAATCGCAAGAGTTTGACACCATTACAAAAGAGTGAAAGTTCATGAAAAAACAGGATTTTCAACTTGTTACACATTTGACTCCACCTTTTACAAACGATTAGTTTTTAGCATGAAATTTTCAACTTGCATAAGCCTTGTGTTCGGCTTTGATTTATATGTTTTGTTTTATTTGACTTTAGTAAGGTGTGTAGTAAAAAAAACTTAAAATGCAATGAAGGATATAACGTGTATGTATTTTAAACAAGTTTTATTAAGTTTCAATGTTTAAAATGTTTGTGTCAATATTAAATTGAAAGTTTTAGTTTGGTCGAAAAAGTTTGATATGCCCAAATTTATTGTTATATTTTATTTTTCTTTCCTATTATGATTGAATCTATATATAGGAGGACCTCATTAAATTAGTCAGACATATTAGTAATTGCCAATGTCATTAGGTAGAACATATTAATGATTGATTATCGCTGATTGAGACGTTTGATTAACATTTAACAAGAATTTAGGTCCAATGTTTGGTCGATTAACTTGTGACACATGACTTGGAATGTTTTCACCATGAGTTTTAATTATGATAAAAGCTATATTTTCAGAAAAATTATTTGGCATAAGTTTTTAAGAATTTTAAATAAATATTTATACCACGCTAAAAATGTCATGTCCGTAACATATTTACTTATGTTCATTTAGAGGTTAAATTATTATACAAAAAAACGAATCAAACGGGCATCAATTAACAGAAGCACTTAAAATGAAAATAAAATAAAATCTCAATTGAAAATTGGAGTAGATCACAATTATTAGAAAATATTCTCTTACTATATAGAAGACAAATTTGTGTGACTAGCACAATTTAAGATCTGAAGTTTTTCGTTACAATAATCGAGTTGATACGAATTATTTTAGTTAGGTTTGATCTTATCTCAATCTTCAGTAAACTAAAATATAGAAAAAAAATAAACCATGGTTGAAATATATGATTGGATGAACTAAAAGATTATAGAGAAGTTTAGTTGATAAAGCACCAAACATTTAGGTTGGAACAGAATGTTGGGCCTCTTATTCATATTGATTGCAACCTTCACTTCAAAAAAGTCCAATTAAAAAAAATAAAAACCAAAAAACAAATATGTGGTCAGAAATATTTCGATTAAAAAAAAGGAAGAAGAAGTTGTGGTTGTGAAGAAGGTTGTGGAATGCTATCCTTTTCATGTTCGTACACGTGGCAGCATCTGGTGCGTGAGTCGGCGAGTGGCATGACGTGGCAAAAAGCGCAAAGCAAAAAGTCGCATTCACACTTTCGTTTTGTTGGAGCCTCTAATAAATAGATAGATATTTTAACGTCAGAAATATCCATTTTTTAAAAATAATAATAATAAATGCCGCCATTTTAATTTTAATCATTCATTGTAAATTGTTTATCCCTGTCACAATCAATAAAAATGAAATTATTATATCAGAGCATCCACGTCATTCTTTAAATATGGTAAAAAAAAAGACTTACTTTTGTTGACTTCACAATTAATCTCTATTACTAGTAAAATATGGAAAAATAAAGCGTTTATTTTATATTGGTACATTCCAAGGTTCTTTTTTAGTATTTTAGTGTCATAAACAAATTGTCCGAACTAGACAGTTTTCTAAAATTATAATAAGTTAATAAAGCATAAATGAAAAGGGAAACTTCTATTTTGTGCTTTTGGTCCAGGAACTCAATTATATCTCAGTATAAATAAAGCATTTTTTGCCTAAAAAAGTAACCATACTTAATGAGCCAATTTTGGGAGAAAAAACAACAAAGAAAAAGAACAACTTTCTACAAAAAATATAATTTTTTAAGATATAAAAATAATTTCTATAATTCAATTTTTTTCTCTTGATTTTATCCTGATTTTCACGTACCTTTTACAAATTGTTTACATTTATAAATAAAGAAATGTGTTAAAATTCTACATATCAATATAAAAAATATTAAGGGTTAAGTATGTTTTTAGTCCCTGAACTTTGACCCAAAATTGGAATTCGTCCCTGGTCGAAACTTTGATAAATTTTGGTCCCTAAACTTTAAAAATGAATAAATATAGTCATTTTAATCAAATTTTGTAAACTTTTTTTTAGGTTTCGAATACATTTTTCAGTAAATATTGAGCCGAGAATGTGTCAAACGGCATAAACAACCCTAATATTTACTGAGAAATGCGTTCGAAACCTAAAAAAAAGTTAACAAAATTGGGTTAAAAGGACTATATTCATTCATTTTTAAAGTTTAGGGACTGAAATTTATCAAAGTTTCGACCAGGGACGAATTCCAATTTTGAAGCAAAATTCAGGTACTAAAATCATACTTAACCCAAATATTAATTACACTTCTTAATTCACATATTATTTTTAAGTAAATAAATTAGAAACAGATAAAAACAGAGACGTTTAGATCCATTAAAATAAAAAGCAGACAGGGAGCATATTAGAACAGAAACTAATAAATAATGGCATTTATCGGTTTCGATCTCTGGAAAAAAACATGGGCCACGCTTTAATTGTACCCTGAGTGAGTGGACGCGTGGCACTCCCTAACCCGCGAGTAGCGTGGTGCTTCACTTTCACCCGCGAGTGTGACGTGTCCGAAATTATCCACAGCACTTTTTCTTCGCCCACCGAATTTTAAAACACCAATTTTTTTTTCCAAGAGAGAGCGAAAACGGGGTCCATGACCGTACGCCACGTGTCCGCGACAACTTTCGACGAGAGCCACAAGATTCCTTCGAATTCTCGAGATTTCGATGTCGGAGGAATAAGGGAAAAATAAAGTTTCAAAATTTTCCTACGAGAAAATAGAAGTTCAAAGCTTACGTGTCACTCCCTTGTTGCTCCTTTTCTTTTTGTCCATCACAACAACAATCACAAGAAGCACTTTCGGAGTCTGAGCTTTCACTTCTTTCCAACTTCTCCATATATCTATCTATCTATCTGCAACCTCTTATCTTTCTTTCTCTGTTAATTCACACCCATCAATAACTCTTTTCTCACACAATTAACCATTTTCCTTTCTGGGTTTTGTGTAATTTTGTTGATTTTCCATTCCTTCTATTTTTTTGCTTCAACTGAGTTGGTGGTGTGGCTTATGAGTTATAAGCCCCTTTCTATTATGAAAAGATTGAAAATTTCTTAAGGGAAAGGTTTGCGGTGGGTAGATTTCTATCCATGCAGCTGTTGATTGAGGAAGGGTTAATTTGTTTTTTGCGATCATCCTTGGGTGGTGTTTGAACACAGGATTTGTAGATGATGGAGAGGGTTCTATTGTGTTGTGTGATTCTGAGATGTGAATTAGTGGTTGGTGAAGTGAAGAATCAAGGCAGTGTTTGTATGATAGATTGACTTTTGGATCAAGGTGGGTCCATTGTTGTACACAATTTGTTTGGTTCTGTTTCTAGCTTTCGGAGGGAGAGTTGTTTGAGTTGTACTTTTCTTATTTGGGATTTGTATCCAGAAAGAGAAGTTTTAGTACACCTAGGTTGTGATCTGATTGTGAGTTAGGGAAGCAATATCCAACGGCGAAGTCGTGGAAGTTTGCAACTGCGAAGAGGAGCAGAAGATCTAGATCAGTGATTTGGTTTCTGAAGCTATGGCGATTCGAGTATGTAACACATAAGTTTCAGTCAGCTATGTTTTCCTTTGATATGAATTTTTTGATACTATACTCATATTTGTAAGGGGTGGCTGAGATTGTTGTTCAATTTCAATGTTGATTGTAATCTTTTTGGGTGGGAATATGTTAGTACTATTTGTTAAAAAAGGTGGAAAAGAGAGAACCTTAATTGCGTTTTGGTTTGGCCACATTTCAAATGCCAAACATGCATAGATTTCTCATGAACGGTTGAATTTACACACCTAAAAAAGATTTGAATGCTTCCCTTGGGGAAACAGTTATTAGAAGGAGACCTGCTTAACCGATTGTGAATGACACTTGTTCATGTCTTTATCGAAAGAGTTGTTTCATTGTTTTCTTTTTCCTTCAAATATTTCTTAGGTGTTGTCGCTACTTGTCTTCTTGTGGCGTGAAAGATTCGCTTGAAACATTTCTGATTCCTTAGTTGATAAATAATTTTGGCCTGGTTGGACACTATATGTGAAAAATTTGGGGTTCCCTTGATTATAATTCCTTATATTTCTTTTCTCTTTGAATTGAATGTAGGATCAGAATGGATTTAACAGATCACAAGATGGTCCTTCAGCAGCAAGTGGTGTATCTTTGAGTTCTGGAGTGCATTCTGTTTCACATATTCAACTTAATGACCAGTTTTCTTGTGGGAGTGATTATGCTCTGAAGGTTCTCCCTGAATTCTTGAGAATTATTAGCACTTGCAAGTTATAATTCTTCTCTTTTCCTTCTGTTAATGTCTTCTTTGTTTTAATCAGTTTTCTTTCTTCTTGAACAGGTAAGGAAACCGTATACTATAACAAAACAGAGAGAGAGGTGGACAGATGAAGAACATAAGAAATTCCTTGAAGCTTTAAAGCTTCATGGACGGGCTTGGCGGCGTATTGAAGGTATAATTAATTAAGAGTGTCTCCATATCTTAGGCAAGAATTTGTGTGATGAATGAGTAATGAAGAAGTGTGATTGTGTTTGGTCTAAGTTTTGAGACACTTTATTTTGACAACAGAACATGTTGGCACAAAGACTGCTGTTCAGATTCGAAGTCATGCTCAGAAGTTTTTTTCCAAGGTTTACTGTTCTATTCTAATAATCATTCTGAGTCATGTTTTCTACTTACCATAAACCGTTCATCAGGCAAGTTAAGATTTTGATGACCCTAGGATATTCAAAGTGCTACCTTCTATGGGATATTTAAGGGTTCACTGTTGTCCTTGAATTCACTCTAATTACTTTACTCTGTCTTAACTTCATGACAGGTTCTTCGCGACCCTACTGGGAGTGTTACTAATACAGCGGAATCAATTGAAATTCCTCCTCCAAGACCAAAACGAAAGCCAATGCATCCTTACCCTCGTAAGCTAGTTGAGACTCCTACTAAAGAAACTTCAATCCCAGAACAACTTATGAAGTCTGGTTCTCTGAAGTCATCAGATTTTGATCAAGAAAACCAATCTCCGAAATCAGTATTATCAGGAGCTGGTTCAGACAGCCTTAGCTCCTCAGATTCAGACACACCAAACGAAAGTTTGTCCCCCATGTCATCATCCATCAGTGACATCCATACAAGTGGTTTTACATGCGCCGAACCCAACACAACATCCGAAGAACCTGGAATAAACGCTGATTCTTCTCATGATGAGAAATCTCTTATGGTACTTCCTAATTTTTATTGATTACAGTATGATGTATGACAAAATGATGTATGAACTTATATTATTGTTGATCTCAATGTCTAGAAATTCAAGCTTCCTACAAACGAAAGTGTTTTCATCAAAGAAGAATCTTCCGGCCAGACTTTGAAACTCTTTGGGATTACACTTTTTGTAACGGATACATGCAAACCCTCTTCTCCAACAACTGAAGCATGCAAACCAATACCTCTAAACATATGCAAGGGGGATGGAAGATTGGAACTTCTTGGCCACATCACACCAAGTGAAACATCAGCCATATCCCTACTAAAGGTGAGAGAGGGTCCTGAAACATGTGGGAAAGGGTTTGTGCCATATAGAAGGTGCATGGCAGAGAGAGAAAACCAGTTTTCATCTGTGACAATGACAAATGAGAATAAAGAAGAGCAATGCATCCACCTTTCCTTGTAGCTTTACCCCAAATGGTTTTTCCTTCAAAAGGTGTTCCCTTTGAGATGATGAGCTAAGGGTTGTTTAAGCTGTTGAATGTGAGTTGGCATCACACAGGTGGATAGGGGGGTAGCTGAAAATTTTGACATTTCTGTTGCATCGCACATTCACCGGCACTTCAAATCCATAAACCTGTCTTTTTGTATTTTTTTGACTTTCAAGTTTCAACTGTGAATTATATCTAGTGTTTTTATTTTCCAACTTTTTATGCTCCGTATGAGCACGCAGAGTGTAAGTTACATACTTGTGCAGTGCTTATGAACCTACTTGTTCATATATTCTAAAAGCTTAGAAAGATGGAAAATTTTCATAGTCATATTTTGTGAATTTCAGAGCAATATTGTCGGGACTAGGATATGTTGGGTGACCAAACGAATTGTAGGGAGCATGCAAAATATGTTTAACATATGTATATAATATCGGGGTCCTACTCTGTTCAGCTAAATCTATATTAACTTTGTCTAAGTAATTCAATGCAAAAATCATATTCTAAGATTTTATTTTATTTGAATTTTATCACCCCGTTATTTTTATAATATTTGTACAACTTTTGGCAAGAGTTTTATAAAATTCACATATTTCTATGATGATACCTAGATTTATGAACGCTCCAATTTGGATTGTTCCTTGTGTCCAAGAAGAAGAAGTTCTTGATTCATGAGGAAGGAGATTTAATTGAGCTAGATTCTTCCATCTCAAACTCTCTTTATATACACGCCCCAAAAAAGGAACGAGACCCATGTTTAGAAGGTATATAATATAGGTTAAAATAGATAAACCTGGAAATTTAGATTTCTTCACGTATAAAGAATTAAGAAAGGAACCAAAACAAATTTTCTTCTGAGATTCCACGTTCATGTTGGGAACAGGACCCCTCTTGACCCCACTGACACATTTATGGTAACACTACTTTATTGAAGAAAAGAAAGCATCTTCTGTAGATTGCAATCAATAGCATGTGTATTCAAAATTCTATTCAATACAAATACAAATATTATTTGAGAGGAGTCCTCTAAGATCATTTGGTTGACAATGAATAATTAATGTGCTAATGTGCAGAAGTTACGAAGCTTTCATTATGCAGATTGAGTGAGTAATAGCCAGCACGTGGAACAGTTATTCAGAAATGAATGCAGTAAAAGGCACGAAAAAGACAAACAAGTAAAGAGATAGAAAGGTTATGAAAAAGCGAAAAAGAAGATATGATTTGCATCACTTTGCTATCGCTTGTAGCAGCAGCAGCAGCAACAACAACAACATCAACAACGAAAAGTAAATCAATGTCAAAACTAACCGCTCTCTTGTTTCTTCTATTTGCATTCTTCAATTCTTCAACAGTCACGGGTTTATACTCTCCTTCACCTCCCGCCGCGCCATTTTCCCAATCTACCCCTGACCCCGACTCCTCTCCACCGACCGAGTGGCTCTTCGCCCATGCCACGCACTACGCCGCCACCGACGCGCTTGGCGGCGCGTGCGGCTACGGTGACCTTCCCAACGGCATGGCCACCGCTGCACTCAGCGAAGCCCTCTTCAACCGCGGCCAGATCTGCGGCGCCTGCTTCGAGCTCCGCTGCCGCGAGGAGGACGCCGACTTCGACCGCCGCTGGTGCATCTCCGGCGCGTCGGTTGCCGTCACCGCCACCAATTTCTGCGCACCGAACTACGGATCCGACGCCGACAGCCTCAGCGGACACTGTAACCCTCCGAAGCAGCATTTCGTTCTCCCCATCGAAGTTTTCGAGAAAATCGCAATCTGGAAAACTGGCACCGGCAACATGCCAGTGCAGTATCGCAGGTACTCCTTCACCCACTCCATCATTTTCTCCCTTTGGACAGAATTTATATAACTAATTATTACTACTAATACTACTATTATGATAAATTTATTAATAATAATAGTTAAAAATTCGTTACTACCTTCAAAGGAATAATTTTGAATATGTAACTTTAACCACCAGAAAGAAAGTGTTTGACAAAAGTTACTACATTTGAAATGTGAGTATCGAAAACACCATGGAATTGAAAAGTGAGATTTGGATTTGTGTTTGGAGCAGGATAGAGTGCAGAAGAGAAGGGGGAATGCGGTTCACAATAAGTGGTTCTGGAATCTTCATTTCGGCACTGATTAGTAATGTGGGTGGGATGGGAGACATTGTGGGTGTGAAGGTTAAGGGTTCAAAAACTGGTTGGCTTTCAATGGGTAGGAACTGGGGTCAGAACTGGCATGTTAATGCTTTACTGCAGAATCAACCTCTTTCTTTTGAGGTCACTGGTAGTGATGGAATCACTGTTACATCTTACAATGTTGCTCCCAAGGATTGGACTTTTGGACAATCTTTTGAAGGAAAACAATTTGTCCTTCACAGATAATAAATCACCATGTTTGGAAGGACCATTCTCCTTCCTCTTCTTCTCCCTCACCATTCCAATTCTCATTCCCTGTGTAATATTTTTCAAATAGATTAAAGTAATAATAGATACTTGTCCTACTAATTGTTCTCAGAGGAAAATTTATTTAATGAAAGTAGTGATTTTGTCCTTTAAATCATGTACTGTTGGTGATTTCAAATTTGTTAGCATTATATATATATATATATATATATATATATATATATATATATATATATATATATATATATATATGATATTGGCTACTAAGGTTAACAAATTTAAAAGGAAACATATAGTTAGATTAGAAAAAGCTCGCGTTATACGTTTGTGGTTGCCAACATTTTATTTGAGATCCAGACTCAAGATTATTTCAACTTTTTCAATATCCCTTTAAAGGCGCAAAAAGAAATCAGGGGGGGTGCGGAAAGCAATTTCCGAAAGAATAACTATCACCATTTGTAGTGGGTTAGCTTTGGGCTTAAACAATCAATGTCTTTCTTTATGTACCCCACTATTATTAACTGCACGTTCACAATATGAGAAAAAGATTAGAAGAACCCCTCATTGCGCCACTGTCATCATTGCTACTACATCATCATCGTTGCAAAGTTCGTTGTAAGGGATATTTTATATGTTTCAAAAAACTTGTAGAAATTTTATTATGGAAATCCTGCTCCATGAATCATGTTCCGGAATATTTTCAAAACAACTAATCTAGAAATCACTTTTAAGAACGGTAAAATGTTTATTGAAGATTAGGGGGTGCATTTAGAAATTAAGAGGGTGCAACAAGAAAAAACGGTAAATTTGGGTTTGCGGTTCAACACAAAGCGTGTTAGATTTCTCTGAGTTTGAAACAAATATCTTGAAACCAAATCAGACAACTCCACAGAAAATGGTGAGTACGTGACCAAAAAGAGGAAGAGGAAAGGAAACAGATCGAGAAAGATTTGGATATTACAAGAAAAACAAAGCAGAAACCAACATTGTACCTTCCAGGTTCAATAATAGTTTACTTTCTCGATCTTACATAGAAATTTGTTTATGTAGTTGAAGAGTCTGATATTTATTTGAATCATTGCAAACTTAGACAATCTTAACGAAATTATAGTTTTATGCTAAACATGTTCTCACAAATTTGGTTAGTATGATTTGTACCAGTATTTTACTTTTATTTTTTTTTGTATTTTTGTATTAACTAATATGTTGACAAAAAAATATAAAACCTATGATGCATTATCAAAAACTGATATTTTCATTATGTAATTAAAATTGTTTATTACTCAACTTGCATATCTCCAAAAAGTAAGTAAAAACTCTGCAACTTGTATTTTAACACAATGCCTTTTGGATGAAATAGTAAGTAAGGAAGGAATTTAGATTTGTTGAAGGAATAATACCTTAAAATTGAAGTCTTCTAAAAAAACAAAGGCATGAATCTTAAGAAGGCTCAATCCAATTGAGTTGGATTTGTCGATTTCCGTTTCATCTTTGTTGAACTTTCTATTCACAGTGAACAAAGTCTGAATCACCCCAAGTAGTAGGTTTTGAAATTGATATGTTAAATTGATTTCGACAATAAAGTTGATCAAAGAAGGGTTTCAAAGATAAACCAGTTTAGTTCCCAAACAAATAAATGGATTGATTGATTTGATCCCACATTATTATTACTATTATTATGTACATTATCTTGATCGTAAACCCTTGATTTCTTAATCTTTGTATCATTTTCTTCTTAAAGATAATTAAATATAACTTTAATACTCTCACATAGTTTAAGAACAGTGATAAATAATGATAAATTCGGCTTTTTGTAATTGAGGTATATTGTAACTCGAATTTGTTAAAAAGTCTCTCGAATTTTTTTTTGCAAAACAGGGTCAAGTCGTTATGGGGGAGGACATTAAAGGTGAAGTCGTCCTCCACTTAGCTAGTTTCATTTTTTTTTAAAAAAGTGATGTCATCAGGGACGAGTCTGGTTTCTAGTCATGTCCATAGTGAAGTTGTCTTCATGGTTGATGACTTCACTTTTTGTTTTTTTTTTTTTTGAACAATGAGGGGTAAAAAATAATAATAAATTGGAATAAAAATAAAAACAAAGATTAATATACTTTAACATGATTAAAATAAATGCGTGAGTGATTTAGGGAAGGCGAAGTCGCTAGGCCACCTCATGGTTTCAATTAATTGAAACCAATTGATGTCGTTAGGCCACCTGACGGTTTCATTTAATTGGCAACCAAAGCCGTCATGACATGCACCGGTTTCAGTTAATTGAAGTCGTTTACATTAAATACGGCTTCATTGAAAATTGTATGTTAAAAAAATAAAATAAAACTGCTATGTTAAAAAAAAAAAAATGAAACCGATCTCTACCTTGACGACTTCAATCTCAAATGTGTAGAAATCGACCTCCACCTTGACAACATCGTTTTTTCGAAAAAAAAAAAAAATCGGCTGAGAGGAGGACGACTTTACCTTTAATATCGTCCTCCCCCATGATAATTTGATGGTCATTACAAATCGACGGTCAAAAGAATCCAGAAATACAAAAAAAAGCCAAAAAATTCATATGTTTATCTTGATTATTCTTTTAAAAATAAAACAATGGTGAAATTTAATGTATTTGAGATTAGAATAATAAACATGTAAGATGTTCATTTTCATTTTCACGTTGGTTTGTTTTATTTTTGAAATATATTTCAATTAATTAAAAGAGGAAAATATTTTTAAACTATCCAAACCATCATAATATTTTTGTTTTTATATTGTATACTTCACCTTTTTAAGATCGGGCATGGAAATAAGTTTAGATTATCTACCGTTTCTTTTTGTGTTGTATTTTGCTCAATATTAAAAATATATTATGTTAATATTTTAAATATTTTTTTAATATATTTTAAAATGTCAACATTATAGTAGAGGAATAGCAAAACAAATTCAGCAAAGAACCTAATTTCCATGAAAACTCAAGCAGACAATTCGGCTGAAACTTATTTTTCCATTCTACAAATTGAAGTGAAATTAATATAAGTAGAAATATTAGGTATATATATGCTAACGTAGGTAAAAAAAAAATTAAATATACATTTAAAATGTCATCTGCCTAAAGCAAACACAGAACTCTGAGCTATATAATGCTTAATTTTGGACCACACTGCAAAGTTTAAATTAGAGTGGTCCAAACAAACCATTCATGCAGATTGCAGATGAAAAGGTATCATGTATATTTGGTAATTTTCAAATAACATAAACCTAAATTTTAACAATGTTTTGTGTAGGTATACAACTTTCAGATGCACGTGCGTTGAGGTATATCAGAAAGTTTAAATGATTAAATTTCTTTCTACCCAACCCTATCAAATAAGCAATAATATAATATGTTATTACATATTAGTTCTGTGTGAGTGCAAACTTTAAGAACACATCATCTAGGTTCCTACCAAAGTTATGAACAGTAAAAACGTTTGGCTTGGGTCTTCATGAACAAATTAAAACTTGTTTTCGGTGCCACTGATATATGATAAATTTAGTCACTTTTTTAGTAATAAATACTGTCAAAAAATTATATCAGCAAAAGTGATGTTAGATTACTCTGGAGTTGAATTTGATTGTTCTGTAAACTGGTTGGGTTTATTTAGCATTGTTTTTCAATTAGATTATCAAAAGTAAAACATGAATTCCAGTAGAAAATCAATACCAGAAACACTTAATGAATTGTATTCAAGTCATGTCCAGACACTTATTCAAAATCTAAATTTGGTTCATATTCAGTGTCAAGAACAGTTTGACCAACATAATATAAGGTTTATATCATTATTTTCTAGTTATCTCATGGAATTGCGGTTAAGAAGTAGATTTTAAGTCTAAATCAGTCTAACTCAACTTTACTAAATCAGTATATAAAATAAAGTTTGCATCCACTTATATGCTATAAATTGGTTTTATCGATACGAGACTTTTAACATATGCTGCCAATAGATGAAGCTTTAAACTTGGAAACAAATAAAGCAAACGGTTAAGGAAACAGGAAGTGATGAGGAATTTGAATGGAGTTTAGTCTTTTTGTGTTTGAAAAGAAGGAAAGAAGCTAGGTGGGAGGAAAAGGTAAGAAAAGCAAAGAAATGGTCCAAAGGGTGAAATCATATCATGTCTGGTTGCAGCAGACAAGTTCACTGATATGGATCCCACCAAAGTACAGGGGTCTTATAAGCAAGCTTTGTAGCATGTCCCTCACTATCTAATAGTTGTGACAAGCTATAATGTCTTGTAACATCTTCCAAAATCATGTGCTTGTCTACACTATACATTATCATTGCATGTGTTCAGGGTATGACATGCCCTCTGAGGGCATTCAATTCAAAACACATCCACATGCCCAATTTCAACATGTCACTCTCAGCAAATGTTCTTTACAATGAGGCCATTCACATGCTCCAGATTAACATGAACATGAACTCTACTGAACTAATTGGAGTTAAATTTCTCATGATAACTGCTATGGACTTGGCTCCAATGCATCACTTTCAAAGTGCTTTTGTAGAAACCACCTCATAGGATTGGAAAAGGTTGTCCAAAAGCAACCACAATGGCAGCAAGTAAGCAATAAGCATTCGTGTGATTGCCCTTGACGCTTCTTCTGTTTGTGTTAGGCAGTGTTGGCAGATTTTTCTTGGAGCTTCATCTCTGACAAGTGACAACAATAAAAGATTTCAACTTTTGTTTTGGCCAGTCAATGCTACTTCAGCACAGGGTGAAGTTACATGTCATATGTGGTAATGGACACAGGCATGAGGTTCAGAAAGATAAACTAATTAGTGAGGTTCTTGTCAAGTTTGATTTGTTAAGCATTCATTAATTGAGTCTTGAAAGGATAAACACAGAAGTTAATCCACTACAGTTAAGACTAATCCATGAACAAGTTTAGACTGTGTTTTCGAAATGTCAGAAACAAAAATTCACTGATAGTATCATATCAAGTGCTTATATCCATTAAATATAGTGGGTGTGCTGGCCTCAGAGGAAACACTTGTGATTAACAAGTCAAATCACACCCTTGTAGAATTAATGATTAGCATAATTATATCGAAATTCAATTGCATAGCTGCATTGTTCCAATTATTTCACAAGGTAGTTGCCATTCGCTATCAGATTTTGAATAATTTTCCCCTGCCAAACTTATCTCCACTGAAGGGTCCTATTCATCTACCTAATTGATTTTGAAAACGTAGTCGTTTTCTTCTCCATCTGAATCAGTGAGCAACTTATGGATGTTGAACCTTTCATCTTGTTTTGTAGCATATATCAATAATTGGGATAATAAAGTCTTCAAATGCAGCAGGGGCTATTGAAACTGAAATCTCCCGAGCCCCTTATTTTTTTTTTTCTCTGCAGCATGCGCTTGTGACAGCTGGTCCAAAACCTAAGATAGAGATTGGTTAAAACCAAGAACAAGAAGATACATATGTGTAGCAATTTGGGGACCCCTTTAGTTTCACACGCAGATTAGGGTTGTTTGTGACCGACAAAATCGGATTTGAGGATTTAGAATTTATGACAGAGCAAATGGGTGTGTCAATTCGTGAAAGAAATATCCCTGTAAGTTGGATCTATGGTGGAGGTGGTGATCCAAGTAATCGCTGCAATGTCTTTAATTGCTTGTTATGTTTAGCAACACAAACACTTAAAACAGTCCACACCAAGAGGACACTTGACAAGAAGACAACATGGGCACGGACATGTCTATCCCTTACATGCCCATTTTTGGTCACGTTAACAAAATTTGAAGACCATTCCATGATGTTCCCCTCAGACACAGTGACCCATCTCCTTTTTCTGCATTTCTTTCACACACCTTCGTCTCTCTCTATTACTCCATTCATTCTCTCGTGCATCTCAGTTGCATGGGGTTGAATCGATGTTGGATCCACCTCCATACTATTAACAATTTGTAATTCTCTTTAAGATTAATCACTCTTTAGATCTTTTCAGAGAGAATTACCAGAAACATATAACACTAATAAAACATGAACTCAAATCACAAGAAATTCACGTTACTTTTAACCTAACTTTAAGATAATAAATTTACGGATCTTCGTCCTAAAATTTTCAACTTTTTTATTTTTACTCGAGGTAAAACTTAAACTTATACTTGAATTTCCAACCATTATATAGAATTTTTACTTTTACATTTTGGGTTTATTTTTTCACCTGTCATTAGACCGTTACTAAACAATGCATTGATATATATTCTCACACACAAAATTATGTATCTCGAGTATGTTAAATGTCTTTAATATATAAATGAATATAAATTTTATCTTATGGCGAGTCTTAAAATTCACTTTATTATAATACAATATAAAAATATCATATATTTAAATTATTTTTATAAAATTTATTGTTTGTTAAATATATATTTAAAAAAATTAACAGGTGATGATGTTAATACTAATTTAACAAAATAACTATATTAACCCATTAGAAAAAGAGTCAATTAAATCTAAATATTATTGATTAAACTTTAATGTTAAGTGATTTCCTTTTGACCTTATCTAAAATGGGTAATTGTTTTAATGTTACATTTTAGGTAATTTATTAAAAGAAAGTGATTTTATATCTAAATGATGTGATTTGAGTAACGACTAACACACCTAATAAAGAGAACCAGAAAAAATGGTTACACATCTAACAAAGTTGGTAGTGCAGTGCAGTGTTTTGAAATGTCAGGTAGATTGCAGTGTTGATGCAGAATGAAGAGCTAGATAGCCATTGGAGCGTTGGTAATGGTTAAAATAGGGTTTAACCACCTATGCCCTAAATAGCTTCACAAGGAAGACCTGTCAAATCGTTTAAAAGAACAATGTCCAATTCATAACTCATTCTTTCACTGACTTCACAATATTCCTGTCCACTCTCGCAAAAACTTCAACAACAAAATATCAAAATGTACAAATAAATTTATTAACATTAAAATAATTATCTTCAATATAATTCATGAATTATTGTATATTGAAAATTAATAGTGTTTTTAGAAAGATTTTAAAAAATTATTTCAACACCTTGAAATTAAATTTTCCCTGTCACAGACAATACCTAAAACACGACATGCAAATTGATTATCTTCCACACTATCATAACCATTTGACCTTAAACCAAACAACACTTAACCAATCACCTACTCCACTGTTCAAATGGTCCAAGTTTTTATTCAGAGCACTTGCGTGCAAGAAAAAATATGTTTTCTGATGCCCAAAAGAAAAACCTAATTGTGGAACAGTTAATGAATTGTAGAACTACTCGCCCTATCTATAATTTTTGGAAGGAAGGGTTTAATTTATTTTTAGAAAACTTATAAAATCTCAATGTTAAAAAATAACTGATAAAATGAAAAAAAAACTATGGTGATTCAATATACAAAAGAAAATTAATTTCTTTCAAAGAACGTATATCATGTTATAAAAATTTAAGAAAGTCTAAGTTCCACATTGGTTAGAAATGAAAAAAATGTGAGTCTAAGTCTCATATTGGTTAGAAATGAGAAAATAGAGCTCTATATCACGATAAATACTCATAAATTCATTATCCTAAAGTTTTTGATTAAAAATGTTGTTAATACCTTATGTGATTGAACTTTTGTGTTTGTTCTTCCCAAAATCAAAATAATCTTCGATACTTGAAAATTTATATAAATTTTCCTATATATTAAGGATTATGAACAATAATTCTTTAGTTAACTATGATTTCTATCCAAACGTTTTTTTACTTGTTTTTTATAGTAATAGTTCTAAATATTTTTTACGTAAGAGTTTCTTAAATTTAGTACATACTTTTAAAAAGTAATCAAAATGCATTACAACCTAAAGTGTCTATAAATATGAAATATATATGAGTTTAAGTTTTAACTAAATCACTCAAAAGAAAGGATAACATAGAGTTGTTTTTTTTTCCAAGAATTTAACTTTATATAAAGATTTGTTATAGAAAAATAGTTTATTATTTTTCATGTTTGAAAGCGTTTTTATATGATTTTTGAAAAGCTAATCTCAAGTGGTATAGTTGAGATGATATTTCGCTCAATAAATTTCATTAAAAGTTATATAATTTTTAAACATATTTTGGTGAATAGTACAAATAAACAGTTATAGAAACTCTGATTTAACAGAAGAAAATAGTTAATAAATAGTTGAATGATTTACTGAAACAATATTTAAATAATGTAGTAAAACAAAAATTGAAATAATTTGATGACTTTCATTAATACACGGGCCCCACTTTTTTTACTTTTGACGCGAATATAGCCCCACTTTGAAATATTGGTACCTGATGATGGTATGCTACATAAAGCTATACCAACAACGATGCTCATATTTGTCGAATCCACATGTTTATTGTGTATAAAATACGCCGTTGGCATTAAAACATAAAACAAAATTAAGTGATATGTACTAACATTGTTTTTCAATTATAAACTGTCTTTTGTATTCTTAATTTTTATAATATTTTTTTTATTAATTTAAGTTATTTCTATAATAAATTGAGTTAATTTAATATTACAATTATTTATATATATTTAACATACAGCATGTGTTTCAGTTCAATTTACACTATTTTTTTATTGCGAGTAACATGTCAATTAGTAATTATATAATTTCTAATTAAAAGTTAAATATATAAATAAATACATAAATAAATACAAATATCACAATACAATTAGTTTTAAAAGTTAAATTAGACTTATTTTTACTTGTTATCTTAATTATATTTGATTTTTTATTTTGTTTTGTTACGTTAAGAAGCATATTTTAAATCTAATACAACTTTACAAAATTAATTTATAATGTGAGATTTTCATGTGAAATTAAATATTAATGGACGATCCGATAATGAGTGACACGATAAGTCCAACAAATAACAAATCTTACGATAGTGGATGACATAATAGACCGAATAAACAACAAATATTGTTAAGATAAGTTTTAGCTCATAACTGATTCTAATTCCATGTTAGGAATTGAACTTTAAGTCTAACTCAATTATACCAAAACTGATTTGTAAATTGAGGTTTGCATCCATTTATATATCATGAAGTTGTCTTTGTTAGGTTTAAAGAGAGAGAGTTTCACTTGAGAGACACAACACCAATGAAACATAAGTCCAACCACATAAGACATTGACACCACCATTAATATCTAGTACCATATTTAAAAATAAAATATATATGTCTCGATATGGAAGAACATAATGGAAATCCCACAAAATATAATTTCTTAAAAAGATTAGACAAGAAGTATAAAACTTCATAATCAGAACTAGTGTTATTATTAATGATAAGATACAAAATTACATATAAAATAGCATTTATTGTTAATAATTTATTGGCTTGAAGTATTTAACCCACAAGATAAAGAAGGTAGAAGTCACCATAAAAAACTTGTCTATGTGAAAAACACAAGGCATAGGAACATTTAATGCATCACATAAGTTAAGCTTTATGCATCAAACACTATGTTGTATAATTCTATTACATCTTGCTGTTGTGTTGGTTGCATTTGGACAAACTTGTCTTTATGTCCTACATGGACCACTCCTCCTCAAAAGAGAAAGTTACCTTTTAAGATTTTTTTTTCTTCATTAATTAATTACTGTAATCAATAATTCTTTGGTATTTTTTTTTTTGAGCCAAGGGATTAACACAGTGATGCCTTGGGATTAAGTAATTCACTGTTCATTAAACTTTCTTAACTAAAACCCAAGACACTGGCATCCACCCGTTTTCTCCTTGCTTCGTGATGCCATGTGAAGACAAATCATTTCGAATGAACAAAAAGATAAAAAAGGTGAACACAGTTTCAAAAGAACCTGCAAAAGAACATCATAAATGACTAAATGGCATTGTACCGTTTCAATTTATTAGTGCTTTCATTTTTTTTTCTTTATCTGTAAAACTAAATAATGTTATCACATGTAAGAATCAAATAAATTTTACTTCAAAAGTAGGGTTGTTTTATTTTATTTTTCTTTTAAAATTGAAATTTTATTTTTATTTCTTAAAAGCACGTTTCAATGTTATACTTTTAGGTAAGTTTTGTTTGGGTTAGTTGGGTTTCACAATGAATATAACATAACTTTCATCTCACTGAATGAACTTGTTTGTTGAATGACTTAGAGTGTGGTTTGGTACACGCTTTGTGATGGAAGAAAAGGCTACAAATAATATATTGAATTCATGTGGCCATGATTGTAGAGTTTCTACTAATTTATTGATGGTATTAGTTGGCAAGGTGCATGATGAACAAGATTTAAGAAAATAAGAAAGCATGGAATAATAATGTTGTTATATATGCGTTGAAAAGAAAGATAGAAAGACCATTTTGTCTCTATTTTAGACTTTTTGCGTCAGCAAGATTCTTCTTAAAAGAGCCACCCTTTTAAAAAGACATGCAAATTAAAGTTGCTTTTGGATAATAACTCACTGTTTAGATACTAATCTCTTTTCAGATGAACTTCAAGCTCTGGTTTTTGTATTTTGGGAAGCGTTTTGGAAACACAATCATGGTAACTTTACCTGTTTGAAGCAAGAATTTTGAACCCTAAACACTGAGTTTAGAGACATTACTCCAAAACCTTCATCATAAAGAAGAATCCTCGTGGGGTTAGAATTATTACAATTGTCAACAGTCAAAAGAAACTGGGTTCAATCATTGAGAGATAAGGAATCCGTTGAATGTGAAATTGCACGTTGGTGAATTCACAACTCTTTCATTTTACCTTTTTTTTCCCTCTTCACACTGCTTGTCTTTACTCTGCAGTTTGGAATCTGTATGCAAAAATTGATTGGTAAAAAAATGTTAGAAATTTAATCATTCCTTAATATATAGTACCAGATCCTTTCATAACAACATTATTGTAGTAAATCTAACAATTTTGTATGTAAAACTGATATCTGATGTTAAAATGTCTGGAATTTTACAGACCCAACTTTTTTTTAACAGAAAAGGTAAAAACTTTACTTGTATTATTCCAATGAACAACACTTAGGAAGTTAATTTTTTTTTTTCACCCAAAATTTGTTTGTATGAGATTGTCCATATCCTCATAGGCTTCTATTATATATTGGGACAAGAGCAATGATTCGAAGCGAGGGGAATTTTCTGCGAAGAGTGTTCAGAGTGATGCACAGTGAAAACAAACAGAAAGTTTTAAGGTGAGAAGATAGTCAGAGAAAAAAAGGAAGACAAGAGAGTGTGATCGTTCAGTTCAGTTAAGGTTCTTAACATAACAAACCATCACATTGTCTACCTCTGAAGCCACTTTCCATTCCCTTCATCAGGTAATTTCTTACTTTCTTCCTCTCAATTTTTTAGCTGCTTTCATTCTTCTTTGCTATGTATATCTCTGGTGCAGATTTTTCTCCTCCTTTGATTCTGCGTTGTTTCTATTTTTCAAGGTCAACAAAAGTTATGGTCATATAGTAATTAGGAAAAAGAGTAAACACAGGTCGAGAAAATACACTGAATTTTCTTTCTCTGATGGTCCCTTCTTCACACACACAGAGAGCAAGATTAAAACCTTATGGTGTAGGAAAATTGAGATTGGTTAACGTGAATTTGGAATTTAATCCACACAATTTGCATGATTGGAAAATTGGAAAGCCGTTTAGAAGGAATGAATCGTGATTAGATTGTTAAAGTTGTATTAATTCATATTCAAAGCCCAAAAAACTGCGTCTGAAAAGTAAATTCAAAATTGTATAAGTTGTTTTTGTTAGAATTGGTAAAACGTGGATTTCTTATTCTTTTCTGATTAGGATCTTAGTTTACAGAGAGAAAGAAACGGCACCGTTTTCACTTACCCTCAACCTTCTCTCCTCGCCATGAAAGCATCTCGATTAAGATTGGATTCTGATTCTGATTTGGTTTCCCCACTTTACCGAACAGTCTTCCTTTCTTTCCTTCTGATATTTCCCTTTTTATCTCCTTTCTCTCTCTCTACCTCAAAACTAGTTTCTCAAAAAATAAATTCAGAAAGTAAGATGATAGAAAGGGTATTTTGGTCAATTCAGTTCGTAAGGTTCCGCTCACTTGAACACTACCAACCACATTGCCTTTATCTCCACCGGTGGAGGTGTTCTTCATGGTCCTTGCCGACTTTGCTCTCGTCGACGTCGTTTTCTGCGGCGGCGGTGGGTGAAAATCTAAGGCATATCGAGTGAACGAATTTGAAAACGCATCCAATCGGTTTCGCTCTCTTTGTTTCTCGTCCTAGTTCTATACGTGGCTAGGGTCGCCGTAGCGGCGGCACTGCTCCTCCGTACACCGCTGGATATAGGAGCTGGGAAGAGGGTGTGTAGGTAGGGCTTCTTTTGTCTTACAAGTTATTTTTATTTTTTTTATTTATTTTTATTTGCTGAGGTGCAAGGGAGAACTGGGCCAGCCCGGCTTTTACTTTATTTTTGTTATGGATCTTGTTGTATGCAGGGTCCATTTCGTTTGAAAATATAGTTCTCAAGGATAGTATTTTGTGCAATAAAATATTGGTTTCTCACGTTTTTAATTGTTTCTTTCAAATAGGGTAAAATTAATTTATGTTCAATTTTTTTTTTCAGTTTAAAATAGGGTAATTAATTTTAGAAAGAATATTAAAAATTAATTATATATAATTAGAAAATTTTAAAAGTGACCTTATAAGTGAAAAAAGGTTGAAAAAGACTGTGCGAAAATGCAGGTTGGCATATTATTACACTACTGAAAAATGGTCATATATTTTATTCTGAACTATGCACAAATAATCAATTCATTGTTTAGGAATGAGATATTCTTTCCCATAGTCGCCTACAATCTAAAGAATTAGATTGACAAAATTTCCTTTGTCACATAGCATATATACACTCCCAATTAAGTTAAAAGTGTGGCTAAAATTTGTAGGGTTACATGCATGGAAAATACGAGAAGGGTAGGTTGATGTGCAGTGCACTTATAGACGTACTTTTGCTTTAGTTGCTTCAGTCACTGCATGTTGCTTCTTTAGTATATTGCATGCAGCAATTAGAATTTATTATTATTTTTTACTGGAGACAAACTTACGATTAGAGATATATAAACACTAACTAGTTAATTTTTCTCCTTGAATAGATCATTCGCGTATAAACTAACAATTCAGTCTTGTTGAATTGTTATGCTCAGTGCTGAACGAAATAAAGCGCCAAATCTTGTGTGAGTGAGTGTCATAATTCAATTACTCAATTAGATGTATTTAGTTGTCATTTTTTTTTTAATTTACCTGAGGAATAAATTTTAGAGTAGTGACCCATATACATTGAATTTGTATACCGATGACAAAAGGTACTTGTATTTTTTTAATTGATGTGCAATTAGCTAGCATGATTTAACATTCGAGAAAATGATGTATTGAAATATGGTTTAAAGTTAAGGGTGAAAACTTTGCCTAATGAGAATTGTTAGTTAGTAGTTTTAAATTATAATTTGTATTAAAAAATATTATTAATGAATCTTACTATTATTATTATTATTATTATTATTATTATTATTATTTTAACCAAATAAGTGGTTGTTATATGTGTACAATATTAACCAAATATTATGTGTGTGGATTGATAACATTAATATTTTCACTGTTGTTTCTTATTTTGTTTCTTACCTTATGTTCTTGTGTTCATCCAGACACTTCACAGAGAAAAAGAAAGAAAAAGAGAGAATATCTTCCGCATTCTTACCTCTCTTCAATTATTTTGCTGCCAATGATAAAGTTCCACGTATTGTGAAAACTAAGGGACTCCTTTCTGTGTCCCCTGTCTGCCATTCTCTCTTCCATGAAACTACAGCATGACGATGGAAGATGAGTCCTTGGCAACAGTCCCATTTGACAGGGCTATTGAACAGGTTATGCTTTTCATTTCTATTTCTTGTTAGCAATATTTCAAAGTCATGCTCTCTTTAGTGTTGTTTACCTGTTCTCAGTTTTTTCTCTAATTTCCAATCTTTCAATTTGTTTTAGTTTTGAAATGATTCCTTGGTTTCATTGCTAATGAAACATTCTCTTTTCACTAATGTGCATAAACTTTAGTGAGGGCATTTCCAATTCTTGTTAAAAATTTGGAACCCGTCACCATCTTTATAGTTCATTTGTGTGAAGATTATGGACAAAGATTGAAAAAAGAGATAAGAAAGTTTATCAGAGAAGACAAAATCCTGATTATCAGCAGTTGAAAAAGAAATAAATTTAGTACTATTACAAAATGAGATCAAATGTATTTATAGAGTTGGTGATTGACAAGCAATCCACCAAATGTACAACAGCTATCCACTAAAACAGAATTATTTAAAACCAGAAACAGAAAAGCTAAAAGCTTTATCCTTTATACTTTACAATTTTTTCATGACAATGATACATGTTGAATTTCTAATATACAATACTTGTTTATTAACTAAAGTTACACTTCGATTTCTTGATGTATTTTAGCACGCATCATCCAGTATACATATTTTTTGATGAAATCACCCGAATCACATTCATCTACATTCATTTTTATTGGTAAAAATTCCGGGTCCCTTCAATATAATTGTTTTAAAAGCATACAAAACGAGACGGTGGTTATCAATACTTGTCAGTTTGGATTCTTTATTATTTAGGCTGGAATTCAGCATCTTTTGCTTTAGAGTAATTTTCTTAGGGCAAAGGATTCTCAGAATACATTAACGTGTTTATGATCTTAATTGTTGTTTCACTCTTTATTTTCTTTTGAGTATGCACACATTCCTATACGATATTCATACATTAATGTGTGTTATGATGTGGATCAGTATAAGGCTAGACTTTTAGTCTTTGTCTTGAAATAGTTAATGTAATTTAATATTTTGATTTAGTTTTTATGTGTCCAATAGTGTTTGCTCACCTTATCTCTTTTAGAGAATTGATTTTTTATTTTTCTAATACTCAAAATTTGGTTTGTCTTTCTGTTCAGGCAATTGTGTCTATCAAGAAAGGTGCATATTTACTTAAGTGTGGTCGTAGGGGAAAGCCGAAGCTCTGTCCTTTCAGACTTTCCCAGGTAAGCTATAATGAGATGACAAATCATTTTGGGAGGTTAATACTACCACTCCTTTAATACGAAATTTGCCTACAGATCACATTCTTAGTGCATTTTCTTCTGCAAATTTCTTATGAGTATTGTATTTATAAGCACCGTACACGTGGACGTTCCAAACTGTTATTTCCTTGGTTTTTCTCAAGATATTGGCTTTGAATTTCTGATGTTATTTTGTATCTATACTATCTTAAAAAAAGAAGCAAGTTACTCTTCGATGGAGTGCTACTGTTTTTTTTTTTGCACTTTTTCAGTGAACATTTGTATAGATGTAGGAAAAATTAAGTTTGCCTTATATTGAATACCAGTTAAGAAAAAATAGATCTCTTGGTTTTTGTTGGGTGAAATGTATTGGGTTTGAAATTTCATTAGTTGTCCTTATTTTCTTCATTGCATTATGATAAAGTTGCTGAAATTATCTTCCTTTTTTTTTTGTTCTAGGATGAGAGAAATTTGATTTGGTATTCAGGACAGCAGGAAAAGCATTTGCGATTGAGTGTAGTTACAAAAATTGTTCAAGGGCAAGAAAATGTATGTAACGAACATCAGTGTATTCTGACTTGATGCATTGCCCCCTTGAATATGACGGTTTTTAATCGACATGAACAGAGTAAAAATCATGTTTGGTCTAATAAATGGCTCACTAATTTCAGATAAGGTCCCAGAGGCAAAATGAACCCGAAAAGGAGTGCCATTCGTTTTCTCTAATCTATGCTAATGGTGAACGTTCTCTTGATCTGGTAATATTTGTGAATTGTTATTAATACATGACATGATATAACTGCATTTGTTTTCCCATAGGTGTAGATTGATTTGACATTTATTTCTTTTGAACTATAGATATGCAAGGACAAGGCACAAGCTGCTTCTTGGTTTGTTGGCTTGAAAGCTGTCATCTCTAGGTGTCAGCATCCTAGAGCTTTTAGTAGTTTAAGAAGTTGCAAAGGTGTGCAGAGTTGTGTTAGTAGTCCTGCTGGAATCTTACGAAGAAAGAAAAATCTTGGCCTTTTGGATGATACCTCTCAGTTTACTCAGGTTTAACACATTTTCTTTGTGTGGTTATCTCTGTATAATTAATAAAAAATCTTTTGTAGCTAGCCCACATGTATAATAATCTAACAGAAGGGGTTTATAAGAAAGCATAATCTAATTTTTTAGTTGTTAATAAAAAATCATGGATTTTTTTATTTTATTTTGTAGCTATAAATTAAAAAGTTTTGAATTTATTAAACAACGAAAATATTTCTTCACCTGCGCTTTATAATTACATTGAGCTTCCTTTGTTATTATCAAATAAGTGTTCTGAAGGGAGGTAAAGGCTAAATAAGATAATCTCATTTCTGAATATTTAGGTTCAAAAGAGACGTGTTTTATTTTATTTAAAATTTTCTGGGCATTGATTACAGTGCACTAGCTTAATTTTCATTGAGTTTTATGTCCATGCAGGCTAGGAATAAGAGAAGCAGTAATAAAAAAGGATGTTTGTCGTTATGGATGTGCTTTAATTTCTGCAAACATGTATTTTTTTAGCACGATTGGCATATCCTTTGACTACTCTGTCTTTTTATTCTCGTCTAAATTCTTAACATTAAAACCAAATTCATTTGATGACAGAGAAAACAGCATTATCTTTAATCTTCAAATAAATTTATTTTTTGGCATAAATGGTTATAGACTTTAAAAAACTTACTACTGAAGCTAAACATAGAATGCTGAAGGTTTGATGATAATATCATGCTAGAAGCAGTCTACATGTGCCTATTTGTCTTTGCCTTGTTAATATAAATAACTTAGCACTTTCTCTCCGAAAAAAAAAAAATTGTGGCTGACATAGAATGTAACTTTGTCGTTATTATTTTGAAGGTACATAGCGTATGTGCAAGTCCTACTTTATCACTTTCCGAAAGGTGCTTTTCTGATGGCTTGTCATGCACTTCTGATAACTTATATTCATCCACATCTTTCCTCTCCAGCACTCAAGGTGTAACAGATAATTCAGTGCCAAGTTCTCCATACATTGATCCAGATGTTCATAGTAACATTGAATCAACTCGCATTGATAAGGAGCACAAGAAGAATTTGTCCTATAGGCATTTGACGCATTCTACCTCCGTACATTTAGGAAAAAGTAATGTATTGAAGGATGTAATGATATGGGGTGGAGGGATTGGGTGTCTTGTAGGGATTGTGAATGAAAGGTTTATTCAAGGTGGGGTCTATTCTTTAGTGCCGAAGTTACTAGAATCCACTGCAATGTTAGATGTACAGAACATAGCTTTGGGAGGAAAACATGCTGCCTTAGTTACAAAACAAGGGGAAGTTTTTTGTTGGGGTCAAGGAAAGTGGGGAAGACTCGGGCAGAAAATTGATATGGACATTAGCTCCCCAAAAATAGTGGATTCTCTTAATGGTCTTCATGTAAAGCACGTTGCTTGTGGTGAGTATCATACATGTGCTCTGACAGATTCTGGTGAAGTATATACTTGGGGAAATGATGTCTGCTGTGCAGATTTATTTAATGAAGGGAGAACTAGAAGTCAGTGGATACCACAAAAACTTGGCGGATCCTTAGATGGTATTAGTATCTCTAGTATTGCTTGTGGAGAATGGCATACTGCGATTGTTTCTAGTTGTGGGAGGTTATTTACTTACGGAGATGGTACATTTGGGGTTCTTGGCCATGGTGATCTTCGGAGCTATTCAAGTCCAAAAGAAGTTGAGTCTCTTAGTGGACTAAGGGTGAGGTCTGTTGCATGTGGATCATGGCATACATCTGCTATTGTTGAAGTTATGTTTGATCGTTTTAGGTACAATAGTGCTAGTGGTAAGTTGTTTACATGGGGTGATGGAGACGAGGGGAGGCTTGGTCATTCGGATAACGGAAGCAAGCTTGTACCAACATGTGTTACACAACTTGTGGACTATGATTTTGTTCAAGTGTCATGTGGAAGAATGTTGACTGTAGCACTCACTAACATGGGCAAGGTTTTTGCTATGGGAAGTGCCAAATATGGACAGTTAGGAAATCCACATGCCAAGGATAAAGCAGTCATGGTTGAAGGACAACTCAAACAAGAGTTTGTTAAAGTTATATCAACCGGTTCATATCATGTTGCTGTTTTGACTTCTGCAGGGAGTGTTTATACATGGGGCAGGGGTGAAAATGGACAACTGGGGCTAGGTGATACTGAAGATAGATATACACCTTGTTTTGTTGAGGCTCTAAGAGATAGACAGGTAAATACTATCACTTGTGGTCCAAGCTTCACAGCTGCAATCTGTTTACACAAACCTATTTCTATTAGTGACCAATCAACTTGTAGTGGTTGTAGGTTGCCATTTGGATTCACAAGGAAGAAGCATAACTGCTATAACTGTGGTCTTTTGTTCTGCCGTGCTTGTAGTAGTAAGAAGATTATAAATGCACCTCTAGCCCCCAGTAAGAGCAAGGCTTTTCGGGTTTGTGATCAGTGTTTTGATAAACGACAGGGAGGTACACATTCAATAATGGCTTCTAAGTCCAGAAATTACAACAGTCAACAGTTGTTGAAGCATCAACAAAAAATTGCTGATGTGACTGAAGACCGGGGAGAGACAACCGTGACACAAGGCCCTCTGCTATCTTTTGGTCAATCATGTTACAGGAAAAGTATGCCAAGTGGACGTAAGGATTGGAAAAACCACCCAGAAAGCCAACAGGATGTAGAAGATAGTTCTTCTATGCTAGGTGGAATGCCGCAGTGGGGGCAAGTTCCATGTCCTGCCATATTTAAAATTAATGGTACAGAAAATCCAGTTGTTCATGTTTCTTCATCCAAAAATAAATTAGCCACAGTTTCTCCATGTAGTATGGAATCTACAACATATAACTTCTCTAATGTAGAGACAGGTACAACTAAATCTGAGAAGGTTCTGCTTGAAGAAGTTCATAGGCTGAGAACCGAGGTATTAACTCTAGAGAATATCACCCTTTAAACTGCTTTAGTTTTTAACATGCTTTTGTTACAATGTGGTACATACATGTCAAAAACTGTAAAATTATATTATTTTTTATGCTACGTTTCTTCCATTTTAATGATTTTTTTACAATTCAATATATAATCATTGTTACTTTTTAGACCACAATTATCAATTTATATATCTATTTGTATATATACAGCACAACAATAAGGTGAAATTCATGACAACGTAATAGTTGAAGCCATTTTTCTTAATATAAAAAAGTTCACGTATTGCTTCACATCTTAAGTATTGAATCGTGTCTTTAATAATGCCTTTTTGGCACTCTACATGTTTATTTTTCTTGAAATCCTGTTAAAAAGTTTTTTTTTTTTTTAAAATCAACTACTATATTTTTATTTTTTTCCATTTTAAGCAGTTCTATTATGCTTTTTTGAACTTCATTTGTTATAGTTGTTGTCAATTTTAGTCTTGAGGGTGCAACATTCCTCTTCTGAACTTTCCATATATACCCTTCAATAGTACAATAAACTTGAACTACGCAATTACTAGTAACATAACATTCATTTTCTATTCTGTATTGATTGTGCTCACTTTTCCTATGCTGATATTTCATGTCATTGGATAGGCTAAGAGACTTGAAGAGCAATGTGAGCTTAAAAATCATAAAATACAAGAGTGTCAGCAAAAAATTGAGGAGAGTTGGTTTGTGGCAAGGGAGGAAGCTGCTAAGTGCAAGGCAGCAAAAGAGGTCATAAAAGCTTTAGCACTAAGGGTAAGTTCTTTATTATCAGTGTAATTATTTTAATCTAGGTTTATGTTGGAATCTAGAATTTTCGACTTCATTTAATTTAATTTAATTTGTATAATACGCGTAAGGTAGCGAGATGTAATAAACATATGTTAAATGAAGTTATTATATGACTACATCAACTAATTGTATCATGTACGAGATTCAAGCTTTAGAACTTGATTTTAGAATTTCCAGAACAAGGATTCATGGTAAAAATAACTTTCCTGAAATGTACATATCTAATCATGAAATCATTATCAGAGCTTTTAGCATTATTTGGTTAAAGTCTTCCAAAAAAGAATTCAACATGATTTTTCTATTTTGTAGGTCTATATTTAAGTTATATTCCTCGAACAAAGTAATTGATGTATTTATCACCATTGCAGCTTCATACCATATCAGGAAAAGATAATGCTGGGCAAGAAGCAAAAGTTGGACAACATGAATTTGTGCCTAATCTGGCAACCATAGTTACAGATATGAAGAGTCCAAGAGATGGCAATGGGGACAGTCTATCCAATTCTCCCATAGTATTCTCTGACATAATAAAATCCAAATTTGGGAGAAGCATGTTTCCCAAAAATGAAAATTCTAACTTTAGTAGAGGTGAGTCTCAACAGGACAATATCAATGGATTGAAGGCAGACTGGGTAGAACAATATGAGCCAGGTGTTTACATCACATTTACAACCTTACCATGTGGGAAAAAAGGCCTTAAGCGAGTCAGATTTAGGTAATGTCTATTCACCTAGTCCACTGATTAATCATATTTTTTCACACACTTTATCATCATACAGTTTAATGTTAGTGTGTGCTCATCGTGTGCCCACTTAGTTTTTTTTTTTTTTTTTTCTGTTTCTGTCGAGGTGAATCCTCTAACTAATTTCTGGGCAAAAGTTTTAAGATAAGTTTTTACCTAAATCATGTATTGAAAGATTTTCAAAATGCAAATCATGAACATACTTTCTTTTGAACACTTGGTAATATCTCATTATGGTTCAACCATCAGCTGGAAGATGGATACTCCCTTTTATCATGATATTATATGTCATCATTTTTAGTTTATTTATGGATGGTAGCAGAAGACAATATAGAATTGACCTACATAATGTATTGTCTGAATGAGTGTGATGACGTGTGGTTTGCAGTCGCAAGCGATTCTCAGAGAAGGAAGCCGAGAAATGGTGGGAAGAGAATCAGAGCAAGGTGTATCACAAATATGGGATTGAAGGATATATAAACACCAGCCAAAGTCAGGTGAAAGGCTAATTTTTACTGCCATTCATCTCTACCAGTTTTCACCAATAGTTCTTAGTGGGAAAGAGGTGATGTTGGCTTTAGGCCTCAAAGAAAGATCAAGTGTATAGTCACAAATAATAGCGTATCTTTGTTCAGCGTCTTGGGGCATTCATTCGGTGTACAGTCACAAATAACAACGTGTCTCTTAATTTTGTCTATTTCTATTTTAGCTTTATAAAGTTGTTCAAATTCCATTTCTAATATTTCAATTTTCCAAGGATGAAATGAAAAAAATATATCAACAGGACAAGAAAAAGTAGAGATCAAAACAAAACATCTATATTTTAGGAATGATAAGGTTATTTAAGCCAAATAAAACTAAGTATATATTATGGAACTCGTGCAAAGTTCAGATTTCCCAATATAATATAGGCGAGAAATGAAACCTTGTGTGGACCTTGAATTAAACCACAACAGCAAAATATTAGTTGTTCAGCTTTTGGATTCTGAAATCCTGGTTCTCAAAGAAGGAAACGAGAATGACCCCACAAAGTTTCTCTGGTAAAAGAAACAAAGAGGAGAAGAAAGAAATCTAACTTTGATTTAAAATTGATTAAATACCGTCTATTTTAATGTAAGTTTGACTCATATCAAGTCACTCTATATAATCTCTCAAAAAAAAAATATATATATCAATTTTCAAATTTAAAAGATCATTATAAAAATTGTTTTTTTTAAATAGACACTCATAAAAGATGAATATTTTTTTAAATAGACACTTGTAAAAACTGCAAAGTTCATTATAGTGTATTATACTAACTTCCTAAATATAATGTCATTAGTAATTGACTTAATCGATTAAAAATAAATAAATAAATAAGTTTTTCTAACTGACTCCTCTAATATTTGCTTCTCTTTAAGCTTTATTATGTTAATGGCCTGACTTTAATGAGACATTTTACAGTTCTAATTATGAAGGAGAAGTGTTGTAATCATAGAGTTGACTGAATTATAGCATCAATTTAAAAGGGGAAAAAGTTGCAGTGTAAATAAAAAGAATTTATTCATCGTATAAAAACTTAATACCATATGCAAAACAGTAGAATTTTATTTTTAACTATAGTTGACCTAGGTAACACTGCACTTAATATTTTTATCCTTTTGTGTACTGATTTTCACACAAAGAGAGGTGGTTGTTAGAGAGCGACAAAATCCCAGTTGAGGATTTTTATGAAGGGTAAATAGGTGTGTGTGAATTGATGAAAGATTCGTGGTGGAACTCATCATCCAAGTAATCACTGCAATGTCTTTATTGCACGTTCTGTCGAACTTCACAGACACATAAAACAGTCCACACCAATAGGACACTTGACAAGAAGACAACATGGCACGTGCATGCATGTACCTTATACCTTCCCATGTTTTTTTATCACCTTAACCATTTCCTAATGTCCCTCTCGCCTACAATGACCCATCTTCTTTCACCCTTTTTTCGTTCATTCTTTTTTTTACTTCAACTCATATTTAACAGATTGACACCACTTTTAAGGGTATTGCATGAGATTCTATGTTGGCAGTCATTGTAGTTGTATTAAGGGTATGTTCTCATGCATAAATTTACTGTAGTGGATGAAATGAGGGCGATGATTTAATAAAGATTTGGTTGTTATTTTTTGGTGAAAGCAAGTGATTGAGAGGTGATGAATTGCGAGATTATAGCATGTGATCTATCTCACTGTTTTGAAGAGATTAGCGAGATTAATGTGCCAAATTAACACTCAATCCTTGTTACTTGTTATTATATTGGAAAAAAATCAACTCTGCTACTACTTATCTGATTACAAAATTTATGTATCAGGTTCTATGCTTCAGTATCCAAATCCATATTAGTTGTATCTGATTCCACTTCTTTTTGATTTTTTGATTGTGTTATGTGGCAGGAAGTTGGAATAGTTCTTAAGGAGTTCAAAGCACTTTTTTGTTTCTGTATTTAAAAAAATTTAATATTTTATTTTTCAGTTTAGATAAATTAAAATATTTTTTTCAATTAAAATTTATCTTTAATATTTAAATTTATGTAGAAAAAATTTCAAAACTAATTACCACTTATCTAAACATCATTTTATATTATATTTAACATCAAAGGTAATTTGGTAATCTAACTTTTTTATATATTAAATTTTATTTTTTATTAGTCACATCATTCAAATCTTACACAAATTTTCATAAAATTTACTCTTAAACTATTATTTCCAAATCCTTTAAAAAAATAACACAAATTTCACCTTTAAATCTATTCGAATCGATTCAAAGAGAAGACACGATAAGATTATTATCTTATGACATTATTTTCTGTTGACAGTCATAACTGCACAATTATTGAGGTGAAACTTTTATTTTGATAGAGTTGAATCAGCTTATGAATACAAAAACCAATCAAATTATCTCGCGACTTTGTTCGTATTGTATAGTCCTTTTAAATGTCATGTTAATTGACTGAGTCTTTTCAAATGTGACTTAGATTGCAGTGTGCAGATGATAAGATTGAAGAGAATTGAAGAGGTAGCCATTGGAAGGTTAGTAATGGTAGGTGGAAGAGGAAGACATGTCTAATCCTTTAAAAACATAAGAACATATTTTAGGGATAGGTCAATAAAAGATAAGTTACTCATCATGCTCCATATATCAACACCAATCAACTCAAAAATTAAACTCTCTTTTATTGATTTGGTTAATAGTCATTGGGTTCAAAAAGTTCTTCTCAAGATTGATATAAAGTGAGTTAGAGTTAGGGTGAAACTAAATTTAGTTTATATATTAAAGTTAAATTATTTTTCTTATATGTAGGTATTTCTTTTTTATGATTTCGAGATTTGTAATTTAATTATGTTAAACTCCAATAATAATATAGAGTGATGTATGTCAATTTATATTTTATTGTAAAAATTTGTAGATAGACTTCATGGAGATTTATTAATTAAGATGGAAAAATGAACTTGATTCGACGGACGTGCTGACAATTCGTCAAAAGGTTCTTCTCAAGAATGTTTTTATTTATTTAAAAAAAAAAGTTCCTACTAATAAAAAAATTATATGCTTTTTATATAGAAATACATATAAATATTCTATATTATTAAATACTATACGAAATGTAAATATATTTTTATCTCTTAATTTTTAGTAAATTTTGGAATTAGTCCATTTTGAAATTTTGAACTAATTTCAGTCCTTAATCTTTTGAAATACATGGATTTAATCATTTTAATCAAATTTTGGTAGATTTATTAGATGTTTCGTACATATTTAGAATTGTATTTAAGTTCTTTATACTATTTGACACATTTTTACTTTAATGTTAAGTCAAATACTATTATGAAACGTGTTTGAAATGTCAAATAAATTTAACAAAATTTGATTAAAAGGACATGCATTTCAAACGATGAAGGACTAAATTAGTCCAAAATTTCGAAATGGACTAATTTCAAAATTCAAGTTAGGGACCAAAAACATATTTAACCTTTAAATAATTATACATAAAAATACAATATATTACAATCCTAAATTTTATGTTATGTAAGTCCTCTTAATCTAATTTTGATGATTAAACTTAAGACAAAGTAAAACATGATGGGTAGATCTATATTATTATTCTTATATTGAATTATAATATCAATATTAATAATATATTAAAATTATGTGTTAGAATTATCTTTGAAAAGTTATTATTTATTGAATTTATTGTTTCATCCACTCAAAATATTATGAAATCATATATTAATGTTTATGCATATACTTAATAATAAAGAGAATTTATAATATATGAAATGAGTCTAAATTTTATCTTTTAAATTTATTTTATGAGATAAGGTTGATCTTACAATTTAAAATTAGACACAACTTTTTTAACCATAATAGAAAAAATTAGATAATTCAAACAACTTTAAAGCAATCGAGTTGTAAAAATTGTTTGGACCCTGAAGTGGGCCCATCTTCTTTTTGTACACATTAAGAAGTTGGGCTGAAAAACATACATTATGGGGTTTCTGAACTCTTTATTCCCTATATTTGTTCATTCATTCAATGAATTCAATGAGTCTCAGAAATTTCAATTATTGTTGAAAATGTTTTTTTTTCAAAATAAAAATGTTCGGGTAACACAGTCTCAAATGTTTTTTTCAAAATAAAAATATATTTTAAATTGTAATTTAGAATATATTTTCAAATAAATTATGTCATTCATAATATTCTCTTAGATTTTAAATTCATAATTCAAAATAAATTTCTAAACTTTATGATCCAAATTATATTTTTATATTATCATTTTTGTTATATAATCTGAAATATATTTTATATTATATAATTCAAAATTTAAAAATATATTATAAATTGAAATTTAGAAATATATTAATAATTCAAAATTTAAAACTCTATTATTAATTTTGCAAATAAAAATTCATTTTCGTATTAATCTTATTATAAGCTAAAATTATTTATCACCTCCAATCATAAAAATGTTGATTTTATATTTATTTTTAACTAATATTTATTAACTTAAAAAAATTGTATAGTATAATAAAATCATTAAATAATAACTAATTTTAAAGACACAAATTTATGGATCAATGATCATGTTCACTGATTTAAATATTATTTTATAAATTTAAAGTTATTAATATTTAAAATAATCTTTATTACGAATAAAAAAATATAATTAATTGTAAATTAAAGTGAAATATATATATATATATATATATATATATATATATATATATATTTTTTTTTTTATTTTTTATATTTTTTGTAAATATGTTTATCTATATATTAATAAATATAAAGAAAGAAGAGTAAAGTAAGTAGTATTATTTGATGATCTAAAGATATAATTAAGCTGATTAGGTATGGGGAAGAAGAAGAAAGAAGCAATGGCGGCATAATCTGGTAAAGGAGAAAAGCACCCAACATGGATTCATGAAAAGGAAAGCACAGAACAAGAACATGAGATAACTTACGACTCATCCCACCATGCCACGTGGATGCTTTTTTATTTTCACTGTGGCAAAGCCTGGTCCCACGTGGGTCCCACCTTCCATTTCCATTTCCAATATCTCACAGATGCAGAGATCAACCTCTTTCTCTGCAAGTTCTATAGATATTCTCACAGATATATATATTATTTTGCTGATAAAAATAAATATGAATTAATAACATGATTTTAAATAATCATACATTGTCCGACCATTATTTCATCTTACGAGAAAGATATAGAGTAGCTTGTTTAATTAGGTGTAATTATAAAAAATCAAACTATATTATCATTATTGGTTAAAAAGCTTTGTACACTAATTTTGGTAATAGCCAATATAAAAGAATCACCTATGCTAATTTGAATAAAGTGTAGAGTATATATAATATCGATTTTAGAACCATCTAACATGAAATGTCAACTTTCTATATGGCTTATCAGAAATAGAAATTTGTTTACTTTATAAATCGATTGCTTTTATATCGATATTATCATCTATGTAGAATATTTAAAATAATTTAATATGTTAAAATCAATTGCTGATAAATAAAAAAAATCTGTTCAAAATCAATTCGATAAATTCGTTTAAGCGAGAAGGTCTAAGTATAACCCCCTTTATGGTACTACGTAAACATAATAAATTAATAATGCAGTGTCCATTTTATTTTATTTATTTATTTTGCATTCAGACCTGAACATGTTCGGAAGATTAGATATAGTACTTTAAAGCCTTCTTATTATATCCATAATAGTATAAACACAAATCATTGCGAACTCAACCGATCGATCGAGATTCGAATTCCAAACCTTAAAATCAAAGTTTTGATTATTCAAACATGGCATTTACAACATAATATTAAATAAAACAAAGCTGAAGTAGAAGGGGGAAAAAGGAAGTACCCTTATGAAGCTCAAAAGAACGAATTGAAGCAAAAAGAAGTGTGAAAGGGTCGTTAGTTCAGTTGAGAACAGCCGCCAAAGTTCGTTGGCGATAGTTTCCTCACGTTAATGTATAGATTCTTAATCTAACGAATAAAGGTATGAATTAGATCCATTATTCATATGTATGGTCATGCATGGAAGCCCAGAATCTAAGAAAGAACAATCACGAAGCATAGGATCATTGGAGAACACAAGCCAGTTATTTATAATTAAGGTTGCAGAAATAAATGTAAGAACCATCAACTCAAACTTCAACACAAAGATAAGAGGAATCATTCGTTTGATCAAAAAACAAACGAAAAGTACTTCAAAGAAAATAAAAAAGAAAGAAAGAGACAACAAGTCCTAATTTGCTTTTTGTTTTTCCAATCTTCTCTTTTTCAATCCTCTTTATCAAAACCCCAAGCAACCCCAACATTCCACCCTCCTCTTCCAAAACTTTCTCTCGATCTCTTCCTCCTCTGTGTCTGGGTGCTCTTCTTCCTCCCAATTAAGGTCACTCATAAATTATGTTTTCTTACATATATATACATATGCATGTTTGTTTCAGTTGCTAATTAGTTTTTCTTCTGTTATTGTTTTATGGCAGGGTTTTGATTAGGGTTACAAGTATATATAGCTGTAGATTTTTCTCTATATATACTCTTTGTTATCAATTTATTCCAATAAGGAGATCCTACACAGTTTATTTCTTTTCGGTTCAGATTTATATATGAATATGGCTCCTGTTTCACTGCCTCCTGGGTTTAGGTTCCACCCCACAGATGAAGAACTTGTTTCTTATTACCTCAAAAGAAAGATAAATGGTCGTAAGATCGAGCTAGAGATCATCCCTGAAGTTGATCTTTACAAGTGTGAACCATGGGACTTGCCGGGTAAGTATATGATTTCTCATTCTTCCAACGAAATTTCATAAAGCATTCCCATGTTTGAAAAACACCTGGAACATTTTTCTGATAGATAAATAATTATTAGTTGGTTAATCATTAGCATAAGAGTGTAAAAAAAGTTGTGGCACAGTTCTTCAGACACGATTTCGGTTAGGTTTTTAACCAAAATCATGCATGAAACACATACTTGCTGTATTGGTCAAGTATATTCTTCTGCTTTCGTGTATAAAATAACGTAGAGTTAATTTATAAGGAGGATATAGGCCATATCAATTCAAATACGCTTCCTATATAATCCTATTGTGAAGTTCAAGACAAAGTAACGAGGGGAATAGTGGGATTCCCAAGTCAAAACCAGTCAACACAACAAAAAGAATTACGTTCTGCACATGACATACACACACATAACATACTCCCCCATGCAATCAATGCATATATACTCGGAGTTTCTAATAATTTTCATTACTTTTGCTTTTTCATGGTAACCAACGCAAGTCTGAAATCAATGTTTATAGAATAATATTATGTATATACATATACAGGGAAGTCATTGTTACCGGGGAAAGATTTGGAGTGGTATTTCTTCAGTCCTCGAGATAGAAAATATCCAAATGGATCAAGAACAAATCGTGCAACAAAATCTGGATATTGGAAAGCCACGGGAAAAGACCGTAAGGTGAATTCTCAGAGTTGCGCAATAGGAATGAAGAAAACCCTAGTTTACTATCGAGGTAGGGCACCACATGGTTGTCGCACAGGTTGGGTTATGCACGAGTACCGTCTTGATGAGACACAGTGTGAAACCAACACAGGCTTGCAGGTTCATCTTCTCTCCCTATCAAGATTCCTTTCCTCTGCCTTATTTTAAGCAACTTTATGTATATTTTGTTGCAGAAGGTATATATATCAGTACATATATATACAATTTTTTTTATAAAAATGATATTTAACATGGTTTTATTTTTGTTGTCTTTAAACTTTTTAGGATGCATATGCTCTTTGTCGTGTGTTCAAGAAAACTGCAGTGATTCCTCCAAAAGTTGGAGATCAACACTATGTTAATGTGACAAATCAGATCATTGCTAGTGATCAATCATCAAGCATTAACGAGCTATACTCTGAAGGAAGAGGTGAAGTTTTAGAGAGCTCGAATTATTTCATGTCATTGGATACATGCCCTTCCTCGAACATAAATGTGAACACCTTCAACAATATCAATGGTGGAAGAAGGGACAACGAGACAACATGGTCGCATTTCTTATCAGAAGACTTGCTCAATCTTCCAACAACATCCACTTCTTCATTTCCCAATTATGGATCCATGAGCTATCCTCCATCAAAGGTAATTAATTTACCAACCTCTTCTTAGGGTTCGTCAATCTTTACATAAAGTTTAATGCTTGACCTAAAGTGTATATTGTGTGTGTGTAAATGATTTTTTTTTTTGCAGGTGGATGTAGCATTAGAGTGTGCAAGGATGCAGCATAGGTTTAGCATGCCTCCATTGCAGATGCAGGACTTGGAGTTTCCTCAAGTTGGAATCTCCAAGCTGAAGATGGCACAAGCCTCGAGTTCCATGAGTGGAACCAGAAATGAAACAGATATCTTGCAGGAAATTCTTTCGGTTGCTCATGCTTCTCAGGAGTTAATAAATCAATCCAACTACTCATCACAACCATTCATGAATGCCAATGAAAACTTTGCTCCTCACGAAAGTGACTTCACTTTTATGGTTGGCACCAATTACAACCATGTCAACGATATGAACACCATGGGATTTGTTGACAAAGCTTGGGAAGACCAAAACACAAGATCAATAGAGATCGGAGATCTTGATGATGGATTCAAGACAGAGAATTTAAGATGGATGGGAATGTCCAGCAAAAATGTCGGAAAGGTATGTCGTAGTGCTAACTATACTAATTTAAAATCATAAATTGATTCTGGAAACACGCTTTCTAGGTTAATTACATCAACAATGGAAATGCGTACATTTTTTAAATTTTATCATAATTATATATTAAAAACCATTCTAAAATAGGGTCTAATTAATTCATAGTAATTAGCAATTAAACTTTTTAAAATTCTTTTCTTATTTGTTATTAAGTCTGTTTGTACAAAATAATGCTTGTTGTATATAAACTTTTCTCTACTTAATTTGGCAGAGCTTTATTGAAGAGCAGCAAAATATTGTTCCAATTGATGATATCTCAAACTTCCAAACTAATACGGAAGGAAACGAGATGAAAGGTATTTTCCATACATATAATTTTTTTTTATAATGAAATCTTGGTCACGAAAAAATTATTAATGTATCTCTTTTGTTTTAGTATACAACAAAATTAATATGATGTTTTATTTAGGATTTGAGAAACACAGTTGCAACAAAGAAATAACCGATACTGAGATTGATGATTTTTCAATGGGATTCATGAATGATGAAGACCCGAATGAGAATCTCCTGAATGAGGAAAACATTGACTATTCAAATTCTACAAACTTCGATGTTGTCGAGGAAACAAAAACGAATCATGGAATGTTTGTCTCCACGCATCAAGTAGCTGATACATTCTTTCATCAAGTAGCTCCTTCACAAACCCTAAAAGTTCAACTCAATCCAGTAATGGCTGGGAATCAGTCTATAGAGAATGCAACAGTTAGCCATGGAGCCTCTTTCTTTAGAAAGTTTAAGGCCTATGCGACAGGGAAGCTAAGAAAGCCATCAAACACAATAGCAAGTGCTGTTGAATTCATCTTTGCATTGTTGTTGATGCATTGTGTTTTGCTAAAGGAATTTGTGGAAGATTGGAAATCAGATCTTAAACATGGTGGCAGTGTTTACACGATGAAGAGAATGAGAGAAGCATCAGAGACTGTGACAAGGAATGAAGAAGAAAAAGTTTGGTTGGTTGGTATGAAATATGGGAAGGGATTTAGCATGATCCTAAAGAAGATAAGCATTTTCCTCACTATATCATTGGCTCTGTTTACCATGTGGGCTAATCATATCATAGTTGACTCTTAGAAATCATATAAAACCCTAATTTTTATTTTGTTTTTAGTTTCTAACTTCATTAGAAGGGATCACATATCTCATTGATGCTTTCAAATATTTTTATTAATTTTATTTGGTGACATTCCTTTACTGATAATTAATTATATTCAATTGAATAATTATATGTTAACTTTGATATCACTTTTTTTGTGACCAAATTAGTAAAGGGACATATCTACGTTTCGATCTAAAATTTAAACTTACAATTAAATTCATATCGTCATATAAAAAAATTCGCTAATAATTTCAATTCATCTTTGTCTAAATAATCAACTGTGGAAAGAATTTTCACATTGATTAATTTTATCAACGTATATTTATAATTAAAGGTTGAAGAGACTCACATTAAAGAAAGAGACGATGGGTTTAACATGAAAAACAGTATTTTTGTGCATCCTAGGTCCTGCATTCAACAATAACATGAACTAATTAAAGTACAAACATGATTTATAACTAATTATTGATTAAAGTTCTAATATTTAAAAAATATAATGATATTAAAAACGTATAGAATATAAAATTTTAAATTAGATTAAAATTTCTGCTGTTAATTTTTAATCAAATATATTCTTGTGATACTTTTTTATCTCTTAAAACTGCACATCTCTGTGTTCAAGAAACAGAATCCTTGTTAGTTTAATTCAGGCGTCGTTTTCGGTTGGATCTTGTCACCAAACACCATATAAACAATTCCCACATGATCCGCAAAACTAACTATTGTACTACGTTCATTTTTTTTTTCTCTGTTACAATGAAACTTCATTCTATATGGGCAGTCCAAAAATTGATTTGGAACATTTTCAATAAGTATTTATGAAAAAGGAAAATACTTTCTACCGATCAAAATTAACTCATGTAAAAGTTAATTGGTGGAATTGTTTTTATTCAACTTCTATGAATTTTTATTTAAACTTGTGTATTGATTAGTTTTATTTTATATAAAAAGTTTTTTTTTCTTATTTTTCTATTTATTAAGAAATTTGTTTCAATATAATATTTGTTATCGTAATTATTATTCTACAAAACAATTAATGTGCAGAAAAATAAACTTTGATTAACTCAAATAAAATATTTTTACTTTTCTAAATTGAGTAATCAAAATGGGTCAAAATTAATGAATTGGTCTCATGGTATAGATTTAAGTTGAACTAATGTAAGTAAATTATAGTAAAGTAAAACATAACTCAGTTATGACTAGATTCATCTTATTTTTAAACTTGTAAGGAGTCAAATTCACATAAATAAACTACTAAATTTAATAAAAAATAATCAAAAAATAAGAATAAATAAATACATCTAGTGTAACAATAAGTGTCTTACTTACCCAATAAAACTAAACTATAATTCTTCCTTTTTCTTTCTAGTTTTTTTTAACTCTTTCTTTACTTTAATTACTTATCAGAAAATATGTCAGAAAACAATTAATTTCCATCTCCATTTTTAGGACGAGTTCCATTAATTGTAGTCGCCATACAAAACTAAACACATATAGCAACTTGATTTATAAGTATGAACAAATAGTTTAATTTGCTTTTTCTAATTTGTATTTAACCCAAAATTTACTAATTACGGATAAATTAAGTTTGATGTACAAACAAACAAATCTCTTTAAATGTGAAAAATAAAACACAAGCGTCTAAATTAATTTATATATTTATAATTTTGTAATTTTTTTTCAAATTTAAATTTTTGAAAAATAAAATTATTATTAAATTAAGTAATTCAGTCCATTTAATCTATCAATATGTACTAGAAGTATCTCTAAGCCAGATCGATCAGTTTAAATTATTTTTTCTAGTAAACGAGGTAAGAGGTAAGGTGGACTTAAGAAATACTAACGCGTTTTTATTTAGGTGACTTGGGTTCGTATTCATAAATCAATTATGTTATTTTATAGAAAAAAAAAAAATTCCACTTCATGTAAAGACTAAAATATAATAGGTTTAAATATGTATTTAGTCTTTATTTTTCTTGTTTTTATTCAATTTGATCATCATTTTTGTTTTGTGTTCAATTAGATTTTTATTTTTGTCAAATTTTGGTCAATTGAGTCATTTTGACTAACGGTGTTTAAATAATTGACATGACACATGTTAACTTTTAGTTTTTTTATTTTAAAAAAAAATTAATATATTTTTTAAAAAAATTTAAATTTTTTAATTTTAAAAAAAAAATTGTCCTCGTGTCAAATTATAATTGTGCCACGTGTCAATGCTAGTGTCATGTGTAAATTTGTGGTTATATTATTTCTTTTTATTCAATCTCTATATTCGTTATTTTTATTTAATTTAGTCCTAATTTTTGATAAAATAGAACAATTTAATTTTTAAAATTGACATTATTATTAGTTATTTTTGAAATTTAATTATAAGTTATTATATTTTATTATAAATTAAATGTGATTCTTAGATTCAATTGTTAAATAAAATATAATTATTTAAAATATTATTAAAATGTAATTATTAAAATTTTAAAAATATTTATTAACATTTGTAAAATTGACATTTAAATCTAAAATATTTAATATTTTTATTGCATTTTATATATTAAAATCTAAAATATTTTATATTTAAATGTTAATTTTACAAATATTACTTTATTTTTTTAAAATATTTTGAATATTTAAAATATATTTAAATATCGATTTTAAAAGTATTTTAGAATATAAATATTAGAAAAAAATATTTAATAATTATATTCTTATAATATTTTAAATAATTATATTCTATTTAGCAATTAAATATAAAAATTGTATTTAATTTATAATTAAATTTAATAATTTATAATTGAATTTAAAAATTAATTACTAAAAATGTAATTTTAGAAAAAAATATTAATATAATTTGGATAAATGATATTAAATTTGGTGTCAATTTGAAAGGGATAAAATTGATTTATTTTAATAAAAATTGGGACTAAAATAAACAAAAATAATGAATATAGAGACTAAATTGAACAAAAAAAACGTACACAATTACAAACTGACACATGACATAATTGTTACTTAACATGTGGAAATTTTTTTTAAAATTAAAAAAATTAAAATATTTTAAATTTAAAAAAAAAACAAGAGGTATGTATTGTTCAAAAACATTAAATATTTAAACACCGTTAGTAAAAAAGACCAAATTGACCAAAATTTGATGAAAATAAGGACCTAATTGAACACAAAATGAACATGAACATGAGGACCAAATTGAATAAAAATAACCAAAATAGAGACCAAATGTATATTTAAACCAATAAAATACTTCTAATAAAAAAAACTTAAAAATATACTTTTTAAATTATTATAAAAATATGCGTTTCATAAATTAAATCGTAAAACATTTATTCCTTATATTATAACATCCCATAAGTAATGTAAGAAACATAATATAAAAATATTTATTTCAAAATTTAAAATTTAAAATTTAAATATATTATAATATAATTTAAAAATGAAACATAATTCTTTTTAATATTTTTAAGATAAAAAATATTTAATTTTTTTCAAATACAATAATTAATTATAAGCCACCAGAATGACGTGTTTAGAGATCTCACTATCTAATGTTTGTTTGAATCCCTTTATAATGTTTACCACAATTCTATTCTAAAATATGTATTGACAATGGCAAAAGAGAACTTTTTGTTCACTGAGATTTATACTATTTCACAACCATTTTCAAATTATATTTTATTGCTGTTAAAGATGTCAAAAGATACTACTACTCTTTAATAATTTTTCCTGAACAACTCGTATGACAACCTTTGCACATGCTGTGTTTTTTTAGGTTAAGAACTTCAAAATGTAACTAACATCATTAGTTTCACATAAAAATTGTGTTTCACTTGATCAGAGATATTGAAATCAACTTTGTCCCAAATGAATTTGAAGCTGATGGGTAGTGGTTGCACAAAGGTGAGTGCACAGCACATGGATAATTGATTAAGGGTGTATCATTCACATTCATCAGAGTATCAAAGAAAGTGACAAAAGAAAAAGATGTAACTAGTTAGAACCAACACCAAAGTGTGATGAGAAAAAGATGACAAAAATAACTCAAAGATGGGTTCACGGGTCACTTACTGTTTCCTCTTCAATATTAAAGAAAGTGCACCCCACTAGCTACATGCCAAATATTCATACATTCACTTTTTTTTTTCCTTCAAGCTTGAAATATAACACTATTCCACCATTTATCTCGAAAAAGCTGCAAATTGCACCGTTCCTCTCTCCTAGTAGGAATTTGTGCAGTTTAGCTGCAAATTATTGCCCAAAAAGTTAAATAGCTTTTTCCTTCCTAAAAGGGTCTCATAATAGAGATAATGAGCTAACATGTTGCATATAATTATTAGCTTCAAAGATCACATTGTTTTTCTATAGCAAGAAGTGGCTTGTTCATCAGTTCATGGAATCGGCTCCTTCTTGTTCTTGGCTGCAAGCCTTCTTCTTAGCATTGGTTTGGTTCTTTAACTGTGGGTATGTCCATGGAGCCACCCCAGCACCAAAAGTTGGTAGCTTTTCAAAGGTGGAAGATGCTGGAAACTTTCATATTTACTATGGCCAGACCTTCAAAGTCATTAAGAATGCCGCTGATGGCCAGAGCTACCTTCTTCTGCAGGTACTTCCTTTTGGGGATTTCATTTTTTACAATATCTGAATTCTTAAGGTATAGCGAGTGTTTGTGATTTTCTGTGGGTTACTTTTTTTTGTTTATATAATAAGCAAATATTAAAATGGGAAATGATAGGGATTTGTTTTAGCCTAAATAAACTGTTGTGGATAAGAAAATTAAGGGTGTATATGATAGTTTTTCTGTAGTTATATTTTATTCTTAGTTTTTTGTCAATTGAGTAAAAGTTGGGAGAATGGGAAGCCACCTCAGTACTGCTAGATAGAGTGCCAATAGCACCTCAGGATTTCCACCAAATAGGTTTTTAGTGGCTTCACTGGAAGTTGAACTTACAGGAAAATATATTTTAAGACAGAAGGAAAAATGTATTAACCAATTGATCATTGGAATCTTCTACAGATTACTGAATGCAGTTGTATGATGCACTTATCTAGCAGCCCAGTTTGTAATTTTAAAAGGATTGATTAGGGACAACGGTTACCTTTGTTAGCTGAGTGTCAAAGTCCTTTCAATCTAAGATAGGGGAATTTTTAAATAGATCATTAGTTTTACAGCTGATGATAATAACCTCTGACCATGTTCTATTACTTCAATGACTCTGTAGTTATTGTTTTGGAAATAATCTATGCTAGAAGAAATCCAATATAAAAATTACAGTCTAATCATTTACATGTTTGCTAAATTTCTCCTGGTAAGTTGTGTTTCTTGCCTACTGAATTTTCTTCTGTCAAATCTGGCAGAATAATTCAAGGATTGCTTCAAGAACTAAATATTGCACATCAAGAATTAAGTCATTTGTCGTACCATTGTCAAACTATTCTGTTGATACTACTTATCTTCCAGGTATGTCATACATATTTCTATCTCGCTACTCAGTCTCAGTCTTGGTCATTCTGTTTTTCTAAGGAATCAAGATTCTATAGCATATAACACCATCAATCATAGTATATCAGCAAATCAATAAGAAATCAGCTCAATGTGTCAATGCTAAAACAAATGTTTTGGCTAACGTTTCATATTTTTTTCATCACAAACTTAATGATGTCTTATTATTGACCAACACATTTTTACTGTAATTGTATCTTAGACCCATGTTGTGACTAACTTTTTCTTTTGCCTCCGGGGATTGGAACTCAAGTTTCCTTCTTAGAGGTGAGAATCTCTTACTACCACAAGTTTAAGTTTCAAGGTTTCGGTGGGGTTGCCAAGATCAAGACAGAATGGATTTCATCTTTCTTAAACTTTCATGTTCTTGTTTTGAATAGCTTTTAGGTTTAGTGGAGAGCTTGAAAGGCATAACCACAGACAATGTTGCATCTCCATGTGTGTTGAAACTATATCAAGGAGGACAGATAGAAATGTTCAACAATAGTGATTACCAAAAGCTTGCAGAGTTTACTTCATACTTCCTCAGTGACGATGATCAGCAGTCAGCTTGCAATTTTGCAACTTTTGCTCCCTTTATGGAGAATACCCCTTTGCAGGTAAGCAACTAGAAGTAGCTCTCTTAAATTTTTAAAAGCTAAAAGGATCAGAACATATGTTTAAGGTAGTCTCATGGACATAGATTACCAGGATGCTTCTGAAACCAACATTTGCTTAAAGTACAGTTCAATAACCAGTAAGCATTTTCCTCTAAACATTTATGAGGATTGCTTAACAGTTTACTGTATTCATTTTGATAGAGAGCAGAATGGATCAAATTCATGGGAGCTTTCGCGAATGTTGAAGCCAGAGCTAATCAAGTCTATGCCTCAGTAAGCATACTATTCTTTAAACTTATTAACGTTTTAACCAATAGTATAGTGTATATTACTAACAATCCCATTGCTCGATCTACCTAACATGAAAATTTCCAACTCTTTAGTCTTCTAAACATCATATCAAGGATTTCTAAACATGAAAAAGTGAGACCACTTCCTATGGGATAAAACAGAGTTGAAACTGCCATTAGATTAATCCTTAGAAATTTAAATTTGGAGTGCATCAACAAATGAAAATAGTGTTCAATTAGCACTGAACCGAATGTTTCCTTTCATCTATATCTTTTAAGAATAACTCATTAGTTTGTGTTGCAGCAAGCCTCTACTTGTGCCTTAAGTTTACTTTAAACTTCATGAGTTTAGTTTATATGCGCGTAATCTTAAAGTTGCATTAGCAGAGTACTTTACCATCTTTTTCATAGTTCTTTGTGCTAATAACTGATTATATTTTGTGATACATTTTAGTCTGATCAAGTGATTTACTATTTTATAGGTTAAGGAGAACTATCTGTGCTTGGCTAAAATTGCCCCAACTAGGACAACGTTCAAGCCAACAGTAGCTTGGATGAAGTATAAAAGTGTAAGTACCTTCAAAGGCACACATTCCATTACCTAATTCTTTCCCACTTCTTAAATACAACCCTGTAGTTTTGTTCAAATTGGTACATTATATTGTCAAATTGATTTAATGTTTTAGTGTTGTTTTAACTTTTAATAAATAGCAATAGACCTTCTAGTCCCAATTATCCCTTTCAAGTTTATTGTTCTTCTCTTGAAATCATCTGGAGCCAACTTCTGATACATGACTTTTAGCCTTTTATTGACACATAAAAATTTGTTAACATTTGAAGTGTTATCTTTGCAGGGTGTATGGTCTTTTACACAGGAAAAGTATCAATTGAAGGTATGAAGCACATGCTTTTAGAGAATTTAAACATTGCATGTTTCTCAACTATAACTATTTTGTTCAGAATTATTACCAACCTGACCCCGTTGTTTAAATCCTTGAGTTATAAATATGCACTATTGTATTGGTCATACTTCAGTTTTTCCTATTACAATCTGTATTTTAGTTAATCTGGTGCTTATACTTTTTATCCTTCTGGTCATCAATGTGTAAAATTTTTGTTATGAAAACTTTGCAAACAGTACGTGCAAGATGCAGGTGGAGAGATTTTGGATGCCAACAAGAACACTTATAATATCTCTGATCCTGATGACTTGGAGGAATTTCACGCAATCCTATGCGTAAGTTGAATTATATTTCATTATAAGAGAAAATTAAATGCTATATAGGAACTTTGAGTAACTAATATTATCCTTAATAGACAATCTGTGTAAATCAAGTACTTCATAGAATTGAAAGAAAACAGTAGAATATGACCTGAAAAGAAGAGTTTTGTTTTTTCATCTCTTTAAACTTCTTGTTATTTATTAGTTTTTGTTGATTAAACATTATTTATTATTGCAGACCGTGGAAGTAGTTATTGATGAAACACTTACCTCAGATCCAACCAACTACACTTTGTCAACATTTATCCAAAATCTCAACGTTGAAGATCGTTCTTGTTTTTCCTTTATTTCAAACACAAGTCTGTGGAGATATGACAAAAGGGTACACAACTCTGTAGCTGTAGGTAAGCACGTGGATCCAAAATGCATACATCATATGCATATTGTTAGCTGTTGCAAACTTAAATGCTTTAAGGTTTTTGTTTGTTTGGTATTAAGTTTACTTATATCATTGACTAGTTTACATAACTTACTTTTCTCATGATGTGATTGTGTGATAACTTTCAATATCATGTTTTTTCATTTATCATATGTTTGTGAAGACTGGTATAATGGAGCAGTGTCACAACCTCAATTGGCACTGGCAGATCTTGTTGAGGTTTTATTTCCAACTGGGAATTACACAACGACATACTTTAGGAACATTGCAAAGGTATGTTGTCACTGTCATTTAAGGTTAAAGATACTGCAACATGTTTTTTTGGTATTTTAAAAGTTTGGTGTTATTTCATGGTGCAGGGAGAACTACCTATAAATATTGGTCCCGAAATGTGTGACAGGGACACTTCTGTAGCAATGGATCCTACCATAGTAGCATGTGGATGATTATGTTTCAGGTTCAAAAATAGGTATAGTGTTATAAACAAAATAAACAGTCAACAACACTATTTTGTTCTATTTTTTGAAATCCCATTTTTTTTAATTTAGGATCTATACTTTGTATTTTATTTTAGTTATTATTATTTGCAATCAACTATTTGATACACATATAAGAATTTCACATTGTTGCTTCTTTGTAGTGACACTTTACATATATCTAATTTTGTTTCTTGCCTGAACAAACATGTCATCTCCTTTGATGACAGAAAGGATCTTCATTCCTTAATAAATAATACAACTCTTCTTAATCTTTTGAAACTCAATTTAATGATAAAAGTGCAATTAAGTTATAAAATGGATAATTTAATATATATTAAATTTTCTTACAGTGAAATTGTAAACACTTTTATAAAATGGGATAACAATATTTAAAAAGTTTGATTCAATATATTAGAATAAATTATACGTATGATAGCATTTGTATAATCATAATCATGAGTAAGGTTGTTCGAGAGTAGTTTTATAAAATAATAAATTTTATTTGAAAAAAAAAATCAAGTTTTAGATTAAAAAAAAGAAAAAAAAAACTGGAACAATAAATACCTCTAAAAACTTATAGATGGTTCTTTACCCATTAGGGTGAAAAAGAAAAAAAAAAAAAAAACTATCATTGCAAGCAATTAGGTATATTTTGAAAATTGATGTTTCTTTGGATACCCAAATGTTTTCTTCTTGCACTCCCATAAAATTTAAAATTCCCATTTTACTCTTAAAGAAAATAAAACCATAAAGTACATAGATGCACCTTCCTTCCTCATCCTCTCTTTTCTCTCTTCAAACTTCTTCCTTTCATCACTTGTATAAATAGAGACTAGGTGAAGACTTTAGCACTGAAAGAGAACTACAATCCTATGTCCATGGTTTCTCTGGTCCGTTTCTCTGCACCTCCTCCCATTAGGAGCGATCATAATGGAAGATCCAATCCACATTCATTATGGATTTAAATAATTAAATTAGATTTTTATCCAAATATATTTTATAAAAATGTAGATTGAATTTTTTTTAAATTTATATCCAAATATTTAAATTAAGTTTAAAATCCAAAACTTATTTTTTTTAAAATAAATTTAAATTGATTTTTCCCAAATTCATCTTGGTAGGACCGACATCACAGAATTTAATAATTTTTTATCAAAACCAACAAGACCAAATTTAAGCATAGAAGAGACTTAACTGACTTTCGATTGAAACTGATTAAATTTTAGTGAAACTTAATTGAATTCGATCGAATTTTGACCAGATCGACCAAAATTTTTGTAATAACAGGAATGTAAAAATGGAAGTGCATGCATTCCAGATTATTCTGAGAAAATTTACGTTTTATATATTTTGAAATGAATATTCAGGAAGTCATTTCTGGAGCTGAAAATGGCTTTTAGAACACTCGTTCTTTTTTTTTTCTTGAATTTCATAATGACGGTTCCAGAAGATATTTTCATATTTAAAAATATATTTTGAAATAAAAAAGAATAATTCAAAACAAGTGTTTCATAAGTCATTTTTGAATCTGGAAAAATATTTATTTTTGGAAAGTTCTTTTTTATAGTCTGAATGTATTTAGAATCTGGAAATTCTTTTCGAAACTCAATTCAAAATGTATTTTCTCATATCTTTCGGATTGAATGTTCTGGATAACTTTATTCGAATTCGGAAATATTATCCAGATCACCAACTTTTATAGGAGTGTAGGAAGAAGAAAGGAGTGGTGGAAGAAAGACCTTTGGAAATTTATTCAAAACCCTAAAACCATGCGCGTGGGAAATGCAATTTTTGAATAGGATTTATGATATATACATTACTTCAATTTTCTAACTTTTTAATCATTTACAATTAAATTTGTAAATTAAGTATAATTTCTTCCCTTTTCTTGTTATAGTTAGTTATTTTAGTTTTAAAAAATGGTTAAATTTTTTTTAAAAAATCGTTGAATAAAAATAATAATTAAATTTAAGAAAAATATCTTGTAAATAATAAAATTAGTAAAGTAATTATTTTAATTTAAAAGAAAACATTATTTAAAGGATAAAATGGAAAAAGAAATATGTAAAAAAAAAAGGAATCACTTGGTACAGATATATAAATAAGATATCAAATAGTGTTGGATCAATATAAGTTTTGTATAAATAATCTGTGTAATTAGAATTTTTTTTCTAACTATAAGTTTGAAAAAAGAAGAAGTATGATCTAATTCGAGGCATTGATGGTATATAATGAATAAATGTTACAATTGTATTCCTCTCTGATGAATCAAACTATATCAGTCTAATTTATATAGTAACTATTACAAAATTGAGTAACTTATTCTCAATTCTTCTTCATTTAATTCAAAACTCATTTTGTTTAGATCATGTTTAAAAAACTTAGGTTAACTCAAAATCATTTAATAATTTATTTTTAAATATTAAATTGTCGTAATATAAATATATTGAAAAATAAATAAATATGAATTTGATTCCTATTTTATTGTTTAATATTTTAAAATTTTCACATAAACAATAATAATTGGAGTAAAATTTTGCTTTTGAATGACTTTATTGGATTAAATCGAAATGGCGAAATGGCAGGGATGAGAACTGTTCATGTTGTCTGTTTCATACAGAAATTTCCTCATAATTTTTATCAGTCACAGGAAAATAGTTGTCAACTCGTAGCTGTACAGAATATGATTATTTTCAAGTAAATTAAGTAAATTGTAGAGAGATCACTGATAAGTAGTGTCTCAAACATTGACTTTGTGATTGAGACTTTAGATTAGAGCTCCAAATGAACTGAAAAGAAGCAAGAGTTTTATGAGCTTATAAAGAAGTGAAAATCACGAGCTAACCCCAGAAAACTTGTTATAATCTTACCTTTGCAACATTTTATTAGCTTCAACGCTTGCTGTGGCAAGGAAACAAGGAGAGAAAATGTCAGAGGAAGTTCAACGTTTTATTAACTTCAATTTTGTTTCTAAAAAGATTCTTTCTTGATGGTTCAAATTACCTTGTGCTTTGTTTTCTGACACTTTTCTTCTTAGACACTGGTTGCTGCTGAGGTTCATAACTTGGAACAGGTATAGTCTTCACCTGAAACATTGACATGTCAAAAGAATTAATCATTTTGCATTGCATGATGATGACTGTTCTGTATATGCTTCTTTCCAACTACCAAATAAGCTGACTTACCAAATTCCTGAACATGAGATTGTAGAACATCTTAATGTAACTTTGCTTTGCCACTTTTTGTTTATTATTCACCAGCCTCCAGAAGGTATACATGTTCCCCATATTCAACATCTTGTTTGCATAGATCTTCCATGTGTAGCTGCGAAACAAAGGCATAAGAAGGGAATAATGCTAAAATGGGTCGATGAAATTGAAGTTGCATGTTTATTTACCATTCATTTATGCGCTGCAATCCTGCTGCTGAAATTCCATTCCAGTGTGTTGAATCTTGTAAGCATTTTTCAAAGAAATCAGCGATTTTGTTGCTTGATTCTTCTCCATTGTGGGGATCAATGTGGAAGCCAGAGATTCCGTCAACAATGATTTCTGCTGGACCTCCTTGGTTGGTGGCAAAAGTAGGTAAACCACAGTTCATTGCTTCAATGACAGTGAGACCAAATGCTTCATACAAAGCAGGCTGCACAAAAGCTCCCTTTGTATCGGCAATGAAGCGGTAGAGTTCTCCATTGCGATATCTATCAGTTTGTGCAGAAATCCATCTGAATTGACCCTTGAGTCGGTACTTTTCTACCAGATCATGCATCTTTCTTATCTCTGCCATTTCCTCTCTGTCTTTGGATTTCAAAGGGTCAAAGAACCCTCCAACTATGACAAGGTTCACCATTTTTCTCAATCTTTGGTTCTTTCCATACCACTCAACTAACCCAGTTAAGTTCTTCACAACATCAAACCTTGCCATTGAAAAGATGATGGGTTTTCTCCTGTTTTCTAGATATCCACTGTTTCAATGATATATTCAGCAGATAAGGTTAACCATTTGGAAGAATATAGCAATTCTTATCTGAACAGTAACCATTTGGAAGAATATTCAACTAAGTCGCTTACATATGTTCATCGGTATCCACTTTACTGTACAACAGGTCTTCGATGACAGGATAAAATTGAGTGAATCTTCTGTCTTTTTCTGTGTAAGGAAAGTAGACAGATTGATCAGCTCCAGGTGCAGCAATGTTGAACTTTGGATCAAATACATTTATCCCTGAAACCACCCTACACAGCCCTGGGAGTGTAAATGCAGCATGGCTTTCATATTGTCCTGGTCTATCCTTGCTGCAAACAACAACTTTCACAACTTAATAGTTGATTTATATTAACTTCCTAGTTTCTCTCAATTTTTGTATTGGTACTATCTTATAATTTACTTATGTGAATTTCTTGAGCGTGACAATATTTCAATTTCCAAGCAATAGAGAAAGGATGTCAAAAGTAATTTCTTTGTTTTTAATATGACATCTAACCTCCCAGCAATTTCCTGATAGGTGCTGGTTATGATGAAATCTGATGCATTCATTGCTATTGTATCTGCCATGAATTGACATGAGAAGTGATACTTAGGATCCAGTTCTTTCCACTTGACATCTGAATCTTCATACTTAGTTTTCTCCAAAGCATGTGCAATAATTCCCTGGTTTTCAATGCAACCTAAGGAGAATCAATTTATAATCTTTACAGCCACAAAATTTGCTGAATATGAAAATTTCAGTAAGAGGGTATGAACCTGAGTTATCTTAAGTCTGTTAGCCATGAGAGATGCTACCAAATTCCCATCAGTGTAATTTCCAATAATAAGATCTGGTTTTCCTTCCATGAGGCTGAAAATCTTGGCTGTGGCATCCTTTTAACATGAGTCATAGACTTGATCAGATGGAAAACTTATATATAAAAGCTACCAAGTAAAGGTTCTATATATCATATTTACATACTTGAGTAAACCTCTCAAGATAAGGATAGATGTCAAAACGAGAAACCCATTGACGCAGGATTCCTTTATCTGTGTGAAAAGGTACACGTAGAATATTGGAGTACTTAGTTCCATCTATTAGTTCCAACTCCTGATTGCACTTTGTTCCTTGAGCATCAGGGATGAGTCTTGTGACCTGTCATGCTCAATTATATACTTGCATAATTCTGTCAAAGCAAGTAGGACATAGAAAAGGGAAACTCTTTTGCATCATAACTTACCACTAGAATCTGAGGCTTTATGTTTAAGCCTTGTTGCTTAATTCTGAGCAACAACTCTGCTTCAAGAGCTCTAACTTGATCCAATATGTACACTACCTGCTCCAAAGTGCACAATGTTAAAAGTTTGACATGGTTTGAAACTTGTAAAATCATTTCCATGATATTCACATAATAACTAAGTTCAGAAGTGTTACCTGTCCACCAGTGTCTGGCAAGCCAAGAACATCTGCTTGTCCAAAATAACCATGGATAGAGAATATCACAACATTGAAAATTGTAGGAAGTCTGCTAAAAAAATTCTCCAGGGTCAGTGCATCAGGAGCTTGGAGTACTTCTGATAGAGTTCTCATTGTCTCCTTCACTCTTCCTGCAGTATCTCCCCATCCTCTCTCAAACCCCCACTCTTTGAGCCTGTTAGTGAAAATGATGTTGATTACTAAATTACTGAATACCAACTTAGTCCATTTTAAGAAACATGAAGGGGTTTACTTTGTCTCAAAATCTTGATAAGGGGCATCCTTTGGAAGTGCTGAGAGATGTCCATCAGCCACCATCAGTGCCAGCTGAAGCTTTGCAGCAGAGCTGAGGTTGTCGCTTATCATCAGATTCTACCATTGTAGATGACAAGAGGGTGGATTAAGATTAATGTTCTAAAGTATCTGTAATGAAAAAACAGAAGTTGTTGGAAATGTTTTATGAACTTGATGTCGTTTTTCCACTTACTTCACCTCCATGATTTAGTGATAACAAGTAGTCAACAATAGGTTGTGTTTTGATCAGTTTCCCGCTAAACCTTGAAGTTAAGAACTTTGAAACAAAATGGAGTCCATTTCCAATAGAAGAAGGCAGGGTCAAGTTCGGAATAGGGAAATCAAATGCTCCAAAATCTGCTTCAAATGCGTCTTCATCGTTTGCCCTGCAACATAGACCCAAGTTAACGTTGAAAACAAAGTTGCCAAGTACTAATAATATTGTTACCAAAAGTTGATATATCAATACAAAACTTGCAAAATGAAGACAAATGACATACCAGTCTTCATCATATACGCTTTCCTTGAATTTGAGATAATCTGTGGAAGTGATTGGTTCAACTGAAAGATCCTCAGAGCTCACTCTTACAAATTCCCAAACTCCAGGATTTGGCCTTACTGCAAAGGCCACATAAGGTGGATCAACAGCAGCTTCCTGCAAGTTTCAGGTGCCCAACATTATGATCCAAATGCTAAACAATATCACATTGTAACATACACAAGGAAAAGCAAAGAGAAAACCTGTGTACAACTCAATAAGAATCCAAGGTTCCCCTCTAATACTTGATTTCTCTGAATGTTGTCGTCTATAACTTGCTCCATTTCTTCCATCAAGTCATGAAGTTTTATAATCCTTCTCCCCTTCTCAATGTACTTAGCAAAACACCTCTTCACATGCTGCCTACTTTGCCTCGATGCATCATCAGGCATGTCATCAGTTACCAATTCTTTATCTCTCAAGATTGGTGAAGAAGCCATTTCAAGAATGAGACAATGATGATGAAGGAATTAAGGTTTGGAAATTCCTATTGTTGTGGCTCTAAGGAGTTGTGCCTCATTTTCAATTTATATGCTTGGCTATTTACGTGTACATTGTTGTTATGATTGGTAAGAGAGGTTTTTGGGATGAAGTTGGCCCCACGACAGAGGTGCAGAAGTTGAGGAAGAACATTTGCAATGGACAATGTGAATGGTATCTGTAAGTCAGAATCATTCTTTTCTTGTATGTGTGTAGTTGTTATTGTGCTATATGTTTGTATGTGAGCATGAGAAAAAGAATATGCAAAAGCTGTCATCTTCTTCAAGGCATTTGCATACTGTATGATACCTAGCTTCTGTGTTACGTCCAAAATTGGTCATGGTCTCTGCTAAAGAAAATTATATACGTACATGCAAACACTTGTATAAATGATAACTTCTGTATAACTTTTGCACTGTAATATGATTTTATATATCAGTCTCTTTCTATAATCTTATCAGATATGATATATTATGTTTAATGGTTTATGACATGATAATATATATATATATATATATATATATATATATATATATATATTTTTTTTTTTAAAAATTTTATTTCTTTATTTTTATTTTTTTATTTTTTTATATATTTTTTATTTTTTTTATATATTTTTTTTTGTTTTTATATTTATGTTTTTGTTATCAAATTTTTAATATTAACCTTGTATTATTATTATTATTATTAATATATTAATATTGGTATTATTAATATTGATAGCAGTATTATTATTAATATAATCTAATATTATTTTTAGTATTTATATAATTAGTTTTATTTATTGTAATATATCATTTAAATGTGACAAAATAATTATTAAAATAATAATATTTTTTTTTGTACTGTGAATTCTTTTAGATATTATATTTATAGTTATACATAATATAATTGTAATATGTAAATATAATTATATAAACAAATTATTTATTTAAATATAATAAATGGTTTAAGAATAATTTTTGGGAATTGAGGATTGAATGTAATGTGTGATCCGTCATGGTGTGTATTTTTTCTAAATGTTAACTTACCCTATTCTTTAATAGGAAAATGATTTTTTATTACTAAATTTTGACAACTTTCTCTTATAACTTTAGGTGATATTTTTTATATGGTTCTTCATTTCTTATTTTTTCATTTTCAATATTTCAAAACCAGTTAAAAGATGATAATTAGAATGTAGTGATTATATATATATATATATATATATATATATATATATATATATATATATATTTCCTACGTACATATTATATAATATAAATAGATATTTGTTTATTTATGATAATTTAGTTAGAAATGTGAAATTGATAAATTGAGATGTTACCAGTAATACTATAGATTCAAATATTAAAGATTTATCTGTTACAAATATATTATTGATTCCACAATAAATAGTTTATAGTACTGCCGTTATAAAATACAATATAAATACGCTATTATGTGTTTTTTTTTTTCAAGTAAAAAAATAACAGATTTTTAAAAAAATTATTTATGTTATAAAATATAACGTCTTCATTAAAATATTCTTTTAAATCATATCTACGTGTTATTATAAGTATATAGATTGTGTATATTTCATATAATCTTTGGAAGTATACTTTAAATTGCCTTTTACCATGTATTATACTTTAGAAAATATTTGATATTTTAAAAAACATAAGGCATATCGAAATATTACCTATTTTTCTTTTTATTATCATAAAATATGTAATTCAAAAAACTTTGAAATGACTTTAAAATAAGTTTTGGGTATGTGTACTGGACATAGAAGAAAATCATTTTTATTTGAACCAATGTCATATGTGGGCTTAGCCTGTAATAGACAGAAAAAGGCCCACTAGGTCATCACAGATAACTCCTTTCAAAATCAAAGAAACCCTAATCTTGGGTTCAACTGCGCATACTTGTTTCAGCCTTTATAAACACCTTTCATCCAGAGTTTACTCATTCGCTACTCTTCCCTTTCAAAGGTCTTATCTTTCATACTCTCACTGATTAAGAATTATTTTCTGTGTTATGCCTGATGTGTGTATGTGTAGGCGTCATTTACTGATTACCTGTGCTCTGATCTTCGTGGGTACTGTGTATGAGCTGACGCTATAGCAATTCCTCTCTGCAATATTTTTTTGTACTGTTTTCTTCATATTGTCTCAGTTTCCATTGCAGAGCAGGAAAATTCATTCCTTGATTCAGAGTCTTCTAAATTTTACTCTTTTCGATTCTATTTTTCTATCGCTGTTTGGTGTTGTGGTGGGAAGAAATAGGGTTATGATGCATGCTATCTTTTCGTGTTTAAGACTTTTGGTATAGAAGTAAATAGGGGTAGAATTGGATAAGATGTGATGAGTCTTTCCCCCACATGATTGAAGTTGATTCTAATTGTGCTATTCTCATATATTAAGTATTGAATTTCCAAGTCAGAGCTTTGCCGATTCATTTTTATGCGATAATGTAATTGTAAAACTTTTAATTAATGTGAGCTTGGTGTTGTTAATTGTTAGTTGGAATTTAGTGTTTGTTAATGCATTATATTGACTTGTTGCGTTGTTTGATGGATGTGATGATTATTTCCCCAGGTGATCGACGCTGAACATACTGTGCGATCTTTCTCTTTAGAGAAACCAAGCCAATAAATCTGATCCTTTATGTATGTTTTTAGTATGCTCATCTTAGAATTGATATTTGTTTCAGGAATGTATGACTTTTTCATGTGCAGCTATTTCTGAGCCGTGTGTTGTTGAAATTTGATTCGTTTTTGTTTTAGATGAGGTAGCATTTGTCTTCGAACAATTATTAGAAACTCCATGGATTATATACTTTCTGATTAATGTTTGCATGGTTTTGTTTATTGTTAGTCGGAATTTGGTGTTTGTTGATCTATCATTGTGTATTGATTTGTTGCATTGTTTGATGGATGTGATGATTATTTCCCCAGGTGATCGACGCTGAACATACTGTGCGATCTTTCTCTTTAGAGAAACCAAGCCAATAAATCTGATCCATTATTGTATGTTTTAGTACGTCATCCAAGAATTGATATCTGTTTCAGAAGTGCATTTGTCTTTTTTATGCGTTGTTATTCATTAGCCTAGTGTTGTTGAATTTTTTATTCCTATTTGTTTTAGAAGTGGCTAACAATTTTTGGAAACTCCATGGATTATATAATGTCTGATTAATGTGAGCATGGTCTTGTTTATAGTTAGTTGGAATTTGGTGTTTGTTAATCTATCATTGTGTATTGATTTGTTGCATTGCAAAATGGATGTGATGATTATTTCCCCAGATGATCGACGCTGAACATACTGTGCGATCTTTCTCTTTAGAGAAACCAAGCCAATAAATCTGATCCATTATTGTATGTTTGAGTATGCTCCTCTTTGAATTTATATTTGTTTTAGAAGTGCTTTTGTCTTTCCGATGCTCTGTTATTCATTAGCCTCGTGTTCGTGATATTTGGCTCCTGTTTGTTTAGAAATTGTAGCATTTGTTTTCGAACAATTATTGGAAACTTCATTATTATATAATTTCTGATTAAATTGGATAAATTAACTAACTAAAATTGCATTGCAATACGGAAGTGATGATTATTTCCCCAGATGATCGAAGCTGAATATACTGTGCGATCTTTCTCTTTAGAGAAACCAAGCCAATAAATCTGATCCATTATTGTATGTTTGAGTATGCTCATCTTAGAATTCATATATGCTTTAGAAGTGCATTTGTCTTTTTTTTATGTGCATTATTCATGAGCTGTGTGTTCTTGATATTTGACTCCTGTTTTTTTAGAAGTTGTAGCATTTGTCTTTGGACAATTATTGGAAACTTCATGATTAAATTGGGTAAGTTAACTAACTAAGATTGCAATGCAAGATGGAAGTGATGATTATTTCCCCAGATGATCGAAGCTGAATATACTGTGCGATCTTTCTCGTTATAGAAACCAAGCCAATAAATCTGATCCATCAACGTATTAGTATACTCATCTTAGAAATCATATATGCTTTAGAAGTGCATTTGTCTTTTTTTTTTTATTTGCATTATTCATGAGCTGAGTGTTGAATTTTTTTCCTATTTGTTTTAGAAGGGTAGAAGTTTTCTTCAAACACTTATGCTCAATGAATTATACAATTTCTGTTTAAATTTATGATTAACTACTGAGTTTTTAATACTAAAGTTGCATTGCAAGATGGACGTGATGATTATTTCCCCAGATGATAGAAGCTGAACATACTGTGCGATTTTTCTCTTTTGAGAATCCAAGCCAATAAATCTGATCCATCTTTGCATATTTTCAATTTGATCTTCTGCCCTATATGTTTATTAGGGATTTGTGAGTACCTTTTTAATTGTAAATTCTTGCGAAAGGAAGTTGGAGAATTTCTGAAGGGGATGTTACGTATTTGGATATTCCCATCTGTTCTAAAGGTTTTTCTCCAGATAACAATTAACAGGAGTTTAATACTTGTGCTGCATTCTATGTGGTTTGCAAGTTTGGCTCTTCTGTTACATACGTATATACCATTTTGAAATTTTTGTGCATTTGTTTTGTAGTTTGCCTGTTGCATGTCTATTGGTACGTTTGGTATGTTTTTTATCGAAGGATGTCGAGTTTGGTTTCCGATTTGATGAAATGATATTTCCCTTTGATGAACATGCACAGACAGCAGAAGCAACTCCTATTAAACTGAGTCAAGAACAAATCTATGTTGGCCATTGACAAAGTAGAATCAGTTTGATAGAATCAACCAATTAACATTAACACTTTCACAATAAAAGTAAATTCTTTCAAAACTAAAAGATTTTAACAATAAGGTGAAGTAGAGCTAAAAATCTTATTCATGACAATATAAGTTACATAAGAATTTGTTAACGATAGATGTTTCAATCATTCAAAACAAGACATACTTGGTACGTGACTTGAACTTATTCTCCCAGACAAATTTTACAACAGACATTATATATAGAGCAAGGGATATAATAAAGTATGAAGTAAAAATTATTTGCTGTTTCAATCAGTGAGTGAGATCCTTTAACTTGTTCCAAGCTGGCCTACTTGAAATTTTCTGCCACCATGTATTGACATTCTTCCGCTGAGTGACCAAATGGCCAAGTTTGGCTTCTTCGATAAGATGTGCAAGGCCTGGGAGATGACTGAGATCGGCCAAAGAGAAAAAATGACCTGCAAGGTATGTGCTTTGAGAGAGCCTAGTTTCATACACATCAAGGACCTTTTCTAAATCTTTTTCACTTTTTTCTGCCAAGGCCAAGTCCCCAACCTTACCCATCTTTGGTAGGATCACAAGTTGAAACATTATAGTGAAGCACAAATTATTGAAGTTGTGTGCTTCTACTTCAAGCCATTGCTCCACCAAAGCCCTTTCCTCTAAGGTTTTGCCCAATAGGTCGCTACCACGCTCTGCATATTTTGTTGCATAGTACCTTATAATAGCCCTTGATTCTGCATAACACAACAAAAATCACACTGTATGTGAAGGTAACAAAATATTTTTACATCTTCTCAGTAACTCACCATAGAAGGCATTACTGTTTTACAAATTGAACTGAATAATATTTTTCTGGTAGATCATTAATAAAGGAATGACATGAATGGTTGAACCCAAAGTATTTGATAGAATTCTTACCAAAGAGCCTGAAATCACCGTCTTCCACAACTGGAACTTGTCCAAATGGCTGCCACAAATATCCATACATATAATTAACAGAAAATAATCCCCAAACTTATTTCAAATATAATAAGCTTTAATTGGATTAACTTAGTATTTATAAAATTCAGTATATTAAATTTTGGATTATTCAATTCAGGGTGGCAAAGTGATTTATTTAGTTTATTTATTTTAGCAAAACATGAATTTATTTAGTTTATTTATTACCTATATATTTTATCCAAGTTCATCCATACATGAATTTATTTATTACCAAAACAAATAAATAAAATATATTGGTCAAAGTCATCTGTTTAATTTTATAGACGGTTATGATTGGAGTTTTGATTAAAATTTCAAAGAATTGAAATAAATGAATACATTTGCTTTGTCTTATTAATTATAATTTGGAACAAAATTCATGTGATACATTCAATTTGAGACATCTATATGAGGACAAATAAAAAAAATCATAAAATTAAAAGTGTGTGAAAAAATTATGAGTGGACCTGTAGGAGAAGGAATTGAGGTGTCTTATGTTGTCCCTGTTGAAGATGAACAGGCACAAGTTCAAAGTCTATTCCTTTCTCCAACAGACACAGCATCACTCTTTGAGGGCATGCTGCCCTTGCTTCACCGTACACCTTCACCACCATGATTCAACTTTCTATACTCAATCTTAATTATTTGGTGCTGCCACTGCAAAATATATACATATATATATTGGGAAAGTAGAAGTATAGTTATAGCTACAAATGTTACTTCATTTATTGCTTTCTTTCTGCACTTAACTGTCCACCAACCGCATGGAACAACCAGCAGCATGGGGGTTGCCACGTGACCCTTCTTCCTCCCCCCTTTCTCATGCAACCTTACCCATCTCAATAATTATCAGGGTTTCTATTTCTTCCAATTCACTGTCTAATTGTTTCATTATCTTAATGTTCAGCAATAAAAGTTCTTAACTGTTAAAATTTAAATTCTTAATAAAATAAATAAGTATTTATTAAATATTAAGGAACGTTTTTCGTTGTATTAATATTAAATTAAGTATTTGTATAAAATAGACAATAAGTCAAGAAGATAAAAATAATAATAACATGATTATACTTTAAACTGTAATGAATCGAAATCATAAACACAAGTTGGGCTGCATTTTTTTGGACCCAAAAAGCACGGCTGTTTTTGTAATGTCTGGGCTTACCCGTATTTTCTTGAGTCAAGGAAAGGAACTATGTGATGATATTCACAATGTTTTTGAATTTTTGAATTTGGTTGTAAAATTAAAATTCGTTTTCTCTTAAATTTTGATATATTTTGGTCATTAGAATTTAAAAGTAAATGGATATACTTCTTTTAATCTACCTGTGTTAAATTTTTTTAATGTGTCAAACGCTTTTTAAAATGACGTTTGAGTTGTTTATATCATTTTAACATGTTTTATGTAAAATGTCAACCTGAAAAAACATTTAACAAGTCCAAAAAATTCATGTCACTGGACTAGAAAAATTATATCCATTCATTTTTTAAAATTTGATAACTAAAATGTATCAAACTTTGAGATAAAAACTAATTCCCATTTTAGGTCCAAATTTAGAGATTAAAAATATATTTAACCTATTTTATTTTAATTTTCTTAAGCCAGTACTCTTTATGAGAATTACTCCAATTAGTTTTTATCGTGCTATAGTAATAGAGGACGAGTTTTCTTTGTGTATAAGCAATAAAAACTAATTTTTTTATAGTATATTTTTGTAAAATAAAATGATATTAGACAGATTTTAATATAATCTTAAAAAATAAATTTTAAATTTAATTCAATCTCATAAAAGAATTTATAAAATAAAATTTGTATTCATTTATTTATTATAATTTGTTTGTATTTATAACGAACGTCGTATTGAATATGAAGGAAGAGGTAATCAAAGTGCAAAATTGAAAAGGTTCTGGAAGATCAAGAAATCAACACTTTTAAAAGAGAAAGCACGAAAATGTTTGAAGATGAGAACGTAGATAGAGCCGAGGGAATCTAGAGAGTAGAAGAAGGATGATGGTGTTTGTGTGAAGTGAGAAGTAAAAAACAAATTGTATTCACACAGAAATTGTTATTAGAATCAAACTTTTGTCGCACTTAACTCATTTTTCAACCAAATTGATTAAAAAAAAGTCTTAAAACATTAACATTCCCTGCTTTTGTTAGTGCAGTAGGTCATATTCGGAAAAGAACAAACATGTTAAAAGCAATCATGTAAAATATACAATTTTCACCATAAAGATGCCACCCACATGCTTGTTATAATGTCAAAAGTTAAAAGTTGTCAAACATAATGCTTTTTGGAACTAAACTGAGAACAGATCTGGAAAAAACATTATCCTGAAGAACAGTATTGGTCTGAACGAATGAAAGAATATTAGTTTTGGATTCTATATTCTTAGGCCAAGTCCAAGTTAAAGTCATTTAATGATGCTATAAGCTTCCACCATTTCCACTATCAAAGGCTTAAGTTTTGTAGAAGAAGAAGTCACCATGAAAAGGGAATAATTGGTTGGTTCCATTGCCTATTTGCATGAACATTAATATACAGTTGAGAGATGTGACTTGTGTCGTATCATAAACTCTGAAAGCTACTATTCTTTCATTCTATATCTCATATTTCTCAAGATCTCAAAACTTTTCTGACTATTCCTGCAAGTGGGGAAATTGTGTATTCTCTCTTCAATGAAGGTCAAGAAAATCTACTCACACTTGGAAACATCTCTAATTCATACCTACTTATCATTTGTTTTAAATTTTTCATCAATTGTGATGATAATTTACAAAATTATTTAGATTTAATTAAATTTTTAAGTTTCCCAATAATTTCATCAACAATAGAGTATGATGGAATATTTTTTTTACTGCAAAGTAATTGTGTGAGAATAATAAAAGAACATGATAATTTTATAATTGATATTATTATGGCCAATAATCTCGTATTCTTTAAAAGTTAAAATTTAAAACGGTTTAAATATATTTTTTTTTTTAAATATCTTTTAAAGATAAAATCGTGTAAAAGTTTTAAACTCCTATAGATGATATTTTAAATATTTAGTGAATGATATTTATCAGACTTGAAATGAGGATTATCTAACGTATTTTTATTAAAAAATAAAAAATATTTATTACTTTTATATTGATAACATTACATCAAATTTCTTTATCAGGTTATCCGATGGAACTAATAATACGACAGGATAAGATAATACTATATTATTCAATCAACAGAAAATTTAAATAAGTATCCTTAATTAAAAATATAAAAAACAAAATTAATAGACAGATAAGTGAAAGTACTTAAGTATACAATAATTTCACATTTGGTTAAGTCAATTATTAAAAGATGAAACTGTGCTTGCAACTAAAACAGTAACACGATAAATACTTTTATACAATATTTAATTTAGGTTGCATGAAAGTGGGTCTCTTTCTTTTATTTTAGCTGCGATGATTGCTCCATAACTGCTCACTTCTCTATAACTTTATTCACACATTTTTTAAGTCTGTTTTGAGCAGAGTTCAAAGTTAGGTTTTGGTATAAAAACTTTAGATCATATTTCCAAAAACACTACTAAATTGGGATAATACGTTTCATAATAACACTAGGTAAACTGAAAAGTTAAATAAAAGTCTAAATTTAGATGTGTTCGGTGTGATTAAAAATGTATAAAAAGACTTAAATATGTTCACTTCATAAATTTATATGTGAAACTGAAATTTATTTTTGTTTTTATAAATTTATATACGAAATTAAAATTTGATTTTTTCTAAACATTGATTCATTTTAAATTTTATATTTTAAAATAATAAATATAATATTTTTAAATTAATGTTGTTGACTTTTTTATGTGTTGAATAATATTCTAGACTGACAATTTAGTATTTTACATCATGTAACACATTTCGGTTCAAATATTAACTTAAAATATCGTTTAACATATAAAAAAAAATTAACGTCATTTGATTAAAATGATTACGGTTAACTATATTCTTAATCCTTCAATTTTTAGTGAAAATTAGAATTAGTCCCTCTTGGAAGCCTTAACCAATTTAGTCTCTCAACTTTGTAAATGCATAAATTTAGTCCTTTTAATCAACTTTTATTATGTTTATTTAACATTTCAAATACATTGTATTTTAGTTTATTTACATCGTTTAACACATGTTCACTTGTTAGCTGGCTGAGAAACGAGTTTGAAACGATTGATTCAAGGTTTCTAAGAGGGATTAATTTTAATTTTTACTAAAACTTAAAGGACCAAAAACATATTTAACCCAAATGATTATATTCATTTATTTTTAAAATTTAAAAACTAAAATATATTAAAATTTAAGACAAAACAAATTTTAATTTTACGTTCAATATAAAATTAAAAAGATATTAAAGTTATAAAAAATTCATAAATCCTATTATGGACGTTTGTAGTGTGTGCATACACACATGTATTTTTTATTTAAAGATTAAATTATTTAATAAAACATTTAGTATCCTTATCCCAAATTTAAGAAGTATATAATTAATATGCATAAAGTATATTCCTTAGATACAAATTACGTATCAATTTGATATGGTCCCGTAATTGTCGTTGTCTTAAAAGTAATTGATTAATGTCGTTCTCTTCATTTGTTGGAGCGTGAGAAAGTATATAACTAATTTTGAAAATACTGAATTTAATACCAACATTATAATAGTTTTCTTTACTATGATATTTGGAATCAGTCCTAATCACGAACACAACTTGAGCCAATTAATATTGCCGCCAAGAGTGGTAGTTTAATTTTTACAGTTTAATTTAGTGAATTTTTAATTCAGTAGTATAGTTGATAAACTGAATTTGGTAAATGTGTTCGACTAATTAATTGTGAGTTAAATTAATAATGTGTTATGTTAATAAATATGTATAGTTGTTACATAGTTTTATTTCTTAAACATGTAATTAAGATAAAGAAAAATATCTATTAAAAGCATTTAACTCTGTAAACGAACCTCGTTTATTCTTACGGGTGAATCATTGACTCTCAGATTCCTTGGTTAAAAAAACTGAATTAGTATAACTTTTAATGTCCAAAATATATATATATATATATATTAAATGTGCATCCATGTATTATTTAAGGATATTAATTAATTCATTATTTTGCTTTATTTACAAAAGCTAATTTTGTTTGTTTTAGTACTGGAAGTAAAAAAAAGCTATGTTATTGTATTATTTCATCTTTTTTGGTTATTTTTAAAAATATAATTAAATTTGCTAAACAATGTAATAGACATATCAAAGTGACTTAATCTGGTTCACACGAGTTGGCTCATCACGAGTTGGGTTGAAAATGAATAAATCCAACCCGATTCACTGTATGGTCATAAGTTTTGCAACTCGGCTCAACCCACCATGGGTTGGTGGATTAAGGGAGTTGACTCATCAACCCACATAAAAAAATATTTATTTATTTATAAGTATTCAAATATTTAAATAATTTTATAAGCAACCCATGAGATGACAATCACAGTAAAATCAAGAACCAATATCTTCATCATGCTCACCACTAATATATGATGAATTGTTTCTAAGAAAGTATCATATAGTCCAAAAAAACATGGCTAATATTACACATTTTATGTCATATTCAACAAAATATAAATAAAAAAACAACACATTTTTGTGATGCTAATTTAGAAAAATTTGTTTATAAAACGGTTGTTTGAGTAATTTACTATGAAGATTATAGTTAAAAATTAAAGTATCAACATATATAACTTAGCAATCAAATTAATTAAACATTTAAAGTATTCAAATATCATTGAATAACATTCTAGCATTTAAAAATAAAATTATGAGTAGTAAATAATTATTAAAAAAAATATTGTAAAACAATGTTGGTGGGTTAAGTGAGTTAACTCATCTTCAACTTAGCTCGAACCGTTTAACATGTGAGTTAAGTGAGTTGAGTTGAGTTCAACCTATTTCTGAAACAATTGAATTTTTCTCAATCCAACCCAACTCAAATCCATAAAAATTCGAGTTGACTCATGAATTGAAACTCATTTTGACGTCTCTAGAACAAATGATACAAATTCACTTATTAATATAATGACTTTTTCACCTATGACAGTAATCCTCGTGAAATCTTCACCAATTATTTTATTTATAATTTTAGTTATCAATAATCATTAAATATATCACCTTAAAACATCTCATTACTCATTATCTTATCTCGTTGATTTAATACAAAAATGTGAATGATTTCATATAACCTTCACACAATTTTTCAATTCATAATCTTATCAAATAATACCTTAAAAAAAGTAAACATATATCAATAATCTACCATTTAAATTAGATTTTCATTTAAATTATATGTCAACAAAATCAAATTCCAAAGCATTAAATTCCAACAAATGTCAAAGCTTATATAAGATCATAATTTGAATACTAGCTCATTAAGTTTAAAAAAGGATATACTTTATATAAACAATCCAACAAAACTACAAATTTAAGTCTCACAGATTCACATATAAACATAAATCTATACACTCAAATTATCACTAATAGCTAAAATAAAAGTATTACAATAGAGTTAGTTTTTCTTACCTCGATTTTCCAGTGTTATAAGAAAAAATAGTAATTAACTTGACATAATCTCCTTAATCACATAAAAAATTTAAATCCCAACCATCAAACATTCCACCATTAAGTTCAAATATGTAAGAAACTATTTACTAAAGGAAAAATATCTTACCAAAGCTACTCTCCAAATAACAAATTCGTCGAGGGAAGGAGATAGAAATATAAAAAAGAGACTGGTTTTGGGTTACAAGAGAAGGAGGAGAAATATTTAAGGAAAATGAAGAACACAAGTAAAGAAAAAGAACTAGATTGGTGCAATTAGAAAGAAATTTTTTAATTATAGAAAAACAAATATATTTTGGAGAAATATATAATAATTACCTTTAAGATTAGATGAAATAAACGACACACCAGAATCGCCATCAAAAGATTTGTTTTGTAATAAACTATTGGAAAAAGTATCACATCGAGTCTTACTTATCTCTTTGGATGAAGTGCTTGTGGGGTTCATCACCGACAAATATATTCGATTTTTCATATATTATAATGCATTCTTGAGAGAGGGAGAAAAAAATATAACAATTGATACTAGTTTCTAACTTTATATTTTAATAAAAAAAGCACGTGTTTAGGCAATATTATTACTTTTATTTTAATTTGACTGCTCAATGTTATTTTATATATACTTTATTTTTTGATTTTACATATCTTACTATTATATTGTTCATTTTGTAGCTATTTTAATAATGTGTTTCATATTGAAATTTTATGGAAAAAACCAAAAACATTGTTTCATACATAATAAACTTTCGTAAAACTATTTTGTTGCGATGCTATCAACAAAATTATTTTCTGGTAAAGTATCCGTTGGTAAATTAGATTTTTTATTATCCATAAAAAATTAATTATTGATATGAATTTGTTGGTAACATTAGTTGATAATATCTAGAAATTTATCAATAATTTATAATATTTATTATCAAAGGAAAATTTTATTTATAAATTTTGTCGTTAAATTAGATGTTAAAGTTCTCATTTTAGGCTTTGAATAAATCGTACAAAATTCGACAATAAATCAGTCATGAGTTTCTTTTTAAAATTCGTCACAAATTTGATGTTAATTGAATTTTTTGAAAATCTGTTGATAATTAAATATTTTAAAATTGATTGATAGTTCAATTTTTAAAAATTTGTTAGTAGTTGGTAAAATGGACATCAATTTTACTGTCAAATTTGACGACAAATTTGTTATAAATAAATTGGAGATGAGTGATAAGAAGAAGATAATGAGAAAAGGGAGAAAGAGAATGAGGAGTTGAAGGTGGTTAATACGACGGCGAACAAATATTAAATCACCATATTTACGAACAAATATTTATAGTTTATCAAAATTGATCGATAATTATCGAAGAATTTTGGTCATCCATTATTATTAACATGTAATTAATGGCAAATTTTAGGTTGTCAATAAAATTTAGTCTAAATACACTTTTAAAAAGTTTTAAATATTTAACTTTAACCACCTATTACATTATTTATACATTTCCAACTAACAAATTTTGAACATACCAAACCAATTGTTCAATAAGAAGCAAATCCAATCGTAGAATAAAATACCTTCCTCAACCTAGCTAAACCATCAATCTTCAAATATTGTATAATCCTTGCACTTACTAACTTAAAATGACCAATTTCAACTACCTACAACATTGTTTTCAAGTTTATATCAATGTAGCCAAAGTTAACCACACTAAACCTAGTTATACAATCCTAACCATATCAACACAATCAAACTTCTTCTACTTGAAGATTCAATTACTCCAACAAATTATAGTTGTCCTAGTTTCACACTAAAAGCTCAAAGCTATTCATAGAAAACTTTTATCACTAGAATAAAGATATTGTTACAATCCTAAACTAACATAATTCATCTTTATTCATCAAAACAGATATGAGACCTCACATACATGCAAGTCATCCACAATGAACCTAAGGCAAAAAGGATAAAAAGAAACTTATATTAAACAAAAATTCAATCAATAACTTTTGTTTTTCTTTGTACGAATTTCATTAAGACCAACTTGGATAGTAAAAATAATGAAAACCTTAAAATTTCAGAGAAGAAAAAGAATTGTTGTAAAAAAAAGAAAATGTTTATAAAATAAGATTTAATAATCAAGTTTTTCTATTTATAATTTTTTTTTTAACTTAAGCAATAAAATGTTTATACTTCATCTCGTTTTATTCACTTCTATATTCTTTGACAAATTAACTTGGTTATTAGAAATATAGTTATAATTATATAAATAAAGATATCAAATTGTAAAAAAAATATCAATTTTTATTTATTAATTGTATTTGTAATAATTGTATTTTTTCAAGATAATTAAAGTACTTATATTCTCTCAAAAGCACATTATTTCAGCTTAATATTTTTCTTTTACCTTTAAAATTATAATTACATATATTTTTAGACTTTAACACATTTTTTATGAACATTGTAATATATAACAATAATATTTTCTTTTAGAAATAATTATCAAAAGAATCCAAAAGTGATTTTTAAAATTAAAAAAATAAAATCATAAAATATGTACTTTTAATTAAATTTCTTGCTATATAAACTTATTAAAATTTGATGATAAACATTAATTTGTTTATTTATTGTTGTGCGATCTATCTTTCAAAAAATCTCAAGTTATTCTTTTGAAAAAAGTTTATATTTTCGTTTTTCCCAAATTATATTTTCAAGTGACAAATGAATCTTGAAACGATTTATTAAAGTTGATCAAATGAGTCTTTATAAGTTAGTTATTTACTCCAGTAATATTTTTGTTGCGTGTATTTGTCTAAAATTTGTGTTCACACAAAAGTAAAAAGATCGATCAGAAAGTCACAAGATTTTTCCAAGTAAAAGTTTTACGTTGATTTGAACGTGAAAGCGATGTAAACGCGTGGTAGTAACGAGAAATGGTCTAGTCAAATAACGTCTACGCTTCTAGATCAATCACAATTAAGGAATGTGAGAGAAATTAAGTATTATTTTATTTCCCCAACAAGAAAAACTAATTTTTTGAGGTTCGATTTTAGTTTTACCTTTTTAAATATGTGCAAGATGTTTATTATAACACCAGTAAACACATATAGGAGAAAATGAATAAAATTAATTACGGTTTAGTAAAATTTTGGTTTTGAAAATTTTCAAAATTAATTAATTATGTTATGCATAAACGATAATATATTATTATCGATTCAACTAATATTTTTCGAATTATGTATAAAGTTTCTTTATGAGGTGAACTAAGGTACATTATGTTCAATATACTACTAACTTTTGTTTTCACATTTATAGATAAACTAAGAAAATAACTAAGATAATGTAATGTTCTCATAGTATATGGTTGTCCAAAATTGGTTTTATTACTTTATTCCTTCTACCTACCATGGTTTCATCCTTTAACAAAGTAAAGTTTCGTCTTACCGTTTTCTCTACGCAATGGTGTTATACAATAGTATATATACTCATTCCATAAAAAATATAAAAGCCAATTACAACTCGTTCCTTTTTAATGTTCTGTTCTGATGTTTTATTATGTAATAAGAATCCTTTTTTTTTTCTCTTTAATATAAGATATCTTCAAATAATTATATATCAATAAAAAATCAATGAGTTGTTTTATTTTAAACACTTAGTATTAATATTAGTTTTATTTTTTATAATAATTACTTTTAATATTCTCTTTTCAATTATCCACACACACACATAGTAAGTATCAAAAAGAAAAAAAACTTTATCTATAGAAATTATAAATTATTTAACACTAACTTTTACTAAAATTTAATAATTAGTATAAAGTAAAAATGTGTTTGAAGATAATGCTCTAACTAAAATGTATTGATTGCATTGCAACGCCTACTTTGAATTAGTACTCATTTTACTACATCTAGATACAATAATTATATCTGATTTGTCGTGCGTTGATTGGGTGAAGAATTACATACACCTACTTGTATTATATAAATATCTCCAAAGTCCACACTTCCCTATGTGTTCAATTCTGCATTCTCCATTCTCAAACTTAAGCTTTCAATCTCTGAAACTCTTCTCCTCTCCGATATGGTTCTCTCCAAAACCGCATCCGAATCCGACGTTTCCGTCCACTCCACCTTCGCTTCTCGCTATGTCAGAACTTCACTTCCCAGGCATGTCATATTGCGTATTTTCTTTCCGCACATTAAACTGAATTTTCACACCTTTTATGTGTATGATAAAATTCCTATGATAGTTTGTTAGTTTGTTTGTTTGGTGTGGATCTGAAACTAATGTTAATTTGGAGAGACGAAACAGGTTCAGGATGCCGGAGGAGTCGATTCCAAAGGAAGCAGCGTACCAGATCATAAACGATGAGTTGATGTTGGATGGGAACCCGAGGTTGAACTTGGCTTCATTTGTGACGACATGGATGGAACCTGAGTGTGATAAACTCATCATGGCTTCCATCAATAAGAACTATGTTGACATGGATGAGTACCCTGTCACCACTGAGCTTCAGGTAACTCTCTACCTTCCTTCACTCTTTACCTCGCAGTATTAAAAATTGAAATTGACAAATTGTTGGGTAGTGGGGGTGGTTACGTTTTGTTTGACTTTTTGAATAAAATAACTGCCTAAATTTGCTTTAAATGTGACTTTTGAAATTTATTTCTTTTTGTTCTAATAACAAAAATAAAAAACACAAGTACTTGTGAAGCAAAGCAGATCTATGTTTCAAAGAAAAATAATGAATAATTTGAGGGATTGGTAGAAAATAAATGTTGATGTGAGATTCACGTTTTTTATTTTTTTATTATGTGTTTCATCTAGAGAGTGTTTAAAAATGTTATGTTTTCAATGTAGAATAAGTTAGATGTTTGAAAAATCAATTTACGTTTAGTAAATTTTTCTTTTAAATAAGTTACTGTAGCACATGATCTTTGTTTATAATTTTATATTTTCAGTTTTGGACACACTATTTTTTTTATATGAAAATTTTCAATTAAACGGATCGTTATTTGCGACAGGTGAGATAAAATAAATTAATAGCTCGTCGTGAGTAACATTTTAACTTATTTATGCATTACTATAAATGTATACATAAAATTAATTCATTAACTATGAAAAAGCACTCACTTTATTGCTAACAACAACGTGTCATGATTTGACTTACATAATAATCAATGTATTTTAGGTTTAGTTGTTTTTTCTTATTTTTTTAATTTGACTATACTATTAATAAAAAGTTGTATGATCTTAGTCGTTTAATTTTTAAAATATTGAAAATTTTTATTTCTACATAATTAAAATCTAAAATAAATTGTATTAAAACTATTTTTGCTTAACTTGAAAACAAAATTTGCATGTATGTGGACATTTTGAAATGTATTTCAGATCACTCCTTTTCTCCCGTTTTGATTGGTCTTCCAAATGCCGTATCCGTTAGTTAATTAGAATTTCCTCCTCCATCACGCGCAACAATCACGCCGACCTTATTAATTAATTTTAAAATGTTGTACAATTAATTAATTTTACTCTTTTTAATGAATGATTAATTATCTTCTTTGTTTAAAAAAAATAATTTATAGAGGGATTTCTTTTCTTTAAAGAATATCAGCTTTACGAAAATTGAATCTTTTGCTGAGAAATGTTTGAGGTTAGAGAAAGAGACTTGTTGTTTTTGTTTGCTATTATTAGAATATTCATTTCTGTTTGGTTTTTGTCGGTTATGTAATTAGTCTCTTCTGGTTCGTGACTTTATGTACTTACAGATCATCAAAACCCTTTTGTTTAGCTTTTTCCTCCCCGACAATTTGTCGATCACACTTTTTCTACAATTTTATTTCTTTATATTTGGTTGACAAGAGCTTTATATATATA
>Ga0214545_1000208_pt1 | contig 78770 bp, 35 predicted proteins | sample CNSS4metaG_FD_160064 | JGI IMG/M metagenome (GOLD analysis project Ga0214545, IMG submission 160064) | Root nodule microbial communities from cowpea collected in UCLA plant growth center, Los Angeles, California, USA - CNSS4 | ecosystem: Host-associated > Plants > Roots > Nodule | place: USA...
ACAACAAAATTTGCAATGTATCTCATACTTAGATGACTCAAATATTGTACATGCAATCCAAATCACACCAATATCACTTTCAGACATCTATCCATATTTTCCACAATTAAATGCCACATTATATTTCGTGCTCATCTTTTTTTATCTTTTGACCAAACCAAAACCACCAAATTCCCGTACACTTTATCATGTAGCAGTAAACTCTAATATACCCATCATACAAAGATCATCTACTTTCATTTGAACATTATTCATACATACATTCCAACATATTCATATTTGACCAATTCGATGCTTTACCATCACCAACCACAGCATAATCATCATTTCCCAACTCATTTCACGAACTCAACAACCCATAGACATATGACAAAACAATCTCATGATTCTAAACAATTATCAATTATTCTTACAACCCATGTTACGCAGATGCTTACACAACCACATTTTCGATTAGTTTGAAATAACATCTATTCCCTCAACCTGAGTATTTATCAAGCAAACTGAATTCCATCTCATTCCCAACATAAACCCAACACCCAATTTTCAATCAAAAGTCACGCGTTGCAACAAAATCAGTATGAGCAAAGTCTATCAAGCATCACAATTCACACTCGAGCATACAGAAATCACGGTCACATCCTAGGTACCCCAAAAATATTAAAAATGGCCAAAAATAGTATAATTGTGTTCGTGCCGCCTGACGGTTCATCCTCTACCGCCAGGCGGTTCATCGCTTCTACCCAGAAACTGGGTCTGGTACTTGTGTCGCCTGGCGGTCATGCATGACCCGCCAGGTGGTTTCTGGAAAAAATTCCAGAAACCCGATTTCATCTCTGATTTTCATGTAAGTTGTCATCCCAACCCCGCATGCTTCACGATTCAATAAAAAATAAATCACAACAACATCAAACACACAATAGGAACTCCCCTAACTTGGATTTTCCTTAGCTTCGCCTTGACTCTCGCAAGCTTTCCCTTGACCACCAATGTCTTCCTTCTCCTTTCTCTCGAGACAGCCCTCAAGCTTCACTCAAAACTCACCCAAAACCCACCAATTTGTGCTCTCTACTGTACCCACACTGATAACCTCACCAAACCCTTTCTCCTTCTCCTAATTAGCTTTTTATTGAGTTCTTAAAATGGTTAAATTGCCTTAAAACGAATTTTGAAATTAATCTATCATTAATCTCCCTTAATGGCCTATTACCTTCTATTTTCCCAGCCAACCTTGCTGCCATACACCCTAGGGTTTACGTGCCTTTTCATGTGCATGCTAGAGTAAATTTTAGCAAAAAGAAAATACTTTGTTCAAAGCAAGGTTTGAACCCATAACCACACAATTCCACTTCAAATGTACAACCAATTCAACCAAATCATATTACATGATAATATTCATATGTCAAATATTATATCCTTACTTATCACACCCAAGCATCTCTAAAAAAATTACTAAGAATTAAATAACACACAATTGGCATACATAAGACTCAAACCAAAGTCCTCTCACACAATCAAAGTACTCTCAACCATTTGAGCTAGAACTTTTCCACATCATGAAGGTTAGCATTTAATGCTATAAAGGTTTCTCTCACTCGCTTTAATTAAATAATTAATTATTTAATTATTTAAATTTAGCGGGTCTTACATTCAATATCTAACTCCCTACTCTTCTTTTTGAAGATCAGAGCTTATCATAAGACTCATAGTAAAGAGACGTACACTTCAACCAAATTGCTTTGTTGAACAAAGTAAGTTTTAATTTTACCCCTTCTAAAGTCGTTTTGGTGTTGAGTTTGCATGCAGAGGTATAGGGTTTGCATGTCTATCTTACAAAGTCTTGATGAATCTTTGTTCAATTAGAGTCATTATGGTGATTGGCTCAATGATCTGAGCTTTCCTTGTGCAGATTCTACCTTTCTCTGAGTTAGGAATGTTTAGAGCTAAAAGAGTTGTATATGTACTTTTAGACATGTAAGGGAAGTTAGTTATATAAAATTTATAGTTAGATTGAATTTGGTTAATTGAAACTATGTAATTGGAATTTTTGTAATTTTAGGTCAGGTTATTGATAAATGGATTGAATTAGTACCGTGAATGTTGATGCGGACATGAATTGGTACTTGGGTTTATTTTGTTGAGGTGAGACGCTGGTTTCATATGTTTTGATGCAGGAATTAGTGAGTTTGATTCAATTAGTATTAGAAAGTACTAATTTAAAAGTAAAACTTTGGTTTAGATTTAATGGAATAATGAAGAATACTCTATGAAACCAATTGACAGATTTACCAATTTGGTTGAACTGCAAAATTATGTAGATTCGTTGGGCGAATGCATAATTTGTCCAAGTTAGAGAGGCCGGGGAGGGTCCCTTCGTTGGGTAAATCAAGTTCTCTATAAGTGAAGAGAGGTTTGATGAAAGTCAGAGAGACATGAGGTTTTCATTCACTAAGCGAGATAAGCTCTCTAGGAAAATTTATGCGAAATTTTTCCTGTGGTCCTATTCGTCGAGCGAGTCAAGGCCCCATTAACTGAACATTTGAAGTGTTTACCTCTAGTGTTTGTTCGTTGGACGAGCCATAACATCCCCCAACAATTGATGTGTATTTTGGTTATTTAAAGGTATGAATCATGTGATGCCTTTGAATATAAAATAGATGTATGTAGAGATATGATGTTTATTGTGAATTGAGATAAAGAAATGTATGATGATAAGTTGTTGTATGAAAGTGGTGGAAAGGCTTTCAATGGTGAAAGTAGTCTAATTGTGTGTTAGATATATTTAGTAAGGGCTCGAAAGGAGATTATCTAGACTCAACTACGTATCCCAACTCACATAGAGTAGGATATTTAGCTTGAGAGTATATGAAGGTTCCTATTACAAGAATTGGTTCGGATGGTAACCATTTTTGGCTGACATAGGTGAACTAACCCTGTTACTGAAGAATGTCGGTAGAACCATGACCTTGAGAGTCTAAATGCTATCGATATCCTAGTTACAAGGCAAAATCTTTGGGTCATACTTAATATATAAAATCCTCCCGAGGTAGTTAAGATTGATTTCATTATATAAAATGTTGTATTAAATGAATTGATTATACATGCTTATATAAAATGTTGTATTAAATGAATTGATTATACATGCTTATGCGGTTTTAGGAAGCTTTAATTCTTAGTTATATATGTAAATATGTGTTACTTTTCTTTATTTTTTTCTTTTATACACTAACTTACCCTTGTCTGTGTTTGTATCTTTCGTTGTAACTGTGAATTTCATATGAGCAAATGATACTACAGGTGAGGGTCTTGGAAATGACATGACCTATGAGTAGATTGGAGATGGACCATCACTAGGATGTAGGATGTAGTTACGTTATATATTACACTTGTTTCTCAATATTTGTTTTAATAAACAATATGCTTGTTTCTCTTAAAAAAAACTCTTTAGATAATAACTTTGAAGAAGATGTAAATAATTTTGTAACTACACTGAATATATGTTTAATATCATAGTTTGAAATATTCTAAATTAGTATGAGTCCTATTAATTTGGATAATTTAGAGTGTTACAAGTAAAATAAAATACTTCATAAATAACTATTTAAATAAAGAAATTTTATTGTATTTTTTAAGTTTATATAAAAATAACATTAAACCATTGCTATAAATTTTAAAAGGCTTAATCATTCAGAACATATCCAGTTTGGTTCCAAAATTTCAAAATGGTACCCACTTTTAAGTTTCAATTTAGTACCCAAATTCGAAATTGTGCATCAATGTAGTACACTTCGTTAATTCTTCGCAAATGTCGTTAACAGCGTACCACGTGCCAGCCTCTGGTTTTTTTTTATTTTTTATTTTTTATTTTTTATTTTTTAATTTAAAATAAAAATTGCCACGTGTCAAATCCTTAGTGTGATACATGACATTTCAGTGACACATGGCAAGGTACCGCCACGTGGCAAGGTACCTACCAAGTGTCATTGTCTTGATTTCAATTTAGTCCCTACATGTGTCTATTTGTTTCAATTTAGTACCCATATATGTTTATTTGTTTCAATTTAGTTCCCGCTCTATTTGTTTGAATTTTGTTTAAATATTTCTTTTAAGACAAAATTTATTATTTATATAAATGTTATATTGATATTTGTTATTAAAAATGACTTATAAAATTAAGTATTGAAATTTATATTAAAGTTAATGGTAAAAGTCATGAATAACATATTTATATTTTGTTACATTGATATTTGTTATACTCATGAATAACAAATTTTTGGTAAATTTGTTATTCATGACTTTTATCACTAAACTTTAATATACATTTCAATACTTAATTTTATAAGTCATTTTTAATAACAAATATAAATATAACATTTATATAAATAATAAATTTGGTTTTAAGGGAGACACAACATTTCTCTATTTTGTAAAAAAATATTCAGACAAAATTGAAACAAATAGAGTGGGGGACTAAATTGAAACAAATAAACATATATGGGTACTAAATTGAAACAAATAGACATATATGAGGACTAAGTTGAAATCAAGACAATGACATTTGGCAGGTACCTTGCCACGTGGCGGTACCTTGCCACGTGTCACTGACAATGCCATGTGTCACATCAAAGATTTGACACGTGGGAAATTTTTTTAAAGAAAAATTAAAAAATTAAAAAAACTAAAGGCTGACACGTGGTACGCCGTTAACGATGTTTGCAAAAAATTAATGGAGTGTACTACATTGATGCACAATTTCGAATTTTGGTACTAAATTGAGACAAACTTAAAGTAGGTACCATTTTAAAGTGGGTACCATTTTAAAATTTTGGAACCAAACTAGATATGTTTCGAGTAATTAAACTATTTTAAAACTGTCATTATAAAAGTGAATAATATTATCATACTATCTATTCCTTGAATATTTTCTCTCTTTCGTGCAATGGTTTTGATGACATGACAACTTTTTGGAGTGTGAACACGACAACATTTAGCAACAACCTCAAATATTGAAAAATGGCAAAGTAACATCAAAATGATGTTTATGTTGAATGTTTGGATGTAATTATGTGTGTGACCGACAAAAAACAAAAGGGTGTGGTAGAACCGTTGGTTGGTGATAAGAAAAATATTCTTACGTAGATTCTTATGATAAGAAAAAAACTATTTTGTTGAATATAAGGCCAATCACCTATAATGAGAAAATTTGAATAAGATCGAAATTTTAGAGATCCAATTATAAAAAAGTATACATTAGACAATAAAAGTTTGGCTCACCTTACAAATTGAGTCCTTTTGTCAACGGACTTTTTGGAGTTTAAATTTTTGTGTGGAATTGTGCTTAAAGTCAAATAAAACACAAATAAGATTATTTTAAAAAGCAAACAACACCTTAGAATCTTATAAAATATAGCTAAAAGTTCAGTGAAAGGAATTTAATAATAGTTAAACCCCTTTGTTATTCATAAACCTTTTGCATCATAAATAAAGAGACGAAACCTTACTTTCCAATCATTTAAATTTTGGGAATTCAAGCTAGATCTAGGAATGTAATGAATAGTAATACTTTCATATATTCTTAATTACTATCTCAGTACTATTTTTTTTTTTGTTATCGAAACATCAACAAGTAGTTAGGCTTATATTCTCCTTTCTTCCCTTTAAAGATTTCACTAGTTCATAATATTTTGTATTGATTTAAGTGTAATATATAATGATATTTTACTTTTATTTGTGGATGTATTCATTTAATGATATTATTTTCTTACAACGTGTTTATCAACATTTAACAATTGTGGAAAAACAAAAAAACATTTTTCTTAAACGATGAAGTCTGGAATGATATTTTTCTTAAATTTTGGTTGGGATAGGAGGAAATGAGTACAGGCAGTGGATGAAGTTGTGAGTTGTATTGATTTGGTACTCTAGTGGAAGTTAAACGAAGGGTGGTCATGTCTTTCTTTAATTGATTTGAAACTTCATATATGTGTTGCTATGCTTCTATATTATTGGGGTAATGATGATATATTTGGTTTATGATTTGAATTATTGAAATATTGATTCTCTTTTATTTCATTGGTGATCCAAAAGTAAATGATTTGATTATTATTTTAATTTTGTGGGAAAAAGATGACACAGATTTTCATGTTTAATGAAGACTAAATTAAGGAATACTGAACAAGTGATATAAAGATATTAATTAAAGAATAATTAATACGGTTTCATCGGTTTCATCACTTTTAATGTAATAATTAATTTTATTAATTAAAATAATATAATATATATAATAGATTTTATAAAGATAAAAATATTTTTTAAAATTTTTAAACAATAAAAACAAGTATTTTAGAAACATAATTAAATTTCAAATTAATATTGTAATTGTTTTTTTATCTAAACTTTTTATATGTTTTATATTATTCTTTTTGTTAATTTTTTTATTAATTTAAATTTTTAATGTTTAATTATTTTTTAATTTTTAACAACATTAAAATATTAGTTACTTTATTATTTAATTATTTTTTAACTTTTATCATTCAACATTGAATAAAATATTATTGTATAATATTTATAGGTATTTTTGTTTAAATAAAGTAAAATTATATTTATGACGATTAGGTCAATATTTATTTTACATCACAGTTAACTATGCTATTTTATAAAATTCAAGAAATATTAATTATACTGTTTTGAGAACACTAGTTAACATGTCAAAACTTTACAAAAATGGTTGGAGATTAACATCTCAAAATTTTATAAAATATGGGCTAAAAATATTATTTTATTCTCCTACTCCCTGTTCATAAATTAAAAAAAACATAAAGGTCATGTTCTTTTGAAATGAATTATTGTTCAAATGTAATTGCGAGCGGTAATTAAAGAGATTTATTGTATTCTTTTCAATTGAATGGAGGGTGATGGAATGTGCTTATTTGCAAGATTGGTTTTGTAACATCCGGTTTTGTAGGTGAGATTTAAGAGTGATATTGCTCATTTTACTAAAATAGCCTCGTTATTTTATTAGAATAAACGAATGGAAGAAGTTGCACTCTTTCATTGCTCGAGGTCTGCCTCCTTTCCACCATTGTTGTTGGTGGAGGCCATGCATGGTTTGAGACAACACAATTTGAAACTGGATTTGTTTTGGAACCATATCTGTGAGTGAATGGAATCGGTTCCATTTTAATTATAACCTATTCTGTTTTGGCGCAACACTCATGGAACCTATTCCATCTGACTTGTATCCTATTCCGTTTTCATGCATTTTTGTAACCTATTCCAAATATTAAATTTTTCATATCAAATATATTATTATATTTTCTTTTTGCAATTAATAAATACTATTAACAATTTTATTTATGATAAAAAAATATAAAAAATTAATTACAACTTATCTAAATATCATTTTATATTACTTTCTTAACACCAAGGACAATTAGGTAATCTTACATTTTCATCTATTAAATTTATTTATTTTTTAATCACATCAATCAAATTTTTCATAAACTTTCACAAAAATTATTTTTAAATCCACTCCACTGTCACCCTCAAATTCATAAAAAAGAAAAACATACATATTACCTTTTAATCAACTCAAATCAATCATCTTCCTCTCTCTCTCAAATCATCACTCACATAAGAATACACCCTAAATACATATAAATTTAGTCATAAGCAAACTTAATTTTACAACTATTCCGTCTTTTGCAAAACAGTAATTGTTTTTTACGGTGGAAGTGAAGAAAATTTCTTCATAAATAATTTTAAAAACATATATAAATTATATTAGTTTTTCATAAATTAAACTTCTCTTCTATATGAATTAAAAGTTACATTTTCTTTAGAAATTAAACAAAATTAATTTTAATGTATACAAAAAACTAATTTTAATTTTTTTCTGTATTTTTCTTTCCGAACTACTTAGGAAAAGGAATTATCTAAAAATACCCTTAATTTTTTATCACATAAAGCATAGTCCTAATATCATTGGTTTTGATGTTTTATATTTTGAAACTAATATCATTGAAAACAAATATTACTAAAAACATAAAAGGTAAGAAAAGAAAAGAAAAGAATATCCTAACCTATAAAAGAATATCTTATAACAAATAACTTCAGTGTCCGTGACATTCTGGAAGGATAACATTATGTTAGTGTAGTAGTAGTGAATACAAGACTTTTTTTTTTTTAAAAGGGTTAAATCATTTTTAAAGATTACTTGATTGAAACTTAAATAATTTTTAATTGTTTATACTGATTTAGAATTTTAGATCTACCACTGTAGATCTTAATAGGATCAAAGAGTCGCTAAGTAAATTTTGTAGAAATTTGATAAACTTAATGATAGAACATGAGAGAAGTACGGTTTTCTCAATAATTATCATTTCCTTTATGCACAGTTATTTTATAGTTATTTTTTCGCAATTTTAGCTTATTTTGTTCCCTATTTTATATATTATTTTTTTTAATATAAAAATCTATTAATTGGGTTATTAAAATAATAGATGTTGCAGAGTGTTCATAAGAATCAACTCGTGTCGTGGGTATTTCAATTTATTAAAGGAAATTCGCGTTGATTGAACACAAGTGTATACGCTTGACATTGGAGAAAAATAAATCTATGCTTCTAATATTGAATCCTTATTTGTGGGTTTCATTTTCTATAAAAATTTACTTAATTAATATTTCAAATAATAAATAAGGAATTAGATGGAGTATAACTATTCTGTAGGGGGAATAAAACAAAATTTTCATATCCACCAATATTATGAATTTTTAATTAAAAAAATGGGAAAATGAATGAATGATACATGTCCCACCATGTTCTCATCCTTTAAAAGTGTTATTTGTATTCGTATGTAGCACTATAATTAATTATGAATATTTTTTTATTTATTTTTTCTGTAATAATAATAAATAATTAAAAAGCAAAAAATAATTATAAATTATTAAAGGAGATTGTATTAGGTAACTACTCGTTTGATTTACACATTTAATTTAGTATTGTATTGGAACAAAATTTTGAAGTTAGAAAAATGTATTTAACAAATGTGTAGACTTAATAATTGTGAAAAATTTAAATTTATTCAAGTCATAAATTGGAATTAAAGTAATAACTATTTTTTAATTAAAATTTAACAACGATCCTGAAGATGAAACCATATTATACAAATTATATCAGAATCCCTTTTAATAAAGCTTGTTTTTATAACCTTATTATTACAGTGGAAGATTATTCACTCATAAGACACTTACAAAACATTTTACTTAGTTGAGAACGATTGCATGTTGTTTAGTATATTGAAAGAGAAAAAAAAAAGCAGAAGAAAATTTGGGAAGCGAGGAAGCTAAGAAAGTAGGTGTTGATTTATGAAGATGATACACATCAATGATTATTGTTCAAGTGTTGTTGTAAGCAGTGCTACGAAAGCTTTTTGTGGTGCACGTGTTAAGAATTTTGAGGAGGACACGATTACTGGTGCACCTGGGGGTTTTGAATTGGCTCAAGGCTGCCCCATTTGCGATGAAGTTGTCCAAAATCTTCTTGAAAGTTCCAGTCTCCAAAATGCAGAGTTCTAAGGGTCCTATCGAGTTGGTTTTTCTTGACACCACATACCCATGATCCATGAACAATTTGTCCATTTCACTGCAACATGCACCAAGGATCTTGTCTTCTACCTCACCTTTTATCTCCCAAAATATTACGTAGTGCCCTGGTTGCTTTGACACATCTGCATAGCTTGTGAAATCAACCAGCTCCGCTTTTTCTTTCGTCAGAATCTGGGACCCTCTCTCTACCACTAGTTGAAGGTCCTTTTCTGTGTTCTTGTCTATGTTTACTGTCAATATTAGCTTTCTTCTACACACAAAGTTCAACTTTGGGGTCCCATTGTGGAATCCACCCACTTCCACCACATCCCCTAGCCTGCACCTGTATAGTCCTGAAATCAATCTTCATCACATTACTCTCTTGCTTCCTCCCAAATCACCAAAATCATAATCAACAAAACATCATCGTTAATAAATTCAAACCATGGAATATTAAGCTAAAGTATTTAGGAGGTATATATAGTTTGACTGCTTAATTCATTTCTATATAAAACGAAACAAATACATATATGTGTGTGCACTGTTATCCATTATTGGTAACGCCAATTATTGGAATGCATTTCAGTCCACGTATTGTATATCTATATCACTCATGATGCTATTTCTATGCTCTTTAATCATATATCAGTCTCAGTTTTGTGCATATGGCTATATTCAACCAAAAACTTTTTGGCTTGATGCAACTAGCTACTAGACATGTCCATGTTCATGCTGCAGCTATAGCTTGCACATGTGGCACACACATGAAGCTCGATCACTGCTTTCTTGACCTGTAACTCTAGGTGTTATTTTATGTATGATAACAGGTCAATCAAAACGGGCTTGCCCAAAAATGAACAGTGTACATAAATGCATTTACTTGGCAAAAAAGTCAAAGATGCAGAGATATTAATTAGTAAATTCTACCATGTGTCATGCTCAAAAGGTAGGTCATAAAACTCAGAAAAGATGGGTCGAGGAAATGAGTAATGATAAAGGATGGGAGATCTGTTATGGAACAGAAACTCATTCATTTTGGTACACTTATCTTTTGGTTAATAATTGAGCAGGTTTCAAAAGGTCCAAAACAACTTCAATGTGAAGAAGACTACCATAGAATTAATTGTTGATAAGAAAAATGCATACCGGTGAAAGTTGTGAGGACAACTTCATACTCTTGTCCAACTTTAACCTGAGAGAGAGGAATTGGCTTATCTTCTGTGAAATCATCAGCTCCTGAACCGAAATTGTTTTCATTCCTGTGAAGTGGTATGAACTCAAAGTAAGAGAAAGTAGGAACCACAGCGAATGTTACATGTTCTGGTGGTAAACTAGGATCAACATTAACCCCTATCCAGCTCTCAGTTGAGCCATAATCAGCACTGACCAAAGGCAACCCATTTGCATAATGCCTGAGCTTTTTCAAATATGGTTGCATGGACCCTGTCATTATGGAGTACACATACTTAGCATTTGGCCACAGTTTTGGAATTAAACCAGACCACTTTTCCAGTTCTAGCTCATGGCAAGCACTTTCCAACTTCGAAGCCAAATCTGGGCTTGGAGAGATGATGTCCAAAACAGCCTTTCTCATCTTCGGTGACTTGATTCTTGAACTGAGAGTGCCATCTCTGATGTCATTGCAAATCTCTATCCAATTCTCTTCAAAACTGCTGAAAGCTTGCACCATGCTGTAGATGAAAGCTGAGGTGATAAATTCCACTTGGTCAGAGTAAAAGAGGCCAAGAAGGAGGTGGCAATACGTGGATTGCTTGTAGTCTCCACCAGAAATCACTTCTTGGGGGCTGCAAGTGAAGGATTTGGTCGCATCCTGCTTGATTTTGAATTCTTCACTCGCATAGTAGTGTGTTGTGGCTGTTCCTGCTGTTAAACCTCCTTTTGTTTTGAACCTGTTGCTGCTGTATATGAATTCAAGAATCCTTCCTCCTTCCCTTATTGGATAAACCCTGTGAACAGTGAAAAGATAAGGACGAATATTTTAACGTGCGCTTTAGAGTAATCAACACACGGAAAGGGTATATACACACACAAAAATAGGAACACAAAGGGTACACAAAAATCTAAAGGGAACACAGTAAAGATGTAAACCTTGATCTATAGGCTGCTGCTAGGGTGAATATTTGAAGCGTGGTTTGTGCACTATGGCGAGTAAAGGGTACGAACTTCTGCCTCCCCTCTGTTGTTCCAGAACTGCATACCAAGAAAAAAGGAAAAAAAGAAAAAATTGGCAGTGATCCTTGCTTTATCTCCATTCCATGTATTACAAGAAAAGAGAAAGAAATACTTTACCAAAAAAATATTAAAAAAACTGTACTTACTGAATAAATAAAAAATAAATAAAATGTATTGGTTTATAAGTTATTACTTTTTCAAGACTTATGTTCATGTTCATGAGTTCGTACAAAGCAACTGTAGTTAGACCTTGTCGTCATGAATTACAAAACACTAGAACAACCATGGATTGAGCATATTTAAATAAACAGTGAAACTTAGCAGAATAACATGGAGAGAGACATAGGTTGCCTCTATCCTAATCCTTATTGTCATGAACATGAACATGAACATGACCACAAAAAGCAGAAGAGAGAGGATGGTACCTTAAGGAAAGAGTGGTTATGGGTTGTTGAGTGAGTAAAGGAGCTGTGTCCCCATCAGCAATCCTTTGGATAAATGGCTCAAAGTCAGCATGTGAAGCAAGGGGAACCACAGAAGAGAAAAGGGATTCCAATGCACATGCGTCGATCTCAAGGATATTGTAGTTCCCCAACCATTTGTTGAGATATTCGACACCATAGTTTTGCTTCAAAATCTGGGCGAGCAACTGAGTCTGAACATAAGCAGCATTCTGGGATACATGTTCAAACCAGTTTATGACATCATAGCGATAGTTGGGGTTGCCATTGCCGGGGTTGTGGGTGAGAAGAGGTTCCATTAAGGTTGGTTGGTGCTGCGGCATGAGGAAGTGAGATGGTGAGAGTGAGGAAGAAAAAAACAAGGGAAGGCCTGTATTTTATGTTGTTGGTGTAGAGCTTCTATGTCCCCTACTAAAAAAGTTCTGATATTTGCAGAAGTTTCATAGATATGGTACAATACATTAGATATAGACCACATGAAATGGTATTATAAGGGGAGAGAAAGAAAGAAATATTCTTCCATAATGTAAGGATCATATGGGGACTACACTACTAATGGCAGGGACCAAACAAACAGTTCATCACTCTTTCCCTCCAACTTATTGTGAGCCATCATATTTGAATACAGAACATACCTAATCTCGATTAATTAACTTTAATTGCACACTTAATCATATATAAAGGTTATGTTCTGTGAAATTTTACTTTAAACATTCTCGCTTTTCATCAATTTTACTGTATAATTTTATTTTATTTCTTTTGCATCAGATTTTTTTTCATGGAAAGATTGAAAATCAGAAACTCTAATTATATCTGTTGAAAGAAATAAAAAAGCCGCCTAGAGAGATAAGAAGAAGAAAAATAGTAATAAGTGTGTCAAGAACACATTAGTATGAAAAAAAGTTTTATACCAGTTATATTATGTATTTGATTATCTTTATTGTGTGGTTTTATTAGTTTCTCTTTTAATGTTATTATTCACCTCGTTAAAGAAGACAATATTCTCTATTGATTCTTGGAGATTCTTAACCAATGTTGTCCTATGTCTATTAATATTAGTGAAAAATTTTACTAGATTAGGTCTGAATTTTTGTTTTATATTAAAGTTTTACTAATTTAGGTTTTAATTCTGTTTTTTTTTTTATCTTTCTAACATCTTTAAAGTATTTTTATTTCGTTTTTTATTTAACTATTTGCAATATATTGATTTAAGTGAGAACACTTGATATGATTTCAAAAAATTATGATATTAGTTATTTAATTGTCTACATATATTATTTAGACAAAAACTAGTTTTAATTTTTTATTTATTTGATTTTTTCATTCAACATCATTACGTATTTTTTTTCATAGATGAATCGGTTATTTTAGACTACGTGACACTTGAACCACCTCCTCCTTCCATTCTTTTCTTTCCTTTTTTTTTCTCTTTTCCTCAATCCTCTTTTATTTTATTTTATTTTTTTTTTCGTGTTCTTTTCTTGACCTTTTCCTAAATTTTTTTCTAAACCTCAATTTTCAAAATCTAATCATACCTCATTGTAATAAGGAGTTAGAGAACATTTTTGTCTTATCACAAACGACATTATATCTCAAACTTGTTTTTTTGTAACTTTTACTTAACAGCATATTTTTCTCAAGTTAAAAAGATTATTTTTCTTCTTCTGGTCTTTTAAAATCATTATTTGTTTATAAATTTAAAGGGTTAAATATGTTTTTGATCCCTCAAGTTTCAGTGAAATTTACAATTAGTTCCTCATCGAAACTTTTGACCAATTTGGTCCTTCATCTTTAAAAATGTGTGGATTTAATCCTTTTAATCAAATTTTGTTAAGTTTATCTAACGTTTCAAGCGCATTTCATGATAGTATTTGAATGTTTACATCGTTTGAACAATTTTCGCTTCAATGTTAATTCAAATATTATCATAAAACGCGTTTGGAACTTCAAATAAACGTAACAAAATTTGATTAAAAGGACTACATCCACACACTTTTAAAGATGAAGAACTAAATTGGTCAAAAGTTTCGATGAGGGACTAATTGCAAATTTCACTGAATCTTGAGGGACCAAAAACATATTTAACCCAAATTTAAATTTAATATTATTTCTTATATATATGATTGATTTATAATTTTAGTTAAATGAGTTATATTATTGAGATTGATTGAATTTGTATTTTATACGAAAATGATTGTCAAGATTGATGAGAATGTATGAATTTGTGATAACATATGTGGGATTATATGTGAATTGTTGTTAGATTTATGTATTGAGTATTGTCGTCTATGTTGTAACAGGTATTGCCTAGCTTCACTGATGGTTTAACCCACATAGACTAAGATATTCGGTGGTGAGAAACTAAGGGAGAAGTTTTTATACAACATGACATAAGTAGATGTGTGACATGGGTTATAATGAACTTACCTTAATTTCATGATTTGTGGGTTCCCTTGTAAATCCATATCTTGGATTGGATCAAATGTCAGTCTCTAATAGGACTTACTTAATAAGTGTCTTCCAAAAGGCGTTAGTTGATACTCTACTTATTGAATAACCTTGATGAATAGATTCATATTGTCTATGTGATTATTGTATATTAAATTTTAAATGCAAATGAATTGTTGGGACTTCTTAATTAAAATGTATCATTTTATATATTTTTTCTTAAGATAATTTTTTTTTTCAATAATTGAAGTTTGCCACTATAAGAAAATATCTCATTAATAACCAATTTTAGTGACCAAAAGTTGTTAGTCACTATAGTGACAAATTTAGATACCAATTTAAAAAATATAAAAGTTATTGGTTATTAAAATAGTCACTATTATGAATAAAAAATTGTAAATGGTCGCTAAATTAGTTTCTAAAATTTAGCTTTTCTACAACAGATTGCTTTTCCTTTGTCACAAAGTTGGCTTATACTTATCAAATTGTGCTTTAACCCTTCAACTAGAAGGACGTTGTGGATGTTGAATGAGGCTTCCTTGCTTATAACTCCACTTCCAAGTATCCTTCCTTTGTTATTGTCACCATAAGTCACAAAGCCTTCATCCTTTAGCTCCATCTTTGCAAACTTGGACTTGTCACCCGTCATATGCCTCGAGTAGTCACTATCTAGGTACCATAGGTCTTTCTTTTCATGTTTTATGACCTGCAAAACAACATAGCATTACATGGTACCCTTTGATAGTGTTAGATATTGTTTAGATATTGTTTGATATTATTAAGATATTGTTAGATATTGTTAATCACAATATCAAACAATATCTCCTATTTACTCTATTTATTTTCAGTTACTCTTTTTAATTGTACCTCTCTCTATTATAAATAGATTATCCTATGTGTGGTTTATACACAAGGGAGATTAATCTTAATCCCTATTTTCTTTATTCTCAACAGATAGTTTTGGTCCAATATGGTTATGCCTTTCTAGATCCTTTTGGGATCCATTTCATAAAGCCTTTAGGTACATCATATTTTCTAGCATAGCAATTCTTAAGCACATGACCTTTCTTCATACAATAGTTGTAAGAAATGAATGGCATATCATTTGACTCACTCGTGGAAAAGAAACTAGAGAACTTCTTAGCTTTCTTTTCAAGGATAGGATTATAACCAAGTCCAGCCTTCCCAAAAACACAATTTTGAGAGCTAAGAACAACTTTTAGGTTTGCTTTTCCTCTTGTGAACTTTGCACAAGTTTTCAAAAGATATTTCACTTGATTTTTGAAAGTCGTGCAATTTTCACAAGTTTTTTGTAGCCAATTGTTTTTCAGAACAATCGAATGAATTACTGTAAATCATTTCTAAATGTTCGAAATCAGTTTTTAAACCAGCTATTTCTAATTTCAGTTGGCTAACCCTGTTTTCCATCAAGCTATTTAGCCCTTTTAATTGATTATTCATGACTAGAATTTTGTTAGCCTCATTGTGCAACTCTTCAAAGTCATGCAACAATTGATAATAGTCATTTTTTATCTTTGGATGACAAGGAACTCACTTGGCTTGATAAGGATGATTCAAATCCAGCCATGAGGCATAGATTTGCTTCCTCACTTCCTTCTTGAGATGAACTACTTGTTGAATCATCATTGTCCTTCCAAATTATGTTGGCACGTCTTTAGTAAGTTTATGTTTTATTTTATATTTAAATAAGCTCTACACAAGACCTTTAATAAGTTTAAAATATTGTTGATAGTTTAATTTTAGGGTGTTACATTTATCACATTCAATAACATTCAACCCAATTATTAATCAAAATACAATAATATGGTGAAAGACAAACAAGTTTTAGTTTTAGCATTTAGAAGCATTTAAAAATATGTTTTTTGACCAAACATACACTGTAACTAAACCAAAAGCTTTTGGCCCAGTGAGAGTACATGCCTTCCTAGTTAGAAACTTTGAGAGTTTTAACAAAATAATTCATCCAACGAAGGAGCGACTCACCCAGTGACCAACGTTTTTGAGTTTACAATTAAAGGAATTTGGCCCAACGAGAGTTTACTCATCCAGCTACCAAACCACTAGAAGTTTTATTTAGATTCTCACTTTGTGACCAAAGCTCTCATGTTTTTAATTAAATCAATTTACCCAATGAAAGTTGGCTCACCCAACGACCTAACCACCAGGAGTTCTCTTTCAAAGCTTATCCAGCAACTAAACCTCTTGCATTTTTAGTTAATTGAATTTTTCCCAACAAGAGTTGCCTTGCCTAACAACTAAAGCTCTCAAATTTTCAATTAATTGAATTTGGTCCAACGAGATAATGACTCGCCTAGTGACTTTGTATAATTCAGAAAAATCTGCAGAATATATCAAGTGACCAAATTAGCTCAGATGGAGTTTCCTCTTCTTTTTATTTTTTTTGCTTAACAAGAAATATTTTGTTCTAAAATAACAACAACTTGAACTAATTTGATTCAATTGAAATATTCTGACTTTTCACTACTCGGTATACAATAAATCACCAAATATTCTAAGTTCAAACAACACATAAAAATATGCATGAAATTGATTATGACCATGTCAAATCCATATCCAGATTGCCTACTCTTCAGTACTATATTAGACATTTAACAAGCTTCCCCACTTGTTAAAGCTTATTGGCTTAAACTTAAGTTCCCAAAATCTAATACTCTCATCGAATCTAAACATGTACATAGAAAAATATAATAAAATATCTGAACACACTCTAATAATCCTAGATTAATAGGGATTCACCTATGCGATATATGAATCATGTGGAAAATCCCCATTCATTCAAAGCTCTCTCGAACTAACTCAAGAGAAGACTCAAACTAACTCAAAAAAAGTTGTAAAGAGAAAATTTCTCAATAAAAAAAAAATCTATTTGAAGAGACTTATTTTTTATTTGGACTTCGATCTACAAAAAAGATAAGTAGATTTATAAAAAAATGATAAAGAAGTCAAAAAAGATTAAAAATAAAATATCAGAGATGATGTTTTCTTTAAAATGCAGTTTGAGTAATTTTTTTTTTATTTATAAGCTTTATAGTTTAATCATAAAAATTTACACTACTTTTATTTTTAGATAATACTTAGGTCTTTTCACATTATAAAATTTACTTTAAAAAAAGAAGATTTTTTTTTTTCAATACAAAGTTTATATAAGCATTTTCTTATAAATCGTTTATCTCTTTAAAAACTTGTATCTATCCTCCTTTTGTAGAGGGAACCTTATAAAAATTACAAAATAACTTTGATGCACAATTTAAATCTTTTCTATTGTCTATCTCACATGTTTTCAATCATTTATATTATGATATTTCAAAATTATTTTATAAAAATTTAATAATAATATTTTATAAATTATTTTTCATAATAAAATTTATAAGTATTTTTTAAAAAATTTAAACCAAAACTAGTAAAAAATATAGATTTTTTAATAATGTATTATTTAACTATTTTAGGAATATATCAAAATAATCATAAATGTCCCTGCTAAAGAACAAAGAAATAATTTATAAAGTCCTTTTAACGAATTTAAAAAACGTGATATGTTTTCTATTAAGCATGACTGACATTTATTTCTCGTGCATTATACAGGTATTTTTACATATTTGGATAAAATATACATTTAAAACATTAAATAATTAATTAGTAAGTAAATTATTGATTTATGCAGATATAATAAGTTAAAAATATATTTAACACATAAACAGGACAAAACAAACAAAACTTATCTTACTCTAAATGTTAATTATTAATATTTATTAATAAAGGAATTGAATCCATAACTCTTACTTTTTATATATCTCCAAACACCACTCAATCTTCTAATATTATTTTCAAATCATCAAATTCCTAATAAATTTTGTCAGATACTCTAATTGTTAGATAGCAAGAAGAATTTTTCACATGTTTTTCTAATTTATTTTACTTTCAATTAATTTTTTGTTTCTACGTACTGGTGGTCCCAATAATTTTATAGAGCAAGACACCACTTCATACATACAACCCATGTGCTCACATGAAACCTACATAAAACAAATAATCCATTAATAATAAAACAAATAATCTATTAATTTGATGATGAGATAATGTTGATGGATTTTTTTTTTAGATAAATTGTAGAAAATTCTTGTTTGAAAGATGGAAAATCTATTGCAGAATAACTCTTCAATATAAAGAAAAAAGGTTGCTCTTATAACTATTGGATATCTATTTATACTTGTTAATTTATATTTTATAGCGAAGTAGATTTTTGTAATTTAATCACAATAGCTACATATATTAACTCATGGTCATATTTTAAGATAGAAATATATAAATGTATCACCTCCACGTCAATATATCTATTTTATATTTGTTGTATTTTTAATATCTCTAAAATAAGTAAGTATAAAAAAGTTGTTAGATTAGGTTCTCTTAATAAATATTTTTTATTTTTATTTTTAAACATAAGATGTTTATGGTGAGTAGTTTACTTTTATTATATCATTTTCTAAAAGTTTTGCATAAAATTCGAAGAAGTCACTACTAAAAGTTCTTATATTATATGATAATTTTTTTACAAATTTATTAGAAAAATTTGCAAGAAAAAATATTTTCCTGTTATTTTTCTAAGAATTTTAATTGACAGGTAATTCCTTCGTGTCAATTATTTTTTACAAAATTATAAAATTCGTAAACATTTTTTATACAATTTGTTGTGAAAATTATTTTACACTAAATATTTTAAAAAATATTGGCAGTAATTTCCTACAATTTTTTTTATAAAAAAATTTATAAGTATGTCCTAAAAAAATTCAAAACAAAATTGACAAGAAATATGAATTTTTTTAATAGTGAGTGTCTCGTGTTTGTTTACTACTATTAGTAATAAGTTGTAGTATTAAGAAAAGGCAAAAATAATACATTATCTAATTTTACCCATTTTTAATTATATATATATATATATATATATTTATTTATTTATTTATTTATTGAAAAGGGTATGCAATACTTAAAGTTATATTAACAAGATAAATAAATGAATAAGTTTTAACTTTCACTTATTACTTTCAAAAAAAAATACACCCAATATATTTTATTAGATGTCAACAAATTCTTTTTAAAAAAGTAAAATAATAATAATTTGGATTGATGAAGATCTACATTTGAAAATAAAAAAATTTAAAAAATATGACACATTAATTAAATGTTAAACTTAGATTTATAAACTAATTCTCTATTTTCATGAACCAAAATTCATTGATAACGGTATACATCAAATACTATCCACATTTATAACTATAGGATTGTGTTTGACATTACAAATAAATTGAAATTTAAATATAATTGATACATAAAGTAAGTAATTGGAGTTATAATTGATTAATGATTTATAATATACTAACATATGAAAAAAATTCGATATAGATTTTTTTTCTTACACTCATATTCATTTTTTAAAGAGTTTCTTGAGAGGGATTCATTAAAGTGATATAGCACCGGTGAAATTTAGACTCAATTTATATAATAAATTAACACTATTTTTAATTCAAAACCTTATCTTGTATTAGGACGAAAGATTTTAATAATTCTAAGAAATTGAAATACATAGTATTTGAATTACTTAAAATTTTTTTTATTTCTTAAATAGTTTGTTTGAATAGAGTAATTCAAATATGTTATATTTCAATTTTAATTTTCTTGTTTGGATAAAATAATTTAATGTCTATTTTAACGAAAACTTAACTTTATCATTGAGCTTGAGTTGAGTTAGCTTGACCTTTGATCTGGGGCGACTCGTCTCGACTTTCGATCTGGTTTGACCTCAATGATTCAGCCTAGGTCGACCATCCTCGACCTTCGCCACGGGTCGGCTCAGTTGTACCTTGGGCCTAGGTCAACTCAGATCGACATTCGTCGCTGCTCGACTAGGCTCGACCTTCGGCTCGAGATGACTCGGTTTGACCTTCGGTCTGGGCCAACTCAGTTCGAACTTTGGACCGGGTCGAATCGGATCGATCTCGACATAGGCCGACTCTAGTTTACTTTGGGTTGGCCTTACTTGAGTCAACTTTGGCCTAGGCCAACTCGGCTCGACTTCACTTGAGCCTACTTGGCTCAACCATCGACCCGAGCCGACTCGACCAGCCCATCGACCCGATTCGACCTTTGACATGGGCCAACTCGGTTCGACCTTTGGCTCGAGCCAACTCGGCTCGACCTTTGGCCCGAGCCAACCTCGCTCTTTCATTAGCCTGGGTAGGCTCAACTCGACCTTCAACCTAGGTTGACTCAGTTCAACCTTTTCCCCAGGCAAACCCCGCCCAACCTTCGATCTGGGTTGACCTCGCTGGATCTTGAACCCGACCTACCCTACAAGACTTTGGGCTAACCTTACTCGATTTTGGCCGAGCCGACTTGGCTCGACCTCCATTCAGCTTGACCTTCGACTCGAACCGACCTTGCTCGAGCCAACTCGGTTCGACCTTCGATCTAGACTAACTCAACTCGACCTTTGTCCCAAGCTGACTCGGCTCGATTGTCGACTCAGGTCAACTCTACTCGACCTTCATGAGTGGAGTGAAAATGAGTTAAATTTCAAATTTCTTATACCTTTGAGGATATTTGAAGTTCTTCTATTTTATTCATTTCAAATAACTTCCAAAATTTCTTAAATTTGAATTTCTTTATAATTACTTTATTCAAACAAATCATTTTATTATAAAGAATTTTAAATTCTTCAAATAATGAATCGTTATTCTAAATTACCTCATCCAACCACAACATAGGGTAATGACTTTTTGGATCTTCTTCCTTATATGGTGCTCAATTTTCATATTTGTACTCAATGTGGGTAATGATGGCAAGAGGGCGGGGGCGAGTTTCATTATCCTATACCCCTCCCCAAAGAAAAAATACATCACCATTCTCACACTCATACCCAATGGGTATAACATTTTTATCTCATCGTCATCCCACTGGGTAATGAGTGTACACTTATACTCATGTCCGTATCCGCTTTCTTTCTATTTCAATATCTATTAATTATTTTTTTATCAATAAAAATAAAGAATCACTCCAAAGAAAACATTATATTATCAAGTATTCAATATCAAAGGAATGTATTTTTTTATTTTAATATCAAATATTTAGAAAAAATTATAATTGTATACATTTCAAATTAGAGTACCATATAAAATTTTTTGAGAACTAAAAGATTATTAAGTTTGAAAACCTTAATGACATTAAGTTATTGAATTAGTAAATAAAATGTCTTTATACAATTGTGGTAAAAAATTTACACTTATTAAAAGTAAGGCCAAATATCGAGTCGGGTTCACCGCCTTACTCGGCTAAACCATCGATCCAAGCCGACTCGGCACGTCCATTGACTCAGGCCGACTTGGCTCGACCTTTGGCTTGGGTCGACTCAACTCGACCTTTGACTTAGACCGACTCGGCTCGACCTTCGGCCTAGACTTACTCGGTTCGACCTTTAGCCTAGACTGACTCGGTTTGACCTTCAACCTAAACTGACCCAGTTCGACCTTCAGCCTAGACTGACTCGGTTCGACCTTCAGTCAGAACTAACTTGGCTCGACCTTCGGCCCATGTCAACTTGGCTTGCCTATCGATCCAGGTCGACTCAGCTTGATCTTTAACTTAGGTCGACTAGGCTCTACCTTCGACTCAAGCGAGCCTATCTCGACCCTCGGCCCGAGCCTACATGGCTTGAACTTTGGCCCGACAAACCCGACTTGACATTCGGGCCCGATTCGACCTAGTCCAACCTTTAGCAAAGGCTAAACCTGCCCGACCTTCAGCTTAGGTCGATCTTGCTCGACCTTTAGTCTAGATCAACCTTACACGACTTTGGCATGAGCTCGCTTGACTTTGCCTCGACCGACTTGGCTCAACCTCAACTCAGACTGACTCGTTTCGACCTCGGCTTGGGTTGTCCCAACTCGATCTTCGGCTTGGGCTAACCCAACTCGACCATTGTCTCAACTCGATCATCATCCCGGGCCAACTTAGCTCCACCTTCGTTTCGGATCGACTTGGCTCGACCTTTGTGCTAGGCCTAATCAACTTGAACTATGTCTCGAGTCAACTTGGCTCGACATTCGGCTCGAGCCAAGTCAGCTCAACCATTGACCCGAGCCAACTCGACACGACTTTGATGAGTGAAGTGATGGTGGAGTGAAAAAGAGTGAAATTTCAAAATTAGTATACTTTTGAGGGTATTTAAAATTCTTCTATTTTATTCATTTCAAATACCTTCCAAAATTTCTTATATTTGAATTTCTTTCTAATTACATTATCTAAAAAAAATCATTTTAGGGTAAAGAATTTTAAATTCTTCACATAAATGAATCACCCTTCTAAATTATCTCATCTAAACACGACATAAAGGTACAAAAAAATTTTAGAAAAAGGAGGTTGGATATCAATATAAGAATTTTTCTCGCAATTTGTTAGACCATCTAATCAATAAGAACACAACATAGATGAACTCATAAAAAGAAATTATATTGATTCTACAACTCCTAAGATACATGCACTACTAGAAATTCTTATATTACATGGAATTTTTCTTGTAAATTTGTTAAAAAATTTGCAAGGAAAGGCTTTTTTCTGTCATTTTTTTTCTAAGAATCTTAATTAGCAAGTAATTTCTTCGTGGATAATTATTTCTTACAAAATTATAAAATTTGCAAGTATTTCCTACAAAATTTGTTATGAAAAGTGTTTTATAGAAAATATTTTGCAAAAACAATTGTAGCAATATCTTGCAATTTTTTTTTTACAACAAAATTTGTAAGTATTTTTTACGAAAAAAATTTTAAAAACAAAATTGGCAAGGAATATGAATTTTTTTAGTAGTGATGCACTTCTTTCTTAAGTCAAACTTAAAGAGTTCCACTGATAAAAATCGATTAAAATAACTAAATCTGTGATTATTTATTTTCAGCCTCCTACGTTAAGAACTTTGATATTTTGATATTTTAAGTGTAATCCAAAGATACAGTCAACAAGATAATGTATATATATATATATATATATATATATATATATATATATATATAAGAACGAAATTTCTCACAAGTGAGGATTTTCATAAAGTGAATAATCTTCTTACTTCTTGATATTTATATAGCTATATGAAAAAAGATGATTCTTAATTACACCGTAAACATAGAAACATGCAAGAATAATTCTCTTAATTTTATTTGTACATGTTTCTCTTTACAATTTACATTTTTTATTAATATTAAATTGATTCCTTAAAAGGGTCTTCTACCATTGCTCAAACAAAATGTTTCCTTATATAGAAAAAATTAACATGTTGGGTGTTAATTATGATTTGTTCCTTAATTTTGAGTAACTTAATTTTTTTTAATATATATGATTTTTTTATATAGAAACAATTTTAAAATTACAACCAAAAATATGTGATTTTAATTATCATTTGATTATATATAATGATCATAAAAATCCTATTTGCAATTACATCACCCATGATCATGTATCAAAGCACCACCTAAGCAAATGATACAAATATGTACAAGATTAGTTTACGATTCTATAATGAAATAAAGTTTTTCAAAATAAAATATAGAATTTATCATTTAGAGGAATATCAACTCTATACCATCATAGATATACAAAATTATCTATAAAACCCCAAAACACTCTTAAGCTACTCTACTACGGAGAATCTCTACCTTTATTGTTATTTGCTCCTGTGTAACATGCAATCATAAATAAGTAAGGATAAACTAGTATATTTAAAATATGTAAGAGTTTACAATAATTTCAACACTTTAACACACATACCAAATCTCAATTAAATTCAAACATTTCACCCACCATACACAATTACTTTATTGCCACTAAATCACTACTTCCGAAAGACTCGTGCATTAAGGTGGACTCAGAGACTCTTGTCATTTGGACATTCGATATACTCTAACAAAATCACCCAGGCTTTACTCGACTCAATATATTAAGTTTTCTTCATAACATAGGGTTAACTCACAATAGTTTTCCAGAATGGTTCTCTTTCACATCAATTCCTACTATAGGAACTTTTATTGACTCTCACTATCTAAATATCTTCATTTATTTGAGTTCAAATATCTAGTAGTATCGATAATCTCATCAAGGAATCATTATTCAATACACATCCTAAACCACACCAGAGAGCATTTCCTCCATGGAAATATTTCATACAAATCACATACACAACACATTCAATATATGAGTAGATTTTGGCCATTATCTAGACTCTACTTAGCCTATCACACTTTTCCTCTTTAAGAGAATCTCATTTTCCTCCCTAAAATCTTCCTTTTCAGCTAAGTGAGCTCTCTATCTCACCTAGTGAAAGCAGTTATGAGTTTTCCAAATCAACAAGCTCGCCTAATAGTCCCTCTTATTCGCTAAGCAACTACATCTAAGAGGTATCGCTCAACGAGTATTAGGGTTGCTTAGTGACAAGTTTTATGGGAGTTCTCTAGATCTTCTAAAATAAGTTTTCGCTTAGCAAGGAACTATCTTATCTAGCAACCATCCACTAGAGCAAAACACTCACATTTTCGCCCAACAAGCCCAACTCTCACCAACCAGCCTAGGTCTCGCCCAACGAGTCAAACCACCTTGAGCTCGTTGGATTCTTCAAAAATATTTTTTGTCTAGTCATAACTTTGCTTGCCAAACGACTAAGCCCATAGGATTCCTTTTAATAGACCCAATGAGTTATGGCTCAGCTTAGTGAGTGAAACATCTGAAGCTTACTGAATTTTAATTTTTACATTTTTTTTCCCAGTAATGGTTAGACTCGCCTATTGAGTCTATATAAAATTAGAAACATGACAAATACTTTGGCTTGATCAATTGTCTCTAATATGTGTTTTTTCCCTTTTTAAAGTCACAACAAGTACATATTAGTTCAAAATAGTTCAGCAATAGTTAATTCATCCCAACCACTTTATTTGTTGTCCAATTATTCTTTAAACACACATACACACATGTTCATTCAGCTCACACATAAACCGACATTTAACAAAACAACCAACAATACTCAAGCATAACCAGTAATACTACACATGATAATTCCAACAATATATCATCATCATCAATTCAGTCAAATCACAACAAACAAAGAAAACAATTTGAATATCTAGCTTCACTTTCCTTACTTGTGATCTACTAACAACATACCTCTAATGTCTCTAACGACCTCTATTCACAAAGGATACAAATATCTATCTACACATAGAAAACTCTTATCAATGCTTTAATCACGCCCTAACAATCTTAGATTCATCTTGAGCTTATAAATAACAAATGCAACATTTGCACTCACATGTGAGCAAATTTTGCTAAAATAATCAAAAGAAAAAAATATATAAATTTACTTCGTATAAGACTTTAATCGGATAAGATTGTATACTCTTCACAATAACTCTTTGACAAACTTCTATCTTCAAACAAATTGATAGATTGGTAAAAAACTTAGAGAGAGTATAGAGAAAGAAAATAAAATACTCTCTAAAGAGATACAAATTTTTTATAAAGTGAAACTCGATTAACAAATTTTTATTTATAACTTGAAATTTTTAAGAAAAATAATTAAATATCTTTTATACAAAATATTTTTACTCTTAAAAGATTTTCTAAATCGTATCTTACTACCATTAAAAGATTTTTGTAGTATATAAATGCAACTTTATTTACAGAACGTGTTAAAAAGATCATAAAGAGAATAAAAAATGATTCAAATGTCTGGTAATAGTTATAATTGTCATAACTTTATAGAGATAGTCTAGTAATTTCCAGACAAGAATTAGATTGCTTGATCTGTTCTTAACCTATCCATGACTGACTGTACTATAGTAAGAAAATAATAAAGAAAATCATAATATTCTTTTCATATTATAAAACATTCAAAGGTATGAATAAATAAAAGCTTAAATGCTTACAAGTTAGTTATGGTTTCATGCAAAAGGACCCGATAGTATTATAAAATGTATGTTTGGAACATAAAATTACCAAGTGAAAATGATTCTTGCATGGGAGAATAATTAGTAACAAATGAGCACATAAATATGAAAGTATAAATCTTAGATTTTTTTTTTTTTTCAAGTAAGCTCGTATCCAAGAAGTCATGAGCTTTGTTTTATTCCCAACACTCTAAAATTGTGAAAAATTGAGTGTATGACACTACTAGAAATTCTCATATTATATAGAATTTTTCTTGTAAATTTGTTAAAAATTTTATAAAAAAAGATTTTTTTTTGTTATTTTTTCTAAAAATTTTAATTGGTAAATAATTTCTCTGTGAGTAATATTTTTTACAAAATTATTAAATTTACAAGTATTTTTTATAAAATTTATTATGAAAAGTTTTTTATAAAATATATTTTACAAAAAAAATGATAGTAATTTCTTGCCGGCATAACAAAATTTATAAGTATTTATTATAAAAAAAATTAAAATAAAATTGATATGAATTTTTTTAGTAAGGCAAATTTAGATCTTTTGTTACAATTCAAATATTTTGAATTTTAAAAGCATATGATTTTCTACGTTGATTCCTTTCCGTTAGTTTTTTATTCACACTTACTTATAATAAAGTACTTAAATACATTAATATTTTTTAAACATTTTATTATAGTTTTAGTCTCTAAAAATCTGTTTTCTATTATCATTTTTAGTTTCTTTACTGCATTGTATTCTACTTTTTTTGTCCTGCTGGTGAGTGACGATGTGAAAGATGAAATGTCAGATGATAAGAACATGTTGTATCACATTATAGTGACGCGTTATTTTATTTGTCATGTCATCAATAGATATAAAATTTCGGAGATTGAGATTAAAACAAAAAATATCATATTAAAGAGATAAAAAGTTTTAAAAAAATCAAAAACCAAAATAGTATAATTGATAATATTATAATAATTATTTATATTTTTAATATAAAACAATTTTTCCAATTTAGTATTATTATTTGTGTGATATTTTTAAAATATTTTGTTATTCATATACAGTTTTATTAAGAATGCTTGTGTTTGTTAAATTAATTTAATATTTGTTGATTCAAATGAATAAATAGCTACAGTTTTTAAATTACCCTTATTCTTAATGAATGAAATATATGGAATGAAGAACAGTATGATTCAATTTCCTATCACTCTGATACAAAATAATTTAAAATTTATTTTAAGGAATGAAGAACATAAATAAATTTGATATAAATAAAAAGTATAAATTAATTATTTTTCAAAACATGTTTGGATAACACTATATTTCAAAATTTCACAAAAATAATAATATTAATTAAAAAAAAGTTCTATATTAAATATGTGCATATTTTATTATTTTTAGTTCTTATAATTTTTTTATCTCTATAATAAAATATTTTCATGTTTTGACCTCTTCTACTAAAATGGTGTGAGAATGTCATTCTGTTATTATGAGGTGAGTATATATCAAAATTAATACTAACTAAAGTGGAGAAAGAAACAAATAAGAAAATATAGAAAATTATTATAAAAATGATGAATTAATTTGAGAGTCACGACTTAATAAGTCTTTTGATACATAATAATGAGAGAGTCACAACTTAAAAATTATTCACTTAAGTGTTATTAAAGGATTTGCAATTTTGTTTATAAAAAATTGTATAAAAATATGCAACTTTGGCTAGAAAAATTACATATTGAATAATAATATTTTAATATATTTGTATGGAGTATTTATAGATGTAAACCTTGTCGTACTTTTATTTATATTTCTATTATTATGTGTATTTTTATTTTCACTTAAAGATATTATTTCTTAAGGTTGTCTCACGGCACATAGCATATTTTATGTATTTCATCGTTACTTTATATAGGACTATGTCATAATAGGAAACAAAATAGTAAAATTTTAAATTATAAAGACAAAAGAAGAAAACATCAAGAACCAAAATAATAAAATAATTATCTTTTAGGAACCAGAATCGTATTTGAGTATAAATTAAAATACTTTTTTTTTATTTTAAATGTTTTTATATGCTCCACTCTTTTATTAAAGTATATTAACTTAGTGCAAGTTTGGTATCAATTTTAACTGACGACAAAATTGATTTAAATACCAAAAAGTCACGTCCAAGAGAAACGATTAATTGTTGCTTTTCCATCTTATGAATCGATTCAACCACATAATCGATTTTTAAAATCAAAACCAAACACTCCCTTAGATAAATACTTAGTTGGTTTTCGTATTTATTCGAAAATTTTAAGTAAGTTTTTAATTTTGATTGGTTTTAATTGGATCATTATTTTTTAAAATATGTTATAATTAGGTCATTTTTCTTAGTACTATACTAACAACATTAAATAGGCGTCACATGTTAGTTCGTAGTTTTTTTAATCTTTTTAAAAAAAAATTAAATTAAAATTTTTTTTTTACCACGTGTTAAGTCACTATCGTACCACGTGTCAAATTATTATTGAATCTCAATTTGGTTCTTATATTTATTATTTTAATTCAATTTAGTCCTACTTTTTTAAAATTTATATTTTACATTGAACTTTATTTAAATTTTGTTTTAAAATTTTTATATGTATTTGTGTTGGCATTCTATTTCATCAAACTTTAATATTGTTTTTTTGTTTTAATATCTATTTCAAATAATTGTATATAAATTTGTATAGATTTATAAATTTAGATATCAAATATTTGTATAACATTATATATCAATAATTTCTATATAAATGTTAGAGTTGGTTTAAAAATAAAAGTTTTATAAATTTAAATGTAAAATTTCAAAAAAATTTATGGCAATTTAAAATAAATATATTTAAAAAGTTAAAAAAAATTAAATAAAGTTTAATGTAAAATATAAATTTAAGTAAAGTTAATATTATTAAAACTATTTAATAAAAATATCAACTTTAATAAAAACATCACTATAACATTTATATAAAAGTTAAATTTGATTTCAGATTTGAGAGAGATGAAATTCCTAAATTTTAAAAATATTAAGAATAAATTGAATCAAAATAACATACACATAGACCAAATTGAGATTTAGACATTGACTTGACACATGGTATAACACTGACTTTACACATGATAATAGAATTTAAAAAAATGAAAAAAAAATCACGAAGTGATATGCACATTGTCCCAACCGAACCACGAACCAAGGACAACCATACGCATCCAAGCAAGCGGCCATCAACAACCATAGGCCGCACACTCTGCACCAAGCATCCCCCTCTGCAGTATGCGACCATCAATGATCCTTCGGGCCGCATACTTTGTACTGACCATTCCTCTCTACAATATGCGGCCACCAGCGACTCTCTTGACCGCATATCTTGTACCAAACACTCCCCCCTGCAGCATGCGACCATTAGCAACCCTAGGCCACACACTCCACACCAAGCATCCCCATCTGTAGTATGCGTCCATCAATGATCCAGCAGGACGGACACTATATGCCGAACACCTCCTTAGGCAGCATACGGTCGTCAACAACTCCCCCAAACCGTCTACCTCGCACTAAAGAACTTGTACCGCAAGTAGCCCAAATCCAACCACAATCGTTTAGGTGGTCGAGCAAGTAGGAAGTATCCAACCATTTAAGATCCTTGTGACCATATACCAAGTACCGCTCACTTAGAATCCCCCCTCACGAATATGCGGTATCCAACAAACACCAGCCTACCAATATCCACGCCAACCCTCGAAGGAGCCCATGGCAATTTCTCCCTTTACCACTAAACCCAGAAATATCTAGAAAATGAATATTGGGCCAGAAAAGCCCATCAAGTAGGACCCACAGGTAAAAAGTTATAAATAATACATTATTCTATGCATTGATTACGCATTAAATATTCTCTGAAACCATTGACATCACCAACACTGACTTAGGTATCAGAGTGTCTTTTGCAGGCACACCTGCACCGTCATCGGAGCTTCATTGGCCTAAGAAGATTCACCCGACTACTCAGCACCAGAGCCGTCCAGCAGACTTGTGGAATACAACTTGGTCCCCTAAGAACATACATATTTAATGTTATATTAACAAAAATGACTTAATTGTTACATATTTTCAAAAATAGAGATTCATAGGACCGATCAAAGTTTGAGGATCTACTTTAGATTTTCAAATATATACGAAGAGTAACCGAGTATTTTACCTTTATGTTTTTTTTATTGTATGTACTTATTTCTAAGATCATATGATAAACTAAAGTCTCTTTTCTTCTTTTTCCTATTTTTGAATTATATTTTTTTACTTGTTGATTATATTATCTTGGGTATAATTATTTTTTATCTTTTCTTGTTTTTAATGAAAAATCGTAGGCAAGTCTTTAATAACAGTGTTCTTATGCATATTAGGATGGGCTTTTCTAAGTATAAACATTCATATTAACCAACATAACATACCATTACACCATGATAATTATTAATAAATATCTAAACTAGGGATGTCAAAAAATTTGTACCCACGGGTATTCGTGGATAAAACTCGCAACGGGTAGGAAACAAATATTAAAAATGGATACACGCGGTTATGAGTATTTTTTATACCTGCATGTTAATGGGGCGAGTACAGGTATAATAGTATCTGTACCCGTGGATATCCATACCCGCTAAACTTTAATTCACAAGAATACTCTCATATATATATATATATATATATATATATATATATATATATATATATATTAGTAAAAAACATTGTGACCTAATTTTTTCTAAGGTACACATCTTGTCTTATCTTTTGTCTTCTTTCTTCCAACTTCAAGTATTGGTACGTTATCTTCTTCCAAGTACACCCCTTGACATTCTTCTCTTTCCTTTCTTTGAAATTGAGCATATACATCAAATCCTATATAGATACTGACGTTTATTGTATATTTGTTGTCAAATGATGGAATCAAAATAAGAATATTTGACACGTGGCAGTTGAGGTTTATTATTTGTTTATTTTTCAGGAATTAATCGGAGAAAGTGGACTTGTTGATCAAAGTGTCAATTAAAGAATTTTCATTGTGTTGAATGTCATTTTATATCTACTTTTATAATTATTTGGACTTGTATGAATTTGAGTTTATTTGAACTTTATTTAAAATTTATAACAGTAATGTATTTTATTTTATTTTATTTAAATTTATGATTAAATATTTATTTTTTAAATAATTTTGTAAATATTTGCGGGTACCCGTGAATACTCGCGGATATGAAAAAAATAGGCGCGTACTCGCATAACGGATACTCGACGGATATGGGTACGGGTACAGGATAGATATTTATCCAGCGGGTAAAGTACGATAAACTACTACCCGTACCCTACCCGCTCGTTGACATCCCTAATCTAAACACAAATTATATATTTAAAAATTGTTACTTGTATTAACTTATACATTCAAGTACTAATTTACTATTGTTTATTTTTATGTTATGTTATTGGCTAGAGTATCTCCATACCACTTTTGTGAAAATGACTAATTTCTATCATAAATTGAGCAATCATTAGTGAAGTTTCCTATTCCGACTAATTTTTTTTGTTCTTATTCATAATAAAACTTCAACTTAAAATCTTAATTAAAGAAAATTGGAATACCTTATTTAAAGAAAATTGAGACTAGTACCTCTCACACAACTACTTGTTGGCATCTTGCGAGTATTTACTTAATAATTTAATCGAACACCTCTTAGTTTATCATTATTATGATGAAATCTCAATATATTTAGCTAGTTATTAAAGCATTACTAATGGAAACAAGAGTTGAGTCCCTAAATATTTTAAAAGCCATTTGGAGGGAATACATGAAAAAAAATCATATATTTACTAAGGAGACGTAATGGAAGAGAGAAAAAGAAAAGTGTTGAAAGGTAGTTTGCTATAAAAAGGAAAATGTTTTTTTTTGACAATTAAATAAGTCATTTGACAACCAACTTTTAAGAATAAATGCATTTGTTAAGAAAATGAAATCGAAGTTGATGTTAAATAGATGTAAAAAAAAATTGTATTTTAAAATATTATTATTAATAAGAAAAAAATGAGTGAAAAATAAAAACAAAAACAAAAAAAAAAATAAAGTGGAATTTACACTTTCTTTATCATTTTACAGAAGAAAGTACAAAAAAATTGTTTACAACATAATCAACTATGTTGTAACATTATGTTTTCTTACATAATTAGTTATAATTTAAAATTTTATTTCACTATTTTCATATAGATAATGAATCACATCTCCATTTCTTTCACCTTTTGAGATAATTTTTTTATTCTTTCCTTACATTATTGTTTTATTTTTTTTAAATATTAATAAACAAATAAAATAGTGATGATAATTATTATTAATAAAACTTCAAAAAAAAAATCTGTATTTATTGATTATTTTAACTCTCTATTTCTTTACAATTCAATAAGCCTTATTTTCACTTTCTCTATATTTTTAGCATTAAGATGACATTGATTGGTGCAAAATATAATCGAACCTTCCAGCTAGAAAATAAGGAACAAGTAGTGGTTTCCATAAACCCCACGTTTTTTTGTCTTTTTATGTCCTTTTCTCTCTTCAAATTGCACGTACCAATCATCCAAAAATCAATCGCAATTCATTTCATGTAAATGCATGGTCCAACCTATAGCGACTTATTGTTTTAACTTCCCTCCTCACAAAATATATTCAATTTAATATTAGAGTAATAAATGATATAAGTTAAATTCGGGATAAAAGTGCAAGAAAATGAATGATAGATTGTGAGTTTTAATTTTTCTCACTAATAAAAATTATTGGTTCTACTATGTTTAATAGTTTTATATTACTTAAAAATTAATATTTGACCGTTTAAATTTTTTTTTTCACTTTTTAAAATGTTTTATAAGAATAAAATTATGACTGATGACGTAATTTTCGAAATAGATAATATGTTGGAAACTCGGGATCAAAACAACTAATATATTAATCATTTATATTTGTCAAGTTATTTTTAAAGTTTTTGTTTGTAGTTAAATTCTACATAGATATATAAATAAATATTTTATAATCATGGGACTTACATTTATCATCTTAACTATTGTATGATAATTTTATATTTTATTTTAATATTTCCATTAAATGGAAGGTAATCATGTAAATTAATCTATATTATAAATTTTTATGTTAAAGAAATAATGTATTTAATTAACTCGCACTAAAGAAATTTGTTAAGGTCTTAATTCAATTTTGAAATTCGATTTACTTTTTTTCCATTGTCGAATTTCTGTGTGTATGGTATACGCAACTTGACGTTGGAGCCAAATTTCAATTATACCATAAAATGAATGTCTCTTGCTTTTAATTTTCTGCTTTTTGTTTTGTTTTGTTTTGTTTTTATATCTAGTGTTATCTATTTGTGTATGGTGGAATCTAACTTCTTTGTTTTTTACCGTTGAAAATTGATACATGTACTCCTTTTCCATCAAGCCCCATCTTCATGACATGTATAAATCTCCATTATTAAAGTTAGTAATCATTGTTTGTCCCATTAATGATCCTTAATTGTGGTACTTATATTTTTGGGTATAGAATTGTGATACTTGTTTATTTGAAAATGGAAATTAGCTACAATATAACTTAAACAACCATAAAGTGTTACTAATCGGTAGAATGTCATTTATTATTTGGATGTTTTGAAAAATAAGATATTATGTACAATTTTAGTAGGATGCACAATTGAATTTAGAAGTGATAAAATGGGATGATCTTAATTATTTTGATCTTTGTCAATGCTATGTTAAAAATGAGTCGGGTCGAACTTGTTAGTCACATAGAAAAAAGCCAATAATAATAATTCTTCTGTATATAATAGGTTCGGTCGGACTGACCCATTACTTTTCTTTTTAATTCTTTTAAGTTCGTTTAATTTGTTTTCAAATTTTTAATTTTTTTAACTTTTAAAATTTGTTTATATTTACATAAAAATGAATATTATAAGCATATTTAATCATATAAAATATTTTCTAAAATTTTAATTGATTCGTTAATATTTTTAAATAGGTAAATTAAAATAGTTATTTCATTTACATGTTAAATTACTCTATTATAACTAATAATTGAAATTTAATTTGTAAGTGTTAATAATTTAAATTACAATACTATTATATATTTACACCTTTAAAAAATATACTATAAAAAATTAATCTTTTTAATTATTTTTCATTTTTTATCTTTAAAAAATATGGGCTAACGGGTCGAGCTAGACAAGTCGTCAAATTGACGATCAGGCCAGAATAAACTAACGGATTGAAATCTTTAACACGACCCGTCCCTTTTAACATGGACTGAGAGGCTAGCCCATATTTTGCCACCCCTAGTTGAATTTGACTTTACACATTATTAAAGGTTTCATAAGATAATTTGAAACTTATCTAAAAAAGTTATGTAGAATAATATACTTGATTTTTCTTTTATTTTGAAGTTTTTTTTCTTCTTATATTCAAATAGGTTTTGAAAAGAATTTATAATTCTTTAAGTGAACAAAAATACCTGATGTCGAATGGATGAAAGTGCCCTTCGAGGTTATTTAAGTCATGTTACTTGTGGTTGTATTTTTAAAGGTAGTTGAGAGGAGCACATTGAAAATTAATCCTCTTACTTAAGAATTTGAATCTCTTTATAGTACTAACAGAGAAAAGGTTATTTATGTGTGATATTTTAGGCTTTTTACATTTGACATGTCAAACGTAATTGTAAAAGACGTAAATTTACATTTGGTGCATATATAAAAAATGTAAATTTACTTATGTTGCAAGAGTAACAGATGTAAATTTGTGGTCTGTTTTATTTTGTATATTTTAAAGCATGAAAAATCTCTATACAATACAATAATATATCACAAAAAGTTTCAGAATTTTTAAGTTGTATGGTGTCAAACTATGATGCACAGATACGATACGTGTATCGGATTCGATACATATCTGATACGTTGATACATTTATTTTAAAAATAATAGGATACGAAATGTGATAGATACGTGATATATGAATATTGAAAAGTGAACAATAATTCTTAAAAACATAGCAAATATATATTGTTATTGTGTGAATCCAAATTAAAACTATATATACTAAAGTTGTCGACATAAAAAATATAAATTATTGTTATCATAAAAGTACCACTACAAAAAATACCACCGCGTCTATAGATCAAACATAAATTTTGACAACTTAATTATAAAAATATCATCGCACATTTTTCACATATGATTTCTATAGGTCAGACATAAATAGAGTAACGTAATAAACATATTTTGTGTTAGTGTATGTTAAGTTTATGTCATTCAAATTATTTCTTGTGATAGCATGTGATTGATGAACTTTGGAGTATCTGACTAATTGAGTTATTATAGTTTATCGTAATGTCTAATATGAATTTTATACAACAAAATTTGAACTTTTTCTTCTCGTGTATTATCAATTTAAATTTTCTAGAAGATTAATTACTAGTAAAATTGATGGGTATTTTAAAATAATATCTAAAAATTTAGAAAAAAAAAATGGTTAATGCATTTAATCTAATATTGAATCAATTAGATAGACACTATAAATTTGATCCTTGATTTACGTAATCTTTTATTAAACTTTACATATTTTATAAAATCAAATTATTTTGAGATGATATTTTAAAAGACTAATGGACCATATCCATGGACAAAAATAATCAATGACACCGTTACTCTAATATAATGAAAGGGGAGGAAAGAAATATAGCTTAAGAAAAAGAAAGTGTTTCCAGCTTTGAATAAAAGAGACTTATACAATGAGAATAGAGTGTGGAAGCTAGATATTTAAAATGAAAGAAGTTTTTTTTTTTTTTTTGAGTAATGGATCTCGTAAGAGTTGAAGTTAATAATTAAGGAGCTTAAATTAATTTTGGTTTCTAATAATTTTTAATTTTTTCATATGGTCTCTCATTATTTTTGCTATCTTAGAGATAATATAGTTATTGTTCTACAGTTTGATTTTTTTAATAAAGTAGATAGGTTTAAAGAAGGTATAAAATATCAATGAAAAATACTAGGCCATTGAACCAATAATACCTATAAATTGACAAAGACGTAATACGATAAGGTAAATATATTTTTTGACAAGTAGTAAAGACAATCATATTGTAGAAGAAAATAACTTTGTAAACCAACAACAACATAGTATTTTCGTCCATAATACCTTTTACATTCAAAATAACCCATTAAGTTTTATATCCCAAAGAAAGTTGTCATCTAGTCTATTATATCTAAGTTGATGCCTTTACAAAGAAGATATATAATCTTATCAAATTTTCAAAAATCAAGACTTTTCACCTCTTTGGACAAAGCATCCAAATTTGTGATCTTTCCATTTTTTATCCCATCATTTATGTGTTGCACAATACCTATTATGAAGTTAAAATATCCACTCAATCTTTAATATTTTCAAAAATCTATTTTATAGGACATTCATTATCCACATCATGTTGGTTTCATGTTTTACACCGACAAAACTCCTAATATGATACATAAACGAACATGACAAAAAAGGAAAAAGATTCTTTTTTTAAGGGATGACGACAAAAGAGAAGTTAAAAGAACTTGGAGAAAAAAATTAAGAAACATAACATGATTTGTAAAATTTAGAGGCTTCTTTACTAATGTGATGAAAAATATTTTAGAAGGTTCTAAAAGTCTTTAGAAAATTGTAAAAGTTTCTAAAGTTTTACAGGAAAGAAAAATGAAGTGGGAAGATGCATATGAACTCAGACAACCTTCTCATTTATGAGAAAGTTAACCAAGTTCATGAACTTAACAACCTCATCAATAAGAGGTTGTAACTTCCTCCTCACATCATCATCATCATCACAAAATTTCAACCATATAAAGTTTCATATTTAGTTGTATTGGTTTGTCTTCGATTTTTTAATTTCTTGATTATTTCTCCTCCTACTTCTCTTATGAATCAAAGGTCATCTCCCACGTATTTTTCACACATTAGATAAATGAGAATCATTTTTTTATGTTTTTAAGTTTCTTGGGAGCTTAATATTGTAATAGATTTTTCTTTATCTTGAAGGGCTTTTAAGAATAGGTTTGTATTCATTGGTTTTATATTTAACCCCATCCTAAAAGGTGAATAAACTAACTTAAGCAATGCTTAACAAATTTTCAATATTTGGACTTTGTTGTGTTATGGGGTATTTTTAGTTGATTTGTATCTATGTTGTTTACTTCTTAAGACAAGTTGTTGTGACAAACAAGTCATATGACATTTATCTCAAAGATACACAAACATCTTAGAGATAAATAGTATGGTTTCACTAACTTCTTGTACTACAAACTAGAGGTTGTTAGTGAAAATTATGATCCTTTTTGAAAACTATAAATCAAAATTCTTTGAAGTATATAACATACAACAACCATTTCTAGATATCTATATAAGAAATTTAATGCATGTAGAAAATGTTGAGGTTGAAATTGTAGTTCATTTTCTAAAAGATTTAGATAGACTCAGAGAGAGATCTTTATTGTAAACTTTTCACTTTAAAGAAGTAATATCTCTAAAGCAATGAAAGTTTCATATTTCATGTCCATTCATTTGAGTATAAACCTTGTAACCAAACAACATCTTTTTGGTATATAGTCCAAAGTATACTTTTTCTACAGAGTCATTCTACCATGCTTACACTCAAAGAAAGTTTAAATGGTTAACTTACTCAAGTTTTATGTACTTAGTTTGGAAAGACATTGTGTACTTAGATAATTAAAAGTGAAAGTACTCATTGTAAGCTAAAAATAGTAAAAGTAATACTTGTAATATGATTTATTTTTGGAACCCTTTAGTGCTAACATTTGAGAGCTAGAAATAGTCTAGGCTGAGGTGATTCAATATAAAATCATATTATTATTGAACTTTCTAGTATATCTATATTACTTGTTAGGTTTCAAAAAGGCTTGTGAATATGTTTTATAAAATTATTATATGAAATCCTAAACACAAATCCCTTACTATACACCTAAACATGTGCCTCATTCTATGAAATCTACTATAACCACATTGAGAATTAACAGTGCTATGATCAGTTGTCTTATCACTAAAATAACAAAACTTCGATAAAAGAATCGAATGTGAAAAATAAAATCTTATAGTAAATATTTTTTTATAGAAATGAAATACAAAATTAGACATGATGAAAGGAAAAGAAAGGAATAAAGTTTGTAAATGTTTTTGTAAAAAAATACCTTTAACCTTGTTAGATGAATGGAAAATATAGTTTGAAGTGCATTATCATAAAACTACTCCTTAAAAATCTAACCAATTTTATAAAGATAAACTATTTTTTTCTTATAAAAGTATATTTAGATAAATAATCAGTTAACTATAACAAGTATTAACATATTTATTTTTAGGATAATAAGAAAAACTTTCAAACTTTATACAAAAACTTTAATTCCACTAATTTTATTTCAACTCTATTAATGATTGAACTAACCGAACATGTATTTGGTCTTTAGTATTTCTAACGTATGTTTACGTTGATATATAATTAATCTTAAATAAACTACTAAATCTTATAAAAATTAAAGTTGTCGTATCAAAATTATAGATTTTATTTTACTATACTAAAAATAAAATATATCAATACGTTGAATAGACTATATATCCAACATATGTTCATGAATATTAAATGAGTTCAAACAAAATTAATGTGTTACAATTTAATTTACTGATAATTGAACCATTTTAATTATTTTTTATATTAAAAGTGAAAAGATATTATTAATCGAACGTGCGCTAGAAAGATTTGCATGCTTTAGTTTTATTGCGGTTGTGGAAATATTTAGAAAGATATTATTTTTTATTGTGATGGAAAATCAAAGGTAGGGATTGGGCATGATTTGGAGATTGAAAAAGTGATGGACGGTGTGCAGAGTGTTATTAAAAAGGCGTGAAAAACGTGGTTTAACTGCGAGCGGTTTGAAAAGTGATTAATTGAGTGTTGCGTTTTGTATCGAAAATCTTTATTCAGTAAAGTCCAACTAATTGCTGGTCCATTCAGAAAGCCATTGCTTGAACAACCACAGCCACTATTTCAATGCTCACTATTTATCATATTTTTTTTGTGGGTCACTCCCTAACATTGATTCCTTCACCAAACAAATCAAACCAAAATCTAAGAGAACAACACCTTGCCGACAACAACATTAAAATAATGTCGATTTTAATCAATTCATACCATGTCCATTTTGTAAACGTCTCTCACGTTATCTTATTTCGATTCATCTAAACTCAAAATTCGTCATTTCTTCTTGTATACATTCCTAAATTCAATAGTGCATTCCACACTACTAAATACGGAATTGAATTAAGAAATCCAAACACAAGCACCCACCACTACCACACCCCTACCGGATAACTATGAAAGTCATAAAACAACTTCTACACGCGAGAAACAACCAAGACAAAAGATAAGAACGAAGAACAAGAAAAATATGAAGTGCAAGACCAATGTCATTTTAATTATTTATTTGAATAACATTTCAGAAGGACAAAACTGAGATTGTAAAAGTTAAGGGGTGCATTGGGTACAACAAGAAATGGCCCTGAAAATTGTGGGTTGCTTTATTTTTGTACCTTTGTTGTAAGTCCATTTACAATTGGGCCTCCATAGATTTTCTTGACTTGAACTTCTACCAATGTTTAAAGGGTTTTTCTTCCTGCACCACCAATATTCATCCCAGAAAACCTGTTTTAGAAGGTACAATGTGTTCTTTAGAGTTTGTTCTAGAAATTTTGTTCTTAAAAGCTTGTTCAAGAATATATTTAATGCGTTCTGAAAATTTGGTTGAGAAAATTCTTTTTCAAAAATTTTGTTATGGAAATTCTAGACGACTTGTTTCCAAAGATTTTTGGTAGTGGTAATCTAAAAGTCACTTCTACGAAGATAAAATTATAAGATTATGATTTTAAAAGTTATTGGGTGACGTTAGAAATTGTGGAGGTGCACAAAGTAAAAGCCTTTTGAAATGTTAAGTTTCCATTCTGTTGAATTAAAGGGTCTAAGCCGAGGAGGATAACAAATTTACTAACATTTTAAACTTTATGGCACGGCATGGTGATGAAAGCTGATATCTCATTGGTCAGGTTCCGTTTTATTCCACAGTTATTATTTTTATAATAATCAATCAAGCAATATTTAAATTCAACTGAAGATATTTGGAGATATAAGATTAGTTAGACGGTAAAATGAAAAAGGAAGGTGAAAGAGTGTATATTTTTAACTTCTTTACTAATATTTGAGGATTGATTTGATGGATTAAAAAGGAAACTAAGAAAGATGGTAAATTTAACTCTTATCATTAGGGATGACAACTCATTAGGTAGGGCATGGATTCCCACAACTTGATCCGTAATAAAAAATCTATCCGCTACTTATCTCGCTATCCATACGGGCATTCGTTTAAAAAATATTCATGTATATTTTAAAATTTGTAAATATCCACAAATATTTAAAAAATATATTTTATAAATATTTAAAATTAAATTTAAATAAAATTAAAAAAACATATAAAATAAAATATAAATTAAACTTAAATTTAAAATGAATTTAATCTAATAAAATATAAATTAAAATTAAATTGTAATTAAATTAAATTTAATAAAATATAATTTTTAATTTTTTACGAATACCATGTACTTATACGAATAGTATGATACTCACATTAATCTGTTTATAAACGTCATTACTCACAGGTAGCAAATGCTCTTGAATAATAAATACTCACAATTATCAATAAATTTTATTTAGGAATATATATATATATATATATATATATATATATATATATATATATGTGTATTTTTTTTATATTTATTTATTATATATAATTTTTTATAAAAAAAATTATATATAATATTTTTTTTATATATTAAAATTAGATCGATTTAAATTTGAAAGAAATAAGACGAGAAGAATGATAATAATAATAAAATTTTTGGGGTGAGAACTGAAAAGTAAGAGGTGGGTAAAATAATAATTGAGAGGCAGGTGGTAAATGATGTTGTGTGATAAAGGGACAGTGTTGGAGTGTGTGGGGACCATGTCCCGTGATGGAAGAGAGTTGGGCATACACAGACATCATGTGAAGGTGCGCTTCTCCAAATGTCAACCCCCTCCATCCTCTCTCTGCCACATCACGTGAACTTTCTTATCAATATTTTATTATAACTATTAATATGAAAATATAATAACTTCATGTAGTTCATTTTTATTATGAGTTACCAAAACTTTTATTTAATTCATATTTATTTAAAGTTTTATATAATTGTAATTTAATGTGTAGATTTGAATATTTTAATTAATCTTTATTAATTTTTTTAGTTTTATAATTGTAAAATTTGTATATTTTATAGTTGAGTTTGTTCTGGCCAATTCATTTTACTTTATATAAAATAACATTATAATATTATGATTAATATACATTAATAACTAATTTTTATTTTATTTATGAAAATATGTTAAAAAACTGGATTTTCTGTCTATTATAATAATAATAATAATAATATTATTATTATTAATTATGATTTCTTTTTTAATTATTACAGGTGATGAAAATAAAAATTACGTATGTAACAACGATAATTTATTTTTATTTAACATGTTTTTCATAATAATTATATATTATTTTAGATTAATCATAATATTCTTATATATTAATCACAAAATTTTACATTTTTTATAATATCTAACAATAAAATAATATAAGAACTATATTACGTAATTAAAAAAAAAGACAGTAAAAATTTAGTTAAAAAATATAAAAATTTTAGTACAAATTATGCAACAAAAATATTTTATAAAAACTTAACTAAAAATACCTTAAGAGTTAAGTCTTACAATTCTTTTGTATTACTTTATATTATATACTTGTATTTCCCTAATATTTAATATAATAACATTATATTTATTTATAATTTTATTTTTACCTTTTATACAAAATATTCGAACATATGCTAACAGGGAGCAAATATATTTTTAGGTGACAAAAATATAAACAAAACACACATTTCATATCTTCAAGATATCTTAAATAAAAGCAAATATTGGTTTTTATATTGAAAAAGATTAACTGTATAATCAAACTACCACGCTGTTGTCATCCAGACGCATTGGTTGAATTGAAAAACAACATTTATTTCTAGCCTTCAGTTTATTGATTGCATCAACAATTAACGATTAACAAATCAAAATTTTGTACTTTAATAAGACGCTTATTTATTTAAATATTATTAGTGTAAATAAATTATATTAAAATAGGAATCCATAACTTATTTGTATTCGATCTTTACTAATGAAACAAGGATGAACTAATGTTTAAAGGAGAGAAGAGAAAGACAAACCATAAAGAAAAGTAAAATTAAATACAGTACTATTCATATTAATTTAGGTTCAAAATGCAGCCCAATATAAAATTCATAGCATTAACCACTTAATATCACAATAACACAATATTACCATATTTTTTATTCTATTTAGTCAATCCATCAACACCCACATCAAAACACACTCTAACACGTAACTCCCAAATTCAATCTCAAAATAAACTCAACATAATTTCAAGAAAAATTAACAATCTATTCAAATCATTTTTTTAATAGGAGTCTATCAACATTTTCCTTGGATACTATCTTAAGCTTGTCATATAAACACAACAAAACCTTAATAATGATCAGATTACAATTTTATGACCTTCACTTCATTTAGAACACAAAAAATAAAAAATAAATAAATCACATGTAGCCTAGAAGATTTGCATGCATCAAACATCATAGTATCCTAAAAATAACAGATTGTACTTACGTGCAAACAAAATTTACATGAACATATTGCAGAGCTTCTTGTAGAGATTGCTCTATTACTTCATTTTTTTTTAAAGGGTATAATACTTTTTTGGTCCTAATTTTTGTCAAGTTTTATTAAATAAGTCATAATTTTGTTTTTGTGTTTAAATAAGTCTCAATTTTCGTCATTGTTTAATTTAGTCATTTTTTGCTTTTACACTGTTTAAATCATTAACTACACACGTGTCACTTCGTGGTTTTTTATTTTTATTATTTTTTTAATCTTTTATAATTGTACACGTGTCAACTCACCTGTGGTCAAAGTCAATGATTTATATTGAATTTACTCTCTATATTTGTTATTTTTATTCAATTTAGTTCCAATTTTGTTTAAAATTGACCATTTTTGTTCTTGTCCAAGGTGAGACCAAATTTAATTTTTATATAAAATTTATAATGATGTGAATTTTAATATATTATATAAAAACATTTAATAAAAAATGTGAATTTTAATATAAAAATTAAATTTGATTTCAATTTGGAGATGGACAAAATTTGTTCATGTTAACAAAAATTATAACTAAATTAAACAAAACTAACGAATATAGAAACCAAATTGAATATAAAACATTCACTCTAACACGTGGCACGTTGGATTGACATGTGGACATTTAAAAAAATTTTTTAAAATTTAAAAAAAAAATTAAAAATTTAAAAAGTTAAAAAAAATACGAAATGACACATGATAATCACTATTTATGACCATTAATGATTTAAATGATATTAACAAAAAGGATCAAATTGAATAAAATTGATAAAAATTAAACACAAATAAAATTATGAGTTATTTAATAAAACTGAACAAAAATCGGGATAAAAAATATTTTAACGTTCAAAAAATTATGAAGGGTGTTATAATCTAGAAAAGGCATAGAAGAGGAATTTTGTGATCGGTACCTGTATTATGTGATAATGTTTTATTTTATCACAAAAAAGGTAAACGCCTGTGACTTTTTTTTTTTTACTATTTAGACACGTGTGTCGAAATAGAGAGAAGAATAAAATCTGTTAATAACATCTTATTAAAACTATTTATCTTTTTATACATGTATTTGGTGTTATAAATTTTTTTATTTTTGAATTTAATTTTTGGATTAAATATGAAATTTGAAATTTGTCAAATTTTAAAATTTTAGAACAATTTAGTCATTCATCTTCCGAAATACGTGAATTTAGTTCTTTTAATCAAATTTTGTTAAATTTATTTGATATTTCAAATGTGTTTTATAATAGTATTTGACTTAATATTAAAACAAAAATGTGTCAATCAGTATAACTTAAATACAATCTTGAAATGCGCACGAAACATCAAATAAACCTAACAAAATTTGATTAAAAGGATTAAATCCACGTATTTTAGAAAATGAAGGATTAAATTGATTTAAAATTTCGAAATGGACTAATTCCAAAATTCATCGAAAGTTAAGGAAACAAAAATATATTTAACCCTTAATTTTTTTTACTTTAATGTTGATAGTTAGAAATTATGATTAACATTTTTTATTGTATAAAAGTTATCAAAATAAGGATAAAAGTTTATTTTCATGATTTTGGTTACTCATCCAAATAAATGATTTTTTTTTTTGCATCCTATTATTTTTCTAAGTATCTATTTAAACAACACATAATTTCTGAGTTTTTTTAATCATAAATAAATTTTTACTTATAGGACATACTTCAAATCTAATAACTCATGTCTTTTATTATATTTTCAATGTTTGCAACATCAAAACATTGGATAAGATTGCATCATCAATTTAAAAAATAAATTATTCAGTAAAAAAAATACATCACTTTTGTATTCATTTTTTATTGGTGCAAACTTTGTTTTTTATTGTCCTCCATAATTCAACTCAGAGATATTAGAATTTCCATCTTATCAGTAGCTATACCAAAGACATTCAAATTTTGAAATGAACATTTAATATTCATTATGTCACCAAATTCCTAGACCACGTAGGTTCATGGCCATGACAAGAAGTAAAAATAATTTCTATTAACAAGAAAAAACAATTTAACTTTATAAAGTTATTTTGCAAAATGGTTGATAGCAAAAATTTGATATCAATTGTTTAGAATGCGTAGCTTCCAATGTCCTGTTCGTGGAGATTTGGAGCACGAACTGATTAAAGACTATGCACATTTGTTTCATTTTTTCATTACACTACAAAAATTAATAAATAGTAACTAATTTTAATGATAAAAAATAATGATCGATAAATTAATTTTAATGATAAAAAATAATGATCGATAAATTAAAAACTATTAGTATTTAAAATGATTTTTATAATAAATAAATGTTATAATTTGTTTGTTAATTAAACTTTTAAATTGGTCATTAATATTGACTAAGATTTTGACTAAAGTGGTTGATGTTGAGTATAGAGCTAATGGTTCTTTAGTTCAAGTGGTAGGGCTTGTGACGGAGTTTTGGTGGAATTTGTGATTTTGTGGTGCAAAATGTTGTGGTACAATTTATTGTTCAGTCATTACACTTTAAACTAGTAGTGGATAATCTTGATAATATTTGTGTTGTGAATATATATTTTCTTGTTAAGAATTTTGATAGTGTGTATTAGGAAAACATGATTCCATAATATATCTTATTTGTAGAATGTTACTTTTATTGTCAATAGTTTATAAATAAAAATTAGATTCAATTTATTGTAATTTAATGGAAGTTTCTAATAATTTATTATTTGAAGAGTCTTGTTTTCCGAAAAAAAAAAATTAATGTGTGAAGGGAAAAAAAAATTTAATACTAAGACTATGAATAACTTCAAATTACAAAAAAATTTCGTAAAAAATAGACTAAAGAAAACTAATACTAAATATTTCATAGTAAAAAGTTTTTAAAAATTCAAAGTATTTTTTAAAACACGAGAAAATTAACAAATGATAAATTTTGTCGTACCGAAAAATCTGCTTGATGAAAAATATTTTTTTCATTGATATTGTGAATGTTTTACAGAATTATAAAAGTATAAGTGATTGTAAACATGTGTCAAATATAAGTGGTCGATTCATTTTATTTAAAAAAAAAACTATTATTCATATGAAATCTAAAAGAAAACTTTTTTTCGTAAAAGTACAATTATTTCATAAATGATAAGAATTGCCAGTAATGCAAAACATTAGATGGTACAGAATAAAAACAAATTTCAATTCGTAAAAAAAAAAACAAAAATCATATACACGTGTCAAGTCGTTGAAGATGCTGAAAAAGCCCAATAAAAATATGTGGTGACAAATTATAATTTTCTTGAACCACCCAACAACACCATTAATTTTATTAAAAACTATAAACTAAAAAAAATGGTATTCTGTATGATTTGATACTTAACAATAAAAATTTATTATAACTTCATTATCACTTTAATAAATTGTTAATAATATTTTATTAATTTACAATGAACATCTCACCAACAAACATCCTGATTTTTTTTTTCTTTAAAATATTAAATATCCTTCCCATCCTTAACCAATTTCATAATAATATATGTGATCATTCACGATCAGAAGTATTAAATTAAAAAATAAATAAAATTGCATGAGTGATGAAAATGATCAGAAACAGAAACTGTGGTGAGGCAGGGTCCACAGCACACAATAATTTCACTGCATCCAACTTCATCAAGTTTTTAGTTGAACAGATATCAAGTGATGAACCTTATAAAACCCTTGGTTTTTGTTGTCCCTCTGTACCACAGTTAGTCAGAGATGCTGTTCTTTCTTTGTCATGTCCCTCTGTCTCATCATTTCAATGTCTCCTTCATCATCTCACTCTAACATACCATACCACTGCACAAATGCTACCCATCACACTCTCTCACTTGTTGTGACTACTGCAACCGCTCCATGCATCTTTTCTCTCTCATCAGAGTAAAATTCATAAACTAAATAACTCGCTTTCTCTCACTCTTTTCTGTCTTCATTAGTTAATGAGAAAGATAGAGCTACCAAAAAGTAGTGCTGCAAAATTTATGGTGTGATGATGGGTGTTGAAGCCACAGCTCCAACGGTGGCACCCTTCAGATCAGACCATTGGAAGCAATTTGATGATTCGGTGAATGCCGTGGCTTTTGGGTTTGTTGCCACTGCCATCCTCATTTCTATGTTTCTTCTTCTGGCTATCTTTGAGAGGTTTCTTAGACAAAGATCAAGTGCTGCAACTCCGATAGATCTTGAACACCAAATCGACCGCGGTGGAAAGTTGGAAAATCTATCACCCAAGGTGCACTTTCGTATACTTCTACTGTAGTTCATTCAATAAAAATGTGATTTTCTCCTCTTTTTACTTTCCTCGCATGCTGTTCTGTAATGATGTAGTTATGACTTATGGCTATGGTCTTTTCTCCATGCATGTGCAACAAAGTCACCAACTTGCATACCAGTAAGTAATGATTTTAAGCATAACATATTGCTATGCTTCATTTGCACTACAGTTTTCTTGCTATGCTTCATGGTCAAGATGAAAAGGATTTTCAGTTTTCCATATGGTAAACGTATTTTTTCGTTCTTTAAAGAGTTCAAATTCAGTGGTTTTTAGGTCTGAAATATCTTCTGATGGCAGTATATCATAAATATTAGTAGTTTATTTATCTACAGCAGAAACTCTTGAAGGAAACGCTAATTATGTTATCTTTTTGCCTGTTCTTACTAGTTTGTTTATCTTATGAGGACTAAATGACAGAGAACCTTGATTTTATCCATATATAAACCTTGATGTTGTGGTCAAAAGCTTTTTTTTTGGTTTTCATGTATGTGATTGAAGTACAATGTAAAGATGGTTTAATTAAACTCTATTATTATTTGAATTGTAATGAAAGGTACTGTTTTTGTTTTATTTCTGTTCAAGTTAATTAGATGAGCATTTATGGAAGAGGTGTACTAGTGTTGATGCCTGGAGAGCAGATTCCTTCGTTCATTGCACTTCCTGTTCCTGCACCATGTCGCCGCGAACCCATGTCATGGCCTATTCAACACAGTTCATGTTTCCTTCCACCTTTAGCATCAATGGCAGACATTAATTAACCTAACAAGTAACTAGAATATGATGTGTTTCATCGTCCCTTTTGAACTGGGGCAAGAATTGAGGTCAGAAGTCATAGTTGAAATCATTTTCCTCTCTGATCAATTAGGTGATTCTACTTAGAGATATTATAGAATATGTGTATTATTAGATTTGAGCTTAGTTAGAAGCAATTAATCAACTCTAAAACTTGACTCGGATCTAACAATTTGTACATATACGATGTTAAACAATTGCATTGTAATTTCCGATGAAAGTGTCTTCCAAAAAGCATGAAATTTTGAGAAGTTACCTTTTCCAAGGAAGTTATGGTTAAAGTTAGATGCCTTTTGTGAGTTATCATGCTGAGTTGCGTGGTGCTCAAGCTGTTCATGGATTTGTTGTTTTGAGATCATTACATTACATCCTCTTTTTTCAGAGCACAATATGATTAATAGAACTGTCAAAGTTATGAGGGAAGAATAGATTTACGTTGGCTTATGATTACAAATTATTATACGAGATGAGAATTTTGTTACAAACGGATTTTAAGTTTAACTTATCTTGTACGTGAAATAAGAAATTAGTGGATAGTCTATTAGCGGTTCAAAATAACGGGTTTTAAAAAAGTTTATTAAAATAGGTTTTAACTTGGTTCTGATATCATGTTAAAAATGAATTTTAAGTCTCACTCAACCTCATAAAACCGACTTGTAACGTGAGAATTGCATCCACTTATATATTATGAATTAGTCTTATCTCTACTCGAAATGAATTCCAGTAAATTTTGGTCTATTTTACAAACTAAATATCAATAAATTTGATATAAAGCATTTTATTGATACACATTCTTTTGATCATTGACCAAGACAAAAGAAAAAAAAAAAGAGTAGAAAATAACAACACCAGACATGTTTACGTTTTAAATAGAAAAGTATTGTTTGCCACCGCCACACTAAAATAAGTTAGGTTGGTTGTTTAATGGTACACTATTTAATTTCAGTTAGTTAACTTATATAGAATTTGGCGTAGTAAAAGTATCGTAGTGTCGATTTTAATATAAAAGACAGAATAATCATCATTCAATTATTGGAGTCGATTTTAATAACTTCTTAATTAATACTAAAATATTTTTATTAGTATTTAATAGCGGTAACGATTGCAGGAAAAATCTTTTAACTTTTTTTTAAAGAAATTCAATATTTAGTGGTGATTTAAACCAAAAAAAATTTCATGCAGTGTTTAGTGGCAGGTGTAACCATAAGAAAAATCATTACTTGTTTAAAAAAATTATTCAATATTTAATGAAGGTTGTAATTGTCCGCAAAATTATAATTTTTTTAAATAAAAATAAATATAGAGAAATTAACCAAAATGCAACTAGAAAAATAAAGAAATTTATATAGAAGAAAATAAAGTAAACATATTTTCAATATCTATTACACTTAGACACATCAGAATAATAGTACACAATTTCTAATTTCTAAAACAGTCAAGAAATCTTTTGAAATGTTGATAAGCCTGGAACACTAAGGATTTGAACTATAGTTCTATATTCATTACAATAAAAATAAAACTAATGTTGTCGAGATTATTTATATAATGTAATTCCTAAAAGGTTTGATGTCATAATTAAAATCATTGTTACAAATCGTTTTTCAGCACATATATTGGTCAAGTAATTATGCTAAAGGTATCTAATAATTTCTCCTTTTTCTTTTTTAAAGAATGTTTTTCCGTTTAGGTCACTTATACAAATAATCTAGAATTTTTTTTTTAAAGTGATAAATAGGTACTTAAGAGAAAGAGTAAGATGCTTACTACTGGACTTGGATTACTCATATCATAATCCAAAACAATTCAAAAATCTAAAACAAAGTCTCCATGTTTAGTAGTTTCAAACTAGGAAAATAGAAATACAACAAGATTACTATGTTTTATCATATTAATAATACCAACTCTAGATTCAAACATAAATAAACAAGGTAAGAGTTTCAACAAAGTGAACACAAACAAGCTATAAACACTTCAAATACAAGAAGGTCTATAAAGTATTCTCAACTTTCTTCAATGATTTGTGATATACACTAAGGCGACCTTTTTTCAGGAGTATCAAGTCATCGAACATACTAAACAAAGTGTACACCAGTGCAGTAAAGACTTTCTGCCCCGGTTATTTTTCACATTTTACCTCGGGTCTAGAACCGAGGCATATTGGGGCGAGGCCAAAAGGTACACCTTTTGGCCTCGGTTATCACCCGAAGCCATAGACCCAGTTTTATGCCTCGGTTGTTTTGAAACCGGTGCCATATACACAACTTTCTGCCTCGGGTCAGTTAGGACCGAGGCCATAGGTGATAAATTTTTTTTTAATTCAAATTTTCGCAGGCTTTTGAACACATGGCCACCAATTTTCACCATGCATACTCATGAACTTCTGGAATGCGAGGTGGAGATCTGCAATACATATTTTAACATTCCCGAACAAGAGTTTAGATAAGATAAACCCCAAAACACAAAACAACATACTAAGAAATTCTAGAGGCTCACTTGTGAATAAAAGTATGGGCATTAGACCACAAGAACAGAACTGCGAGCAACAATATCAAAATGTGGCACACCAGAGTAAGAAAGTGATACTCAAGCAACTCAATCAGGACCCAAGCAGCAGTGGCTCCGCCAAGCACGCTAGCAGATATCTTCTTGTTCCTCCACTTTGTAATGAAAAGAAATCGTCTATTTCTCTTTCTCCAATGTTTCAAAAGAGAAATTTAATGAAAAACTCGATACAAAAGCCCTAAAATTTAAGAAGTAGAACGAATTACTGAAACTAAGAGTGAATGTTTGAACTCATTTGAGACAGAAACAAACCTTGGTGGCTCGAACCAGTGTCGAAACTCCTAGGAGGAGTGGTGGTGTTATTAGACATGGAAGTGTGCGAAGTGGTTGTGGTCTGGGAAGGCACGAGGGAATAAGTAGCAGGTAGCAGCAACATGATTAGGAACATTGGAAATTACGTGGGGGTTGTATAGAGTAAACGTTTAGAAGCAAGGAGAGTGAGATGGGAAGGTTGAGGTTGATACCCAAAATGTTTGCTCTAAGGGCAGTGCAGAGACACACCGCAGCCTCAAGATCAACCAAACCATTCAGGAGGGTGCAACATGAGGTAACTGGTGGTTGACCTAGGGTGGCGTTCACTAACCCGTTTAGCACATTGGCACACACTCCTAGTTTAAGTGCATCACGAGGGCATGTGGTACCAGAACCAGAACCACCAAAGCCACCTGAACCACCAGATCCACCGGAGCCACCTGAACCACTAGATCCACCGGAGCCACCTGAACCTCTGGAACCGCTTGAGCCACCGGAACCTCCTGAGCCACCGGAACCACCTGAAGGAGTTGCTTTGACAGGCTTATGCTTTGGCCTAGGGTGTGGGCCGGGGCATGTCCCACCTGCTACCTATCTCCCACTCCCCTCACGCTCGTGCACGTGCGCGTTCAGGTGTTGTTGTTGCTGGTGCTGCGGCGGCGAAGACTCGTCGACGGTAGCTGGAGGGTGTGGTGGCAGTGGGTGCAGCGGAGAGAGAGAGAGAGAGAGAGAGTGTGTGGAATTGCAGAGGCGCTGGTGCGAGGAGGAAGAAGGGTTCGCGAATTTCGAACCCTAAATAAACCCTATGGCTTCGATTGTTAGAGGAACCGAAGCCATTGACCCCCTTTTGGCACCGGGTCTCCTTGGACCGAGGCCTATACCCCTGACTTCCAGCCACTTTTTGGCTTCGGGTCCTACTGGACCGAGGCCTATACCCCTTTTTGGCACCAATTTTGAGCGAACCGGGGCCTATACCCCTCTTTGGCTTCGGGTATTTGGAGAACCGAGGCCTAAAATTTGGCTCTAATTGCAAAAATGCCACTGCGCCATTATATGCTTCGGTTCCTGGCCAACCGAGGGATATAAGGCGAGGTAAAATGGGAATTATGCACTAGTGGTAACTAAAAAAAAAGGTTAAGTCATTAAATAATGAAAGGAAAAGAAATTAGATTGTTCACAATTACAAAAGCTATAGAAAACAATAATATGTAGACAAGTAGTAGAAGAAAAGGAGACAAAAGAAAATTGATATAGAGAAAAAACGGATATTGCAATAAGCAATAAGTTTAAAAGTGCTCCTTCTTCACACTATCTAAAGATAGAGAAGAAAAAAAATAAGGGGATGTGTGTTAGATATTTTATTTTATGTTTTCAGTTTTTAATGTAGAATTGAGTTTTAATTCCACTAAAATTTATTATTTATTTGTTTCAATTTCTTTCTTTTTTAAATAGGATTAAATATTTTTTTAGTCCCTAAAGTTTCAGTGAAATTTGGAATTAATCCCTCTTCAAAAAATTTAACCAAATTAGTCATTCATCTTTAAAAATGCGTGAATTTAGTCCTTTTAACCAAATTTTGTTAAGTTTATCTAACGTTTCAAGTGCATTTCATGATAGTATTTGAATTGTTTACACCGTTTGACACATTTTCACTTTGATGTTAACTGAAATATTATAATAAAATGCGTTTAAAATGTCTAATAAACTTTACAAAATTTTATACGAAGGACTAAATTCACGCATTTATAAAGATGAAGGACTAAATTAATATAAAATTTTGAATAGGGACTAATTTCAAAATTCACTGAAACCTGAGGGACCAAAAACATATTTAAGACTTTAAAATATACATCCTAAAACCCTAAGCATTGCAAGATCACATGATAATGTAGAGTCCAAGACATACAACCTAAGAATTAATAAAATCTACATATAAACATATCACTTTTTGTTTAAAATTATTACTAAGTAATTACATATGTTCATAAACAGGAATGTCAAGGTAAATTCCAAATGAGAGAAAGGTAAAAAGGAGAAATTAAGAAAAAGGAGAATGCTCTATATAAACATCAATATGTATCAACCTGAAATTATTAATCATGCTCCATTGATACAAAATCCATGGATGGGAAAGCTGAAGTCTTATAGTTTACTTCCAATCACTAAACCTTTTGAAGTCGAGCACTAGCTAAAAAATTGATAACAGTCAAACATATTTCATACTAATATTGAAAATAAAAATAGGGAAAGCATATGTATTACAGGATGCAATAAAAGAGAAAAAAACACACCTTGATCTTACCAAGAATAATGCAATGTCAGACCATTAAATTGACGGTGCCATCGGGGAAAGTCTTAGGCATGACAACAAAATCCTAAATTAGGAGAAACAATCATATATTGAAACGAAAGTGAAATACAAAATTGATAAGAAATAAGTAAAGAAAAAAAAATAGGAAAGTGTTATGATATGAACATGTGAATGGTTCTTCCACCATGATTTTCGTTTCTCAACAAGACATCCACGAGTGATACTAGACATGTATATATGTGTATCGATCAAAAGGTAACTTAGACGGGAGAATGACTTGTACGAAGAGAAAATGCTCTAAAGGAGAAGAGAAGATGATGTGCATGAGTGTGAAAAAGAAGCAAAGATGGTTTTAGAGGAACTTTGTAAGATGCACCTACTCCACCTCCTTTATACTACTCACAATGAAAATAACTTGAATACATATGAGAAGATATTGTTAGTTTTAAACCGACTATAAGTATTATATATTTTTTTTTCTTTTTTTTCTAATATAGAGTCATTTTATTATAACGGCCACTAAAAATTATTTTTCTTCTAGTGCATGTTGTTTATAATAAAATATTATACTAACATGACAAAAATAAATATATATCGAACATTGTAATAAAATAATAAGCTATGAAGGTGTAAGTTGAGTGTAAGAGAAAAATTGGAGTGCTCTTTTTTAACTTTGACACAATTAATTTGAATATTCTTATTTAAAATTTGTTTACATGGTGTTTTTATTATTTTAAACAATGATAAGTCTTGATTGATGGCATGTTGATGAGTAATTTTGATAATTTAATTCTACATCATTTGAGTTTTGATTAATCTCATTTTTTTTCAGCTGCTTTTCTTCTTCTCGTTATTATAACTATTTGGTGTTTATATTTCTTTTAGAAGCTTACATTCTTCAGGATCATTCTTTTGTTTCTTCTAGAGTAGTTTTTCGTTGCTATTTCGTCTTCTTTCTAATTTGTATTGATTAATTTCCATTTAGATTTTTGTCCTTACTAACTATTTTTCAATGTCAATTTGTGGTGATATTTGTGGCACCTTCGAAAGTGGATGTGGTTCAGAGTTTTTGTTGATGGCATAATGGTTTCATTACTTTGAGGGTTTTCTGCTGTTATAAAGATGGTATTTCAACGGATTTATTTCATTGGTTAGTTAAGGTGGACTCCAACGTCTTTTTGACAACCGTCGTTGTCTGTGTAAAAAAAAAAAATTAACATTTTCATGGTCATTTTCAACCCTATGGAAGTTTGTACGTTTTGAAAGAAGCAAAATGGATGCACGTTGATAGGTTTATCATGTCTTCTTTGTTTACATTGTTGTGTTGATGATTCTTAACCTAATGGTTGGTCTATGAGTGTTATCTGAAAGTTCTAAGTTTTTGAATTTAATTTGAGATAGAAAGTGAACAGGAAGTGTAAGTTTTGCAGTTGGTTTCCTTTCTTGTTGGAGTGAAATTTGTTAGGAATGGATATGGAGTGAAGGATCTTGTTTTTGGTTTTGATCACATATTTCAAGAATTTTTGGGATACAATTATGGAAACTAGATGATTTGAGTGGGAATGGTTTTAAATATTATGTTTTCCAAGTGATTTTATTCACTATGGCATGATGAAATTATGGTTGAAGTGTAATTGTATGTCTTTCAACATTATGAAAAAAAAATAGTAATTTGAATCAGGCTTTTGAAAACTTTAACAAGCAAAAAACATATGGCTAGATTACACATAGTTGGGTGTGTTGCCTCTTGATCCAAAACCCAACAAATTAATAATTCTTTTTCTACAAGAAGGTCAAACATATTATACTTTATTAAGTTCTCCTCAAATTGACATCTTACATCTTGAAAGGCTTCTTTAACAATTTTGTAAGAAAGCTCTTCATTTGAGACTGTTACATTAATAATGACATGTTCATCATAATGTCAACTCCAACTTAATTGAATAGTCTTCTCATCAAGAATAAAATATATTTGTCACAAATCTTAAATCATATATTTTACTAACAACATTATGCTTAAAAAGATGCAATTTTTCTTTCGCGAATGCTAACATCCTTCAAATGTATAATTCTAGGAAATGTACTTTTCCTAAAGCCCAACTTTTTGTGAAAAAATAAAACTTGCTCCAAAGTCCAAATTTATTTCATTAACATTAACATACATATAAGTCATAAATAAGCAGCAAAAATAGTTACAACATTAAAGAGTGTTGCATAAAACACATATAATAACAAACTTTGAAAGTTACTTGCAATACAAAAACATAGCTTACAATATGCAATGTGATCAACTTCTTTACTTGGTTATACACATTGAAGTTTGACACAAACTACCAACTAAATATTCATAACATTCCACAAATTATACTTTCCAACTCCACATAATTTATCTAACATTTTAAACAACCTTGAATGCATTTTTCTTATTCTAATAGAGAGAAAAAAACTCAATCAACCCTAATAGTATGTACAATCTACAAAAATCGTCAACTTTTGTATTACTGCAATATTTCACAGTTTCATCCAACACCATATTCATATTCACATGATTTTTATGGAATAGTCTTTTAGTATGACAATCACTATCTTTTGTGGACAAATCAAATTTTCTCCACCCACCCAAAGTCTCAAACCTAAACAAACATCCAATAATATAAATGATACAACTATGTTTAAAATCTTCCTCTCCTCTCTTCCTACCTACTACATAATTCAATTAGTAAGATCTTACTAATTTTTACTTTTTCCCACATAAACAATAATCATGCAAACAATGTTGATTGGATACAACAGTTCTACTTATCCATTACCATCTTATTCACAATACCCAAATGCTTTTGCCTTGCATGAATTTTGCAAGAAACTATATATCATAATCACTAGTTCAAGTTGTCACCACCAAAAGTAAGATTTATTTGTAATTCAACAAAAAAAACATATAAACCTTGTTTGTTATAACATATTTCTCAACTTCCCTTGTAGGCTTTTTTGTATTTGATGGTCTTTTTTAATTTGAATTTGTAAAAATGGGTTTTTTTTGTAAAATAAGGACAAGTCGTTATGGTAGAGGACGACATTATAGGTGAAGTCGTCCTCCACCCTACCGGTTTCCTTTTGTTTAAAAAAAAAACAGCAAAACCGTCATTGGTGAAGTTGGTTTCCATTAATTTAAAAAGTGAAGTCGTCGTCGTACATGACGACTTCACTTTTCAATTTGTTTTTTACGTTACTGTTGTAATTTGATTTTATAAAATATACATTCTTAGATCAAGTTATAAGTTAGCTTCAAATATTATCCATCAATTTTTTTTTTGTCATGCCATTAAACGATGTAAATTATATATATATATATATATATATATATATATATATATATATATATATATAAAAAAAAAATAAATTTATTTGTGATCATTTCGTTCAATATATCTTATTTTAAAAGTCTTATTGTAGAATTCAAAAGGATGAAATCCCAGCTTATTCTTGGAGGTAAAAAAGTTGAAAAAAGATAAGATATAAACATGTGTTCAAACTTGAAAGGGAGAAAAAACTGAAGAATTGTAAGGTGTGTAGAGATTTTGCTCCCTTCTGTGAAAAATGCCTGAATACCCCTCTTTAAGAGCATCTAAAAATTATAACTGTAACATACAAAAATCACTACAAGAAAATGCTTCATTAGTAACCAATTTTAGTGACCAAAAGTTGTTAGTTACTATAATTATTAATTTAGATACAAGTTTACAAAGTAAAAAAAAATCATTTGTTACTAAAATAGTTACTATTATGAATAAAAAATTATAATTGGTCACTAAATTAGTTTTTAAAATTAGCTACCATAGTTTTGGCTACCAAAGAAAACTGGTCACTAAAAATTAGCTACTTAAGTTTTGGCTACCAAAATAACTTAGTTACTAAATTGCTCTTTAATTAATTAGTGACAAATTTAGTGACCAATTATAGTTTTTTATTTATATTAGTGACTATTTTAGTAACCAATAAATTTTAATTTTGTAAATTGGTATCTAAATTGGTCACTATAGTGACTAACAACTTTTAGTCACTAAAACTAGTTACTAATAAGACATTTTCTTGTAGTGAATAAAAATGAAAAGTGAAGTCATCATGCGTCAGGATGACTTCACTTTTTAAATTAATATGAATTAATAGAAACCGATCTTACAGATAACGACTTCACTTTTTGAAAAAAAAAAAGGAAATCGGCAGGGTGGAGGACGACTTCACCTGTAATGTCGTCTTCCACCCTAACGACTTGTCCCTATTTTACAAAACAAAAATCAACGGACCCATTTTTACAAATTCGAGTAAAAACAGACCCTCAAATACACAAATGCCTCCCTTGTAACTGTTGTCATTTTGATGGTGCAAATAGTGTCAATCTACATTCAATACATCATTTAAAAACAACATTTCACATCATCGAACAATTACAAACAATTTTCATAATTTCCTAAAAATACACTAATAATAGGAAACAATTACATTTCTGAAAAACCTACAACAATGTTGATGATCACAACCACATTGAAGAAAGAGAAATGATTACAAATATAAGTCAAATGCAAAATTTCTTTAGGTTATTCAGATAAAATTGAGCATTCACTACAACAAAAATGACTTTAAGCAACAATAAAAAAATTGCAGCCTAAAGCTAAAAAATCGTTGCCTAAATTTTAGACAACAAATTGACAACTCTTTTTGTAGAAAATTAGGTACACCTCTATAACAACTCATTATTATAAGTACAATTTTTACTACTTTGGATCAATAATAAGAAACAAAGTCAAGTTTGATAAATAAAATAAACTAATTAGTATAATAAAAAAATATACACTAGCTCGCCCGGGAACTCCTCACCACAAAATCAAAATTTGCACCACTAAAGTCCAATTCATTCCATTTATGATTTGGATTTTGATTTATTTCTTAAGAAGTAGTTTAGGATTAAGGATGTTTGCTTATTCTTAGCTAATGGATTCAATCATTTTAACTATTGTTGTACTTTTTTTGATCATTTGTAACTTTTTTCCTTAGCCTTCATTCATTAGATCAGAATATGCAATGTTATGGTCTCTTCTTTTGGTCTTTTCTAGGAACAATTTTATGCTTCTACTAATTCTTTTCGATTTGACCCTACATATAATACATTTATTTGACTTCCACACAAGATCTGATTTAAATATAAAGAACAATAAAATGTTACAGATTAAAGCATATTGTTTTTGTTGCTTAGTAAAACGATTATGTGAATTAGTAAGGTTGTAGTTATAAGAAAATAGTGATATATAACAGTAAACTATATACAACTTACACATTTTTTTATAATATTGTTTAAACTAACATTGGATGCACTCTTCAAAAGATTATGAACATGCACAAACTAGAAATTATACCCAAGGGGTATTGGGTACAACAATATTACATATTATTGCAACATAAACACAACCATTTTTCTTAACACTACAAGAATGTAGGCCATTTGCGTCGGTCATAAATGGACGCTACCAGCCAAAAACCCACGATAAAATGAAGATCGCGTCGGTCCAGCGACGGTCAAGTGTACCACGCCCATTTCTTCGATGCAAAGCTCGTTTGCGTCGGCTAAATGGGGACGAAGATTTGGTGCTCATTTATCGTTGGCTAAGCCGATGCAAAAAAATAAAAAATATAATAATAATTTTTTATGCGTGGGCCAAGCCCACGAACTACTTAAATAATAAAAAAATCTGAAACAACTTTCGAGTTGGTTTTGCATGGGTTTAGCCGACGCAAACAATTTGAAATTCAATAATTGGCATCAGCTTAGAATGGGCTTAGCCGACGCAAATACTAACGATTTTTTGTATGAAAAATTTATGCCCAGGCACATCCCGAACCTGCATCCAATCCAAAAACTTGTATCCTTACACATTTCCAACAATCCAGGATATTATTTCAATCATTTAGAATTAAAATTTCTAACAGAACATTAATGTGGAAGAATGTTTTTGGAGAAAAATAAACCACAACATTGAAGTAGAAGAATTTAAAAGGAAGAAAAAAATTTCAAGCAACTTACCAATCCCAACCTGCTTCATCCCCAACATCTCCCAAAAATTCATATGAAAAAGGATAGTTGAACCTTCCTTTAATTCTGGTCTCTTTCCCTAACTTTGTAAAAAAAATTATCAACTTAAGAATTCCTTCACTCTTAACCTTGTATTCATACATAATACAATTATCTATCTAACTCTTACAAATAACTCCACTTAAGGAAATGTAGTGTCCAAACCTACACCATTGATTTCTTTTCCTTTTATTTTCATGTCTTGAGAAGAACTAATTAGGCTCTGAGCACATCCATAAGTAAGAGTAAAGAAGTAGCAGAAGTTGGTGACTTTAGAATGCATATTTCAGAATCCAAAAGCTAAAAAAAATTTTACGCATGCCAACAACAAACAAAAAAATTATACCATTCATCTATCTTATTTGATTACCAATCTGAACATAAAAACTTACCTACTTCTAACACAAGTTTCTCCTCCACACCAAATGCCTCTGCTTCACCCCAACACCTACTGATTCCACTCCAAAAGTGACGAAACTAACCTTTACGCTCAAGGTTTCAGCTCCACAACACCACCAAACATGCCTACTCACAAAGACCTCCCACATTGGGTACCCATTAACAAAATAATAATCTTTCATTAGGGTTTATAAGTTCACATTAATCAACAATGCAATATAGCTTACCAGCTCACTTCACATATATAGTTTGATTGCCACAAACCGTGCACGAAATGGCCATGCCTCGTAATGTCCCAACCCTTGCCTTCCACTAAGCTTCTCAATTGCATCTAAATCCCTTCAAACGGGTTGTCAATCTTTCACGAAAAATGCAAAAACAAATTGGGGATTCTCACCCTCTTAGGGTTCCAGCAAGAAAGGGGAAAATGGCCTTCACAATATTTTCAATCACGCATCCCAATCGATTGCACTAAGCTTTGCAATGTATCCCATGGCTTACAACTCACAAAATGCACAAAGGCCACTCAAGATGCACTTGCTCGAGAAAGAGAAAGAGAAAGGGGAAAAGTTAGTCTTGTGGCGCTCGATGAAAGGAGAAAGGGGGAAGTTAGCCCTGTGGCACCCGATGAGAAGAGAAAGAGGCAAAGTGAAATATTTAGTTTTCCCACCTTAACTTAAATTAACTAATTTCTTTTTTCTCTAATTTCAGTTCCTTAGCGTGGTGGTGTAGAGGAGAACCTATTATTATTTTTTATTTATTTTCTTTCTCTATCGTCGGTGTAGAGTCATTCACAACCGACGCAGATTAAATTGTATTTAATAAATTATTATTTAAAAAGTCTGAAAATAGTATTTTTTTCATTTCTATTTGATTTCTTTCGCTGCGTCATTTTAATATTGACGAAAGAGCGATGCAAATGCCATGTTTTTTTTCTTCTTTTTTTCTGCTCTAGCGTCCTATTTTAAGTCGCATAAGCCGACGCATGCAGCGTCGGAAGACAGTCCGACGCTTCTCTTTCGACGCTAATATATGACATTCTTGTAGTGTAATGAACAAAACTTCAACATAAACATTTCAAAATATGCATAAATACACTCTAGTACACAACTTTAAAATAATAAATATCACAAACGAGGAATTGAGTTTCTTCTATACAAAAACAACTATCATTACTACTTACCCTTTCTCTAACCAAACAATGAAGCCATTGAAAAGGCGTAGGAAACCACCCACGAGGCATCGACAACAACGACAAAGACCTTGAAACCACTAACAAAGCCACACAAGACCATCTCCAACACGTCAAAGATGATAATAAAAAATCACTCCACCAAACCAACCAAAAATGACCCAAAACAACCCTTTAAATAATCAATGGACTACCCTCGATAATTGAGAAGGGGGAGATGAAGTGAAATACCCTAAAAGAAACTCATAAGATAGAAGGAAAGGAATAATGAACAAAAAAAACTCACAATTAAGTAGAGAAAACTCAAAAGGAGGAGGGGGACGCGAAAATGAAAGTGAAAAGAAGGAAGAAAGTACCAAATTGAAAGTGAAAACGAGGAGGGGGGCCAAATCAAAATTCCAACAAGGGAACCTTTCCAAAGTTACTCGCCCTTCTCTATCCCATTACATTGCCCTCCAAGTTTTAAAAAAAAATAATATATCTACTATGTGGACTAGTGTCAAATGGGACTATTAAAATCTACAACATCAATGAGAACCTTTTTGTTCTTAAATTTGCTCTTCACTATAATAAATTTGGAGGATGTTAAGATGTGATATCTTGAATTATAAGTTTAGTAGATCTTGATGTGTTGTATATTTCCTATTAAACTTAATATTTTAAGGAAAATTATAATTTGATACTCTTTATAAAATATTACATTATTTTAATAATATAGTGATATATGTTGGTATTTGAAGTTAAAAAAATTAAAATATTAATATTTAAGATTGTGAAGTAATTGTCTTTTACTTTTTTGGATATCAAACTCTCAAATTTTAAATTAAATAGTACAAATTGATACATGTTTCACATTTATATTCAATATTTCTTTTTAGAAAAAAAATCTTCTATTGTTTAATTTTACATTATTTTACCTTTTGATATGAAGAAGATTTTAGACACATACATATGAGATGTTAGTCACTTAAAGCAATATTATCAAACATTATGGAAGTAATAGGAATTGTCAAAGTTAATTTGGCTTTATTCATGTAAAAGGTTTATCAAAACTTTATAAATAGGTTGATATATTTTGTATGACATTCGTAATTGCATATTTCTTTCTCTTTTGAATTTAGACTTTGTTTAGGTACTAAAGTCCATTATCTCATAAAAGAAGTGAAGATCTCAACCATGTATCAAAGGGAAGACCAAATAAGGTCATCTCAGGTTGTAAGAACTATTGATGTTCATCATAGGATTGAGTTGGACCTTTTAAGATATATGGTATCTACAAGGAATGTGACTAATAGTGATTGAGCGTGACAACTGAATATTTAGGGCAATCAAATAAACCAAATGACATTATTGACAAAGATTGAGAAATAAGAGAGTAAACAATGTATTGGGAAATTGTTCTCTGCATTCTTATATGCATTTGTGATACTTGATCTCAAATCCCTTATCATTTTTTCCTTAGAGTTTTGTACTTATTTTGATGTTGATCGGATTGATGACATACTTGTGGTAAGTCTACTACAAGTATTTTATATTTTTCTGGAGACTCTAATATCTTAAAAGAGTAAGAAATAAAATATTTTGTTTCATTCTCATTTCTTTTCTAGAGTTGAATATCATATTATGACTTAAATTATTACTTATTTTAGTATCGTTGACTTTTTTCATATAGTTGACTTTTTTCATATAGATGTTTCTTTTCTTAGAGACGACTAAATTATTAGGAAAGAAAATTGTATTGTTATTATTATAATTGTCATTTTATTTAACTTATAATAAGCATATTGTGTTTTAGTTCTTTATAAAATCTCACTTTATTAAACATTTGTATATTTTTAAGTGACAAATTCTTGTTTCGTATTAATGCATTGAGTTTGAGAAAATATTAAACAATATTAATGTATATTAGTTAAGAGTAATTTAGTTTTTATGTTTGATTATGTTTTATATTTATATGTTTGTTGTATCTTCTCTAATAGAGTTAATATTGGAAAACTTATTTCTCGTTTTTATCTAATGTATCATACCATCCTTCTTTAGTTATGAACATATCTCTTAATATTTTCTTTTGCTTGTATTAGTAATCAAGCAGCCAAGATTTTTTTATTGTTGAGCACATAGGTTGGATAGTTGCACGCTTTCACACTACAGATAGAAGACAATCTACGCCACTATCAAGAGTCAAAAGAGTCTCTCTTCCCCATCCCCATAAAGAAAAAGATGCCATGGTGCCTTCCAAATTCCACAATCATTTGCACATTCTTATACAAATCCACATCATTTCATAAATCAAGATATAACTTATAAGGATAAATAAATAAAAAGATAACCTTTTTTGAACATATAAACTGAATTAAAGGATCTCTCTTTAATTTTACCCACACTTTCCTTTTGGGTGAAAAGATAAACAGAAAGACTTTGGTGACACAAATGTTTCTCCATATATGTTTAAGGACTTTGATGGCTCTGCACCACAATAAAGATTCTCTTTTCACTTTCGCAATAATTATTATAAAGTTAATTGATTAATCATATATTATAATTAGAGAATAATGTAAAATTATTTCAATTATTGATACACAACACTCATCTAATTTCTTTTACCAAAATTGGTACAGTTTTTTATAACATTTATCACTGTAAGCAATTTTTTTTTTAAATTATACAAAATTATATTTTTCAAACACAACTTTAAAACAAAAATGAAATCGTATTTTAAAATCATAACATTTAATTTCTTTCAACTGTATTTTACATACGCAACTTTAATGGAGCCCCATTTTGAAGCGGTGTTTTAGAGCGATGGAAGAGTTGGTGATGTGGGGATTGTGTGGTGGTACTTTGGTAGTCGCAGTGTATAGGGTTGGTGATGGTGCTAGGATATTTTTACAGGAGTGTAATACTTTAATTTTTTAGTTTATTATTTTAATCACTATAAGATTATCACATCAAAATAAATGATTTAATAATAATTAAAATAATAAATTAAAAATATGTAAAAAAATGTGAAATAAAAAAAAATTAAAAGTATGTAAAAAAATGTGAAATAAAAATACATTATCCTTTTTATAGTTGTGGGGGGAGTGTGCGTTGTTAGTGATGGTATAGTTAGTATTAGTGTTAGTGTTAGAGGAAGGAGATTGCTGGATAGAGATGCTCAGAAAAAAAAATAATAATAATGATTACCTTCCAAAGGCCAAAGGTAGTAATATCAATTTAGTGTAGGAATTACATTAAATTATTTTAAATAAAATGAAATTTGAATTTAGAAAACAAAAATCGAATTGAATAAATATCATTAATATTAAATCAAAATTACGAATTATATATTGAATTGTATATATATATTTATTATTAGTATTATTATTATTATAAATAATTCATATTTTATTAGTATGGTATATACTAATAAGTAAAATATGAAAAAAAAAAGAAAGCAAAATTAAAAGTATGATTTTTAAATAACAAAATTATATATATATATATATAGAGAGAGAGAAATAGAAAAAGAAAAAGTTATTATACACAACCTTTACAAAAACTGAAATTATGTATTAATTTAGAAAAATTAAAAAGTCATTGTTTTAAAGGTTTAATTAGTACTTAAGTTTTTTATATTAAAGATAAATATTCGATTATTTTTTACTATTTTCTTATTGAATTTCAATTGTGTTTAATATTGTACAATATTGATTTTTTTTAAATTAACATTAATATCTGCTTGATAGTGTCATGAGTTGATTTTAATTTTTAATTTTTTGTTTTTTTAGGAAGTAACAATTGGTGATAGGGTGGTTCAGGAAATGAGGAAGGTTATCTCTCTAATTTTTTATGCATAAGTTAAAAATTAATATAGAATTCAATATAACTATAAGTCTCACATTAGATAGACATCAGTAATTTTTAGTTAGGTATTTAATTTTTTGTTTTAGTTTTATTTCCAGTAATGAGTATAAACTTATTCAAATAAATTCCAAAATAAACTCATTTAAAAGCTAGAGATACTTATGTCATTTTAAATTGTTGTATTAATTCCACTCAATTGTGCATAATTAACAACAACAAATAAAAAAAGAAAGAAAATGGATAAGATCAAACTATCATAACCTTAAAAATCTTCCAATCACGATTATATGTTGTTAAATATTATTTGTTACTTTATTTATATGTCTCAAATAACACATTTGAGAATGCTAACGATGGCGCAAATGAAGAGGGAATGATTGTGGTGTGGAAGTTGTAGAGTTAGAGTTGGTGGTGAGTGAAGGAGGAGAAAAGATATGGAGGAAGGAGGTAGAGGGATAGTGTGGGGAGAAAAAGGAAGGATATGATGAAAAAAAGTCAGAAAAAATAAAGAAAACAAAAAATTCAACAAAAATTTAAAAATAAAATAGAAATTGAAGATTTTGACATGTGAAATTATTGTGACATCGTCTGTGATTTAATGGAAGAGTTTACATTCTAAAATTTTAAACCAAACTACTAAATAAATCTATTTTAAAACGCAACTTTATCTTTATATATATATATATATATATATATATATATATATATATATATATATTTATTTTGATGTCACGTTTTTCAAATACAACTTATTCATTTCTATCGTTCTTTAAAGGTTTATCAATTCGATAAATTTTATTAAAATTACATTAATTTCATCAAAAAACACCCTACTTTGTATATTTATTTCCTCTTTTGTATATTTATTTGTACCTAGAATGAGTCTAGTTTAAGAAGCCATTTCAAGTTTGAGTTCTTCATTATACTTCATCTAATATTTTTTTGAAAAACCCAAATTAAAAGTATTGTTTAGTATTCTTAATTTTTCATAGAATTATAAAATAGTTTTTACTTTTTTATAAAATACGTATAGAATATCGAAATCACCTACTTCATATGGTCAAACACAGAGTTTAAAAAATCTAATGTTTGTCAAAATAAAATTGTATTATTATTTTTTTTAGACCAATAAAACAAACACTGTATAATATTCTTGTGATGTCTGTTGTAAAATCGTGTACACCTTTCTATTCTTTGATCAAATGTGTGAAAAAATATTCCAATCAAATCAGAAGAATTTTTTTTTGTCAAAAAGAAATAGGAAATATGAAAGAGTGGGGACTCATTATTTACACCAAGTAAGTCCAGAAGAAGAATGGAAAAAGCGAAGCACAAAAGCTCCACCGTTTTAACAAAGCCCTTAAAAATGTCAAAAAGTGAAATTGCTACTGCTTGAAAGAAAAGCAACTGCATGTGAAAATCGCTTCTAGAACTCCCAAAAAGGCTTGGAAAACGTGCTTCTACAGAAAAATAAAGCACTCCATCGATACGTGCGGGTTCTCGAGGCACTCTTCCGGCGACACGACGTCGTTTTTCTCCCCACCTTCTTCACTCTCGCCTTTCTTTTCCTTCTCATTCTCTTTCCCCACCGCAATCTCCGGCGCAGTCTCTTTCTTCTCAGCCACACTCGGTGGCGCAGACTCTTTCTTCTCAGCCACACTCGGTGGCGCAACCTCTTTCCGGCTACCGCCTGCATTCACCTTCCCCGTCATAGCACGTGCCGGCGACCTCGACCTCCGACCTGAACCTTCACCGGAGTCCCGCCGGATGGCAGCGGCGCCGGTATTTCGCCTCCGATTTGCCGCCGTGACGGGCTCCCTCGTTTCCCTTCCCCGAATTGGCCTGGAACCGCCTTTGATTTTCTTCTCCGGCGACGGCTCCGACTTCCTAGCCGGAGACTTGAGCCTACGGTCTCTCCCGCCGGCGAAGTTGCCATCTGGGGCGTGGGGTCTCTTCCTGGACGGAGACCGATCCCACTTGTGGACTTTGCTGGTTGCTTCGTCTTCTTCTCTCACCTCGGTGACCGTTGTAGTCGTAACGGTGGCCGTGGTGTTGGTTGTGGCGGCGGAGAAGCTCTCGCTCATACTGCATGTTTCCGAGAGCTGAGAAACAGGCTCGGAGTGTTCTTCGATGGGGAGCTTGGTTTCAAAAATGGGAAGTGGGTTTTGAAGGAGAGGCGAAAGGGTTTTTGTTTCTGGCGTCAAAATTGGATCTTGGGGTGGTTTGGGAATTGGGGTCTCTGACAGAACCTCTTTCACAGATTCTTCTTCAAATGGTGGTGGTGGCGGTGACGGCGGCGGCGGCGGTTGTGGAGGTGGTGGTTGATGATGTTGGTTTTTGTGAGTGGTTTGGGTGTTTTGGTTTTGGGTTTTGGGTGTGGATAAACAGCAACCCATTGTGAAGAATGTGAAGAATGTGAAGGGGTTGAATTTAGAGTGTGGGGGTGAGGCAGTGAAAGGAAGAGATTTGGGTTTGAAAATGTGGAGACAGCACAGCAGACAAAAGTGCAACGGCTATTGAAATGTTTGAGGAGGGAATGTGGTTTGGTTTGCAGTAACTGTGCCATTAATGTTTCTTCTTTAAATTATAAAAGTGACCACTAATATGAAAAAGAAATTTTTACCCACATACTCTCTTTCAAAAGTAAATTTCTCCATTTATGATGTGGCAAGATAATTCTTTAAATGGATTTATTCAGACAGCATTTTGAAAATTCGGCTGTTCTTTCCCAAATCTGATTTATGTTTCGAAAATGGTACGACATCGATTAAATATAATTAATAAACTTTAAATTTATTGTTAACAATAATAATATTAAATGAATTTTGACTTTAATAATTTTTTATAGAATTTTATTTTATTTAAAAGATAAAAATATTTATAATACTTGAATAATAAAATAATTTTAGCATGATAATAATATAGGTAAATGAAATTATATTAAAAATATAAATATTATAGCACCGTTTTATTTAAAGAAATATAGTACAATAAAATTTAAATAAAATTTAAAATTCTATACAATAATTTTTATAATAAAAATAACTAATACAGTTAAATTGAAAAATGAATAAAAAAGTTAATTATAGGATTTTACCAACATTGTATTAATAGAAGAAGAACATTAAATTTTATGCATTAAATTTTATTATTTAATTACTTTAATGGCATAATTACGTTAAAATTATTATTTTATTTATATTTTTTTAATTTTTTTTATACATCAAACAAATTTATAAATAACAACTGTATAACATTTATAGATATTCTTTATCTTCTAAATAAATGTTAAATAAATGTATAAGAATGCAAATATGGGTTAATATATAATTAATAAACATAAAATTCATAATTACGTTGTTATTAAATGAATTATAATTTTAATAATGATTAATGTAATTTTATTTCATTTAGAAGATAAAAGTATCTATAAATATTATAATAATTAATTTATTTTATCTATAAAATTAAAATAATTAAATAATAAAATAATGTTAACATAGTTGTAATTAATAAAATAAAATCATATTAAAAGTATGAATAGTATAACACTATTTTGTTTTAAAAAAATACAGTATAATAATATTTAAATTAAATTTAGAAGTCTTTACGATAATTTTTGTAAAGAGAATGATTAATACAGTATCATATTAAATAATACAAAAATCATTAAATAATTTTATTATGTAATTAAAAATAAAATATAAAGCTAAACTTTTGATGACATTAAATTTTATTATTTAATTATTTTAACTGTATAAATGCTTTAAAATTATTGTATTATTTAATTAGTTTTTAACTTTTAACTTTGTGCATAAAAAAAATTAGGTTAAAATACTTTTTTGTCTTAATTTTCATCAAGTTTTGTCAAATCAGTTTTAATTTTATTTTTTTGTAAATCCAATATCAAGTTTTTATTTTTGAAAAAATGTCCATGTGTCAACCTAACTCATGTCAAAGTCAATGTTTAATATTATATTTATTATTTTTGTTCAATTTAGTCCCAATTTTATTTAAAATTCTGCAATTTTGTCATTCTCTGGATTGAGACCAAATTTAATTTTTATATAAAAGTTATAATGATGTTTTTGTTAAAATTTACTTTTTTATTTTGTATTTTTTTTAAGGTTACAATTAGTTGAAAATTAGAACAAAAATTTTAAGAATGACAACTAACATCATTAATCTAAAATTTTAAAATTAGTCTTTATCCATAGAATTTTCGCTCTAATTTTAAACTACTTGTAATACTAAACAAAAATATTTAATAAAATATGAATTTTAATATAAAAAGTAAATTTGGTCTCAATTTGAAGAGGGATAAAATTGCTTCATTTAAAAAAAAATTGAGACTAAATTGAAAAAAAATAACGAATATAGGGACCAAACTGAATATAAAATATTAACTTTAACCCGTGACATGTTGTTGGGTTGACATGTGAACATTTTAAAAAAATTAAAAATTAAAAAAAAATCACAAAGTGATACATGGCAAACACTATTCATTATCGTCGTTAATGATTTAAACGGTGTTAGAAAAAAAAAACTAAATTAAACAAAATTAACGAAAAATAAAACATATTTGAACAAAACCAAATTGAAACCAAAAAAGTATTTTAACCAAATATTTATAAATAAGAATTGTATAACACTTATGGATATTTTTGTACTTTAAATAAAGAAGGAGAATATTAACATGTATCCTAAGGGTACTATTTAAGTTGTAATTAATAAACATTGAATTTTACAAAAGCTCATAAATAACTGTAATATTAAACTCAATTATGAATTTGATAAATATTAGTTCACTTTTACTTTATTTAGTAGACAAAATTGTTCATAAATATTATATATATATATATATATATAATTGATAATTTATTTTTTACACACTAAAAAAATAAAATAACTAAATAATTATATTTTAATGTTGTTAAAAATTAACATACAATTAAAAATAAATAAAAAATTAAATTAACAAAAATTAAATATTATTTGTTTTATAATAAAGAAGATAAAAATATTTACATAATATTTTGTATTAAAAAAAACGAACATTATTTTATTTTATGTTAATTAATTTTTTATGTTTAATTATATTTTAATTTTTAGTAACATTAAAATATAATTATTATATTGTTTTATTATTTTTTAACTATTTTTTCATCAAATAAATTATTAATTACAAATGCATTATATTTATAGGTATTTTTATCCTTTAAATAAAGTAAAAGTCCACTAATAATTGTTAATAGGGGTAAGCAACGGTCGGGATGGGCTAAATTCTAGTTCAACAAGACCAATCCAACCCAGTTTGAATTTAATATTTATAATCCATATCCGATTGTTTTATTCTTCGGGTTAAATGAGTTCAGGTTAATTCGGATCGGTAAAATGCAAATGGATGTCGGTTTACCCGAACAAAAGATTAAAAATGTGACGAACAGAGTGAAAGCTGATTTCCAGCCACGGTTTCTCTAACTTCTCCATCGTCCCAGCTTCTTTTTGTCACCACATCATCAAACACCACCACCTGCCACCTACGACACATACCAAAACAAATCTGAGTAGATCTAGGAAGATCTAAGCAGATCGAGGCAGATCTGAGTAGATCTGAGTAGACCGAAGCACATAAGAGCATATTAGAGTAGATCCAAGCACATCATAGCATATCATAGTAGATCAAACAACTGCGCGCACTTGCGTGAGACGTTGCAAGCTTGGTAGGTAATTCCACTGCCTTTTATGGCACCCACTCCTCCAAAGGCAAAATCATTTCAAAGTTGAGCTGGAAGAGGTGCTTGCAAGAAAGGTAAGAGAAAGACGAAGACAGTTTGTGTTGTCTAATGTTCCTATACAACCACCTGATTTTGGAAGATTGTTGTCTTGGGTTTAAAAGGTGATTGCCACGTGCAAAAGGCTGAGAAAATCAATGATAGCAGTAGAGTAAGATTTATGAACAAATTTTACTTAATATTTCGGAACGGGTCACGTATCTACAAAAATTTAGTTGGATACCGAATCCGACCATATATATCCACATTTAACTGTATAATATTACTCACACAAAAACGCATCAAACTAAATCCTTATTTATTAGTTTTTGGGTTTTATGGGTTTGGATGATTTTTGAATATTTCTACTCACCCTAATTGTTAAGATCATAATTCATTTGATATTACAATTATTTATGAACTTTTACAAAATTTAATGTTCATTAATTACATCTTAAACAATGTTCTCAGGACACTAGTTAGCACAATCCAATAAAGTAAATTGCATTAATGATGATTAAAGTTAAAATTCATTTAATGTCACATTTCATTTTGAACTTTTGTAAATACATATTAATTATTTTTAACCCATGTCCTTAGGACACTGGTTAACAAGACCCATCAATAAAATAACATTAATAATTAATAATATTCAATACTTTTTAATTATATTTAACTAATACCTTAATTATTCTTGATTAATGTTAAGAGCATCGATTTGCAATACCCTTTATCCAATTATTGTTTCCATTCATTTAAATAATTGGTTTTATCAATCCCAATGATATATAGTTTTATCTATTTATATTGGTGGTATACTCTCTCACAATAGTGTACAATGATGTATAATTAATTATTTTAATTTATTTTTCCCTGAAATTAATTCCATTTTATGTTTTCTTACTTTTTTTTTGTTAAAAAGTCAAAAACTCACTCAAAATTCATGTATCATCAAATTCTAGAGGACCTTTTTTTCGGTCGGAGATGTAACTGAACATGGATTTAGTTCTCCGACACTGAATTCCCAACATGTACAATAAATAGGTTCATTTGGAGAATTAGTTGTCAATTGGTCCATTAGAAAAATATTTTTTTTAAAAAAATGTATTATTTAAGAAAAAATAAATAGTATGAAAAATGTGGCAAAGAGAAAACAAGAATAGACATGTAAAAAAAATCCAAGCTTTTGATTACCTTCAAATGAAATAAATTTTTTTGATGAATATTAAAAAATATTTTTAAGGATATTTGCTATTAATAAATACAAACTTCTTAATCATTAGTGGAATAAATATGATAATTATGATACTGTTAATATTTTTTGTTTAAAGTTTTTAGACCTAAATGACTAAAATAAAGTTATGAATAATATTAATAATAAAAATTTATTGATAGTTTGATTTTATATATATTTTTATTTATTTATCCATATTCTTTCCAACCAGTTTTCATTTTTAAAGAAGCAAAACAAGAGTGTATTTTGTAGAGAAAGATTTAGCAAAAAGTGAATGTTAAAACATGGGGATGATTGATTAAAAGGAATATCACCTTAATAATACATTGAAGCAGTATATATAATTTATTTCAAACATATTAAAATAGTTGTTTGGGTATAATAAGGAGTTTTTTTTTTCTTTTATATTTAACTTCTAATTATTTCAAAGTAAGAAAATGACCCTTATGATATATAGGATACTTTTGTGTTTTGTGATGATACTAAAAACAATTCTTTAATACCTTCTCTGCCCTATATGGTGGTGAACGGAAGGTAGAGAAATGATGTTGAAGTTTGTTTGTTTTCATTCATTTTTCCCTAACAGTGTCCAACCGGGCGTAGTTGTTTAATTTTCCTGTGAGTTGTCCACATCCAAACAAAACCCTACAAAATACAAAAACATCTTATACAATAACACCAATGCTACACTCCAATCACTTATCCCCTATTTGTTCCTTTCTTTGTCCTTTAATAACAAACTTCCACATATCCTTACAAAATAACACTTGCATTCTAATTTCTTAGTGTGTGTTTGAATTACAAATTCAGTAAGTTCAAATATGGATTTGTTTTTTTTTTCATAGAAGAAACTGTTTATCTTATTCAAAAAAAGAAAGTAAGTTATGTTTCAAAACAAATAAATTAGTTATTCATTAGATTAGATGGAGAAGAATTATAAATTTGTGTTTATTTTCCCAAGATGGAAAAGTGAGTGTGGCAAATGTTTGTTTCTATAGATTTGAATTGAAATGGAACCACAAAATTGAGAGGTTATAGGATAAGAGGGTTCTTGTCCAAGTGAATAGCAGAGTCGATAAAAATACATCATTGTAGAAGAAATTATAGATTTAGTTATATGCTTTTATTCTTTTTATTATGTGTTTTTTTTTACTATGCATGGCATGCATGTAGAGATTTCTTATTGAACAAATTCATAAGCCTCAACAATAGAGATTCATGTGCATGCATAAACCATTGTTATAGTAGATGAAGATTTGAATTCATCATTAACGACTTGTGAATGAGTGGTTGGGTTGTGTATATATGTTGCAAAAGTCGAGTAAAATTGTACATTTGAAAATGTTAGTTCTTGGTTTCTAAAGTTTTGAATTTGAGTTACACAAAATTGGTGTGTTGCATGAAGGATGGCGAGGATTGTGGTTGGAATCAAACTTGTGTTGGTGTGGTAAGAATGGACCGAGAGTGTGGTAAGGGAAAGGATTCATGGCACAGCCACACGAGGGAATCAATTCTAGACTCAAAGAATCAATTCCTAGAAATCAATTTTTGTGTTATTTTGAAGAGTATAATTGCACCGAGAATCGATTCTATTGTGATGAGAATCAATTTTCCATTTAGTTTTTTTGTGTTTCATTTGTGATTTTCGAATTATTATGTTATTGGTGGTGCTCGATAATCATTGTGTGGTTGTTGATAGTTTGGTAGTGGCTTGTGTGGTGTTTGGTGTTGGAGATTGTTTTATGATGTTATTGTGGTCTCGCGATGAGTGTTCTAATGTTTTGATGGAGGTGTTATTAAAGAGGTTGTCTCGGTAAGACTCTCGTGGTGGTGGTGGTGATGTGTTGGTAATGGTGTTGGTCTCGTGATAGTGGTGGAAGTGTAGTTTTGGGTACTAGTGGTGTGGCTTGTTGTTGTTCCTATTGATGTGGTTTGGTGTTTGCGATAATAACAGATCAAGTCGGATACGAGTAGTGTTTATTCGTTATTGCCCTCATCCAAAAAACAACAACCCCTTTTATATATATATATATATATATATATATATATATATATATATATTAAAGTACAGTTCAAATTAACTTATTAACTAAAATATTAATGCAATACAAATTTGAATGAGTTATACCAAAATATAAATTTAAAAATTAATCTTTTTAAAAATAACTTCAATTCTAAGCCCGCATAAAATATTAAAATATATGATGTCAAGTTTTAAATAATTATTTAATAATTGACCCTTGATTTTACAAAAATACTAAAATAAAAATCACTAATAATTATTATCAAAAAGAATATTAAAAAAGAAAAAATTTTGAGCGATTATTTACGAGTCAGATAACATGATACTCACACTCATCTCATCAAATGGGTAATTAAATACCCATATCCATTATCTCTGAATATCTATTAAGGATTTTCATTTAGTATCTATCACAAATTTTACCTACAAATATATGCAAGTACGAATTTTTTGTCATACCTAATTGGTGTTGAAGATCTATGTTACAAACCGTGTTAAAGAAGAAGCTACTAAAGATTTGTATTGCAATTCCTCTACCTAAGAAGATGAATAAGATAATAATAATAATAATAATAATAATAATAATAATAATAATAATATAGAAATTATTACTTAATTGTATTTAAATTAAGGGTTAAATACATTTTTGGTCCCTTAACTTTTAGTGAAAATTGAAATTAGTCTCTCTGAAAAACTTTGGTCTAATTTAGTCTCCCAACTTTATAACTGTGTGAATTTAGTCCTTATAACCAAATTTTGTTAAGTTTATTTTACATTTCAAATGTGTTTCATGATTATTTCTTAGATCACATTGAAGAAAAATGTATCAAACGATGTAAACAACTCAAATGCTATCATGAAATGCATTTGAAACGTTAAATAAACTTAACAAAATTTGGTAGAAAGAACTAAATTCACACAGTTTTAAAGTTGAGGAACTAAAGTTTTAGAGAGAAACTAATTCCAATTTTCACTAAAAAATAAGGGACCAAAAACATATTTAACCCTTAAATTAATCATCCACAATTTATTTTAATTTTATTTGTACTAATTCCATTTTATTTCAAAATAATTTCATCACTTTTTTATTTTATTTTAAATAATAATTTAAATCTCATTACACTAATTACATTTTATTTTAAATTACTTGTATGACCAATGGTAATCATTTAATTTTTTTAATTAAAATATTTCTTTTAAATTTATTAAACTCATTACATTAATCACTAACTTACATAAACATTCATCTCATTTTTTCTTTATTTCTCAACATATTTTCTTTAACCCAAAAAAATACCTTACATTCATCTCTCTTTCCCTTGAAATTTAATTAAGTCCATTTTTTCAAATTCATCCAAAGAAAACACAAACTAAGATTCTATTGTATAATTTAACTTTATTTGGATTTTTTTAAGTACTTTTAATAAAAAAAATGTAAAAAATAAATTTATTTTACCTTAAGCTAAAATTAACTTATAAAAAAACTAAAAATTGGTTATCCATAAGTTAATTTATAAAATTTATATTATGTAGTTTATTTAATTTTTTTAAATACTTATAACTTAATTTTCACTTATAAAAGAATAATTAGTTTAGTTTTATTATTCTTCTTTCCTATAAATTAGTGGAAATACAGCTGTATATATGTCCATACTTTTTATGACAATAAAAATAATAAGATATGAAAATTAAAATGTTGATTAACAAATATAAAGATTAAAAAATAAAGGAAATGTGTAAAAAGCAGATAAAAAAAACTAATATACATTGTTGTTTGTTGTAGATGTTTATATAAAAATAAAAAAAATTGTCCAACATACCTTTATTCCAATTCAATAAAAGAATATCGATTTAGACATGATATTGGTATATTATTCATTATTAACCTTTACTGGTTCAATTATTTATTCTGTATTTCAAATATTGTTCAAAGTTCACGACAACTCTGTTTCAAACCTTCTCGAAAAAACTTTTGTTTTTATTATTTGACATCGTGGGTTAAAGCCCATGGACCATTCTACAAAATGGATTATCTTTGAAATACCTTATAATGGTTTTTTCTCGCTGCACCTCCATTGTTACTGACTGTCTTCTCTTACCAACCAAAAATATTAAATTATATTCTGTCGCTGAACCATAGCTGCTACCACTCGGTTCTCACTAGAGGGAGAAGAAAAAGAAAAAGAGTTCAATTTTGAAAAAAAAAAAAAAATCATTTGAAAACATATATGCTCTAGAAAGTTTATTGTAGAAAATTTGTTTCAAATAGTATTATTATATATGATCTGAAAGTTTATTCCAAAAGTTATATTTTGAAAATATTGTTTTAGAATATAGTTACATTTTCTGGGAATTCTATACTGGAAATTTCATAAAAGTTGAGATTTGTAGAACAAGTAATAGAGAGAGCAATTTTTACAAAGAAGAAAATGATCATTTTGAAATTAAGGGTGTGCAGTGAGAAATTATTGGGGTGCATGAAGGAAATGCTCTTAGGTTTGGACCTGACCCATCTTATTATTTTTACTTATAGTGCTAAAAGAAGAGTTTCTTTTTACCATTTTTTGCAACATGTATCTCATTCAACTTTATTTTGTCTTATTAATTTATAGAAAATAGATAAAACATTTGTAGTGCAAATTTTTTTACTTATAAATCAATTATAATTTTAATATTTTTATAAAAGTGCGTGAGACTAGAAATAATGAATGGTTCGTTAACGGTCCAATAGGGGTGGAACAAAATGTTCAAAAAATCTCATTAGGATAGTTTTTTATTTTTTTAAACAATGACTCTGATACCATGTTAGGAGTAGGTTTAAAGCCTAACTCAACCCTACCAAACTGACTTGTAAGGTGAGGTTTGCACCTTAGTTATATATATATATATATATATATATATATATATATATATATATATATATATATATTATGAAATTACTTTATCTTTAGTCAATGTGAAAATTCTAATATTTAACCACTTATATTAATTTAATATGATGAATTATTTAAAAATGGAAACAAACTAAAAATGGTTATATTCAACCAGTTAATGATATTTTCATATATTACAGATCTTTATGTTTGGCCAATGTTTGTGGTAATTTGGCATCAATACTAGCTTCTCAAAGAAAAAAAAAAACATTATTTTCAAGATATTTTATCATATCTTACAAATTATTGATGAACTACGGAATTTTTTTAACATTTTCCATTTGTGTACTTTAATCATAGTTGTACAAATTTTAGCCACCATATATACATATGAAACTTTTATTAAAACAATATTAGGAAGCCTCCAAAATGGCCGTCATATTCTTTTTTGTGAAACAAGGATTTTTCATATAATAATAAATTTTTGGTGTGCAGTTTGACTAAAATGGCATAGTACCTATTTATATTTGGTATGAGTTTTATAAGAAAATAAAACAAAACATTTGAATGTCATGAAATCATAAAACATATTTAGTATTCTTGATATGCAACAATTAGGTTTTAGATTTATTTTTTGAGAAAAAAAAAGTGCTTGGAAAAATAGTTAATGTGTTCAGTACTAGGTAAAATGTGCGAATAAAAAAAATCTTCAAAAATAAGTTATTTTCATATATCTATGAAAAAAGAATTTCTTGACAATTTTTCCTGTTAATTGTTTTCCAATGGCTCCATACATTTTTCGTAAATCAATTTAAATTTATTTATCATCAAATTATTTAAATATAAATTAGTTCTAGCGGTGATTTATTGTACATACAATCAATTATTGAAATAATTGAATATTTAAAAGTAAATGTGGTGAAATGATTTAGAATAATTCTTTAAATGTTAAACAATTTGATACCGTTTTGTTTGGACTATATAAGATTATATCATTTTCTTCTTTGTCAGCAATTTTTGTCTTTGTTAGGTTCCATATTTGATTCCTCTATTGAACCACAAACCCCACCTCATGTTCAATCTTTGTTTTGTGATGGCTCTTCAATAATGTAATGTAACATTATCAACATAACTATTATTATTTGCATCATTTTCATTCATCATATATTTACTATACAATGTAGGGTGCAAATGGGATAGGTTTATCACTCAGTCCAAAAAAAATTTCTTTTAGAATTAATTAAGTTAATCCAATATAGGATTGAATTGGTCATAGATCTTAACTTTCTTATAAAAACAAATTAATTTTAAAATATATTTTTTCTATACTTTTAGAATAATACACTACTATTTCTACACAACTGGGTACATTAAAAATATTTATTTAATTCTCACTTCTTTCTATACAATTATATATATATATATATATATATATATATATATATATATATATATATATATATATATATATATATATATATATATA
>Ga0214545_1000214_pt1 | contig 78487 bp, 25 predicted proteins | sample CNSS4metaG_FD_160064 | JGI IMG/M metagenome (GOLD analysis project Ga0214545, IMG submission 160064) | Root nodule microbial communities from cowpea collected in UCLA plant growth center, Los Angeles, California, USA - CNSS4 | ecosystem: Host-associated > Plants > Roots > Nodule | place: USA...
CGCCTAGGCGAGCCTGACTCGCCTGAGTGAGAATTGCAGGTTTTGACACTGATTCACGCACGCACATTCTGCACTAGTAATCCAACACACTCCCAAAATATGCCCATCCAATTTGATCACATTGCAACACCAAAATAGCATACTTTAGACACATTGAAACCTATAACCCCGAAATTTCACAACAGCATAAATTTGAGTCCACCCAGGTTCGAACCCACACCATGCCAAAGTAATATCAACTTTAAACCATTAGGCCAACCTATGTTTCTTACTAACACATACAATTCCAACATTATCTCATACTGAGTGTGGCCCAACATATTATAAAAACTTTAATAACAAAATACACATAATTGGCATACTTAAGACTCGAACCCAAATCCTCACACACAATCAAAATACTCTCAACTATTTGAGCTAATACTTTTTCACGTCATATATAAAAGAAATTAATGTCATAAATGCACTAGCCTCCCGCATTTATTATTTAATTATTTATTTAATTAATTAAATTCACGGGTTTTACACTTCCCACAGAGAGTTCTCAAGTACTCAGACTTCTCTAACTTCTGTATATGATAATGAAAGCCTACCATCCTATTTATAGAAGCCTATTTAAGAATTAGGTTAAGAATATGAAAAGTTAAGTCACAACTGCCATAGATAATCGATTATCATAAGTGATAATCGATTATCACAGAAACTATTATGAAAATATTTTTCTCGATGTGATAATTTATTATCAATCAGGATAATCTATTATCAGCAAGTGATGTAAGATCCGCGGAATTTAATGAATTAAATAAATAACTAATTAATAAATGTGGGTAGTGGGAGCCTTTATGACATTAAATTTTGTTTTATATGATGTGTAAAAGTACTAGCTCAAGTGGTTGAGAGTACTTTATTGTATGAGAAGACTTGGGTTCAAGTCTTATGTATGTTATTTATTTGTTATTATATTTTTATATATGTGATCTTGTTGTGGAATGATATAATCCTTGAATTATATTCGTTAGTAAGAAACATGAATTGGTTGAATTGGTTGTGCACTTGCTTTGTGATTGAATGGTTGTGTGTTCAAGCCTTGGAGAACCTAAATTAAACTTTATTTTTTGCTAAACTTAGTTTTGGCTTGAATGTGAAGAGTTGAAGGAAACCCTAGAGGAATGGGCAACCTAGAAGTGGCTGAAAAACAGTCCATAATGCACTCATGAATGGCAATGAACACTAGTTTTAAATCATTTTCGTTTTTATGCCATTAAACCACATTAAGACCCAATTAAAAGGCCAATTAGTGGTAAGAGAGAGGGTTTAGGTGGTCTGCCATTGTGTTAGCAGAGGAGAGAATGAAATTTGAGAGTTGTAAGGTTTGAGTGAATCGTTGGACTGATTTGAGAAGAGTCAAGGAAGGTCATTGGAATCAAGGGAAACTTTTCAAGTGCCAAAGTTAACCTAAGGAATCCAGGTTAGGGGAGTTTTACCTGTTTTGTTGATATGTGTGATTAAATTACATGATGAATAGCTTGAATTGCATGACCAATCTTGAATTTTGTTCGAATTGTTAAGTTTCTGGAAAAATTCCAAAAACCGCCTCGTGGGCTATGCATGGCCACCAGGCGGCACGTCCTGTTCTTTGTATTTTTGGGTTCCAGCGAGGAACCGCCTGGCGGTAAGCTCCCGACCGCCAGGCGACATAAAGCTTTTCACCAATTTTCTGGGTTTTGGATGAAGGGCCTGGCGGTGACTGTTGTACTGTCAGGCGACGCGAGCGATTTTTATGATTTTGGGGTTCTGGGGTGTTTTTGATCGGAGGGAAATCCTGTGATAGTTTTTAAGTGATGATATAATGTTGTACTTCTATGAATTAAATATATTTGAGGGAAAAATTGAATGGAACAGTGGAAAGGTGACTTAGGGTTGGAAATTGGGGTTCTATTGTCCAAATGAAGAAAAATTAGGAGTTTAGCTGCATTGGAAAGAGTAAGTGGATACATTGGAATGGGAATCTTGTACTAGGGAACTGGAAAATCGATTGGAAATAGTGCTGTGTGCAGAGGTTAGGGGTCGCAGAACATGGAGGAAATTGGAGATTTCTGGAAACTGCAGGAACCGCTTGGCGGTACCGTGACTACCGCCAGGCGCCACACCAGAGTTGCAGGATTATGTGTTTTGATGAATTGAGGAAAACCATTTGGGGTTAGGGAGATATAATTGTGAGATTGGGAATTTGATTGGAAGTAGCCCAAACTGTAAAATTGTTGTCAAAGTCTTATATGGTCTAGAGTGATGCATTGGATTGATTAGGATTTAAGTAAAAATGGTATTGTTGGAAGGATAGTTGATGATATAATAGAACAGAAATAGCGTTGTAATGGGTTGGTGAGACAACTAGTAGGTACTCAAGAATATGTGCATGTACGAGTTCATTGGATAAACTTTGGGTTAGTAATCATAGATTAGGATAAGACATTGAGGCAAAGGAGATTGTGTAATAAGGAATATGGTATCAGCATTGCTTGCATTTGACTATGATGAGGACTCCTTATCAGTGGTAACGAACTTAACAATAACTTAAAGGTATGGACTCTAAGAGTAATAATATGATTTGAAGGGATGAAGATTGACTTGGTAAATTTGATGGTAATAGTAGGATGTACATTGCTATTAAGTTATGTGTTGATAGTTAAACCTCGTTGTCATTAGTAACCAACTAAGTTATAGGACCTGGGAAAATGACCAGATGAGTATGATGCGAGCAATTGTGCCTGGACTATAGCATAAACCAGTATCGTGCAAAATACTGCCATGGCGCTTGGTGGTGATATGCGAACCGCCAGGCGATAGCGGTGGTTCAATGGGTTATCTGGGCTTGGGGTGCCTGGTGGTAGAGAGCTTCCCGCCAGGCGATAGCTGCTACAATAGTGGCACCCTAAAACGCCTGGCGGTGAGGGTGGTCCCGCCAGGCGGTATCGACAGTGTGGGGATTTCTGAGGCGCTTGGCGCTTGGCGGTACGTGTCACCCGCCAGGCGGTCTGGAAGCGGTACCGCTTGGCGGCACGTGTCCCCCGCTAGGCGATTTTACTATTGTAGCCTAGAGTTGTTGGATTCTGCAGGCGTGATCTACAAGGATTTTGGTGATGCTTCAAAGGTGGGATTGTTGGTGTTCCTTGAGTTGAGCTCAAAACGTATCCCTTGAGTTGAGCTTGGGATAAGGGTTAAGCACGTGGCATTCCTCGAGTTGAGCTTAGAATGGCATCCCTCGAGTTGAGCTCGGGATGGCGGATGAACACGAGGAACCCTTGAGTTAAGCTCGGGTTGGCGAGTGTTGCTGGTGTGAGTGTGCTGGTTATGGCCAGTATGGATGGGTCCAGATAGATTGCCCTCCTCAATAGTTGACTGACGAGTTTGGTAGTCTTGGGACGTTGCGAACTCTGTTCGTATTTGGGAACTCCACCTGGCGTTACAGTGTGTGATCCGTAGCAATGGTTTCCTGCACGTGCTCTATCGGTTGTGGCTGATAGGTATGGCAGCAAGTCACCTTGGGGTAAGCACTAGAAGAGGTAGAACACGACTCACATGATGGTGGCCATGTGGTATGGAATTAATGAAAAGAAGCTTCCCTGATATGAATGATGTGATATATATATATATATATATATATATATATATGTGTGTGTGTGTGTGTGTGTGTAAATATATAATTATATGTGTTATCTGTTAAGCTCACCCTATCTGCTTGTGTTTGGCGATGATCGTGTACGCGGTACACGTGAGCAGATGATGTTGTTACACGTGAGCAGATGATGTTGTTGCAGGTGGTTCTGGTGAGGCTTAGCGTCAGAGCGGGATAGCTTGGGAGTTTATTTATTTTATGATTTTGATATCATATGTAAACTCTTATGAGATCTTTTAGACTATTTTTCATTACTTTTATAAACTATGGATATTGGCTTTTATTAATAAAAGTATTTAAATTTCCCACGTTTTTGGGAAATGGGGTTTGATTAAATGCAGTTTATTTATTATTTTCTTATTCTTTTATTTAAATCTATAATATCCAGTCAGTTTGTTACATGTGATAATCGATTATCAACAGTGAGAATCGATTATTCTAGAGGCTTTTCTCAAAAATTAGTTTTAATTAAGATAATCGATTATCACTAAGAATAATCGATTATTCTAGTGAGTTTTGCAAATAAATAAAATTCTCTTAGTGCTCTACTACTTGGGTTTTGCCTTTTGACTCTTGACATGCTAATTTAACTATTTTAAATAACATACACAGATTACAAGACCTAAACAACTAAACACTTAAGTCTTCAATGCATCTCTTGAATCAAAGCATTCTTTTAAGTCTTCAACTTTTTTCCATGCATCATCATCAAGTCTTCCATACTTCTTCATAAGTCATCATCATCATCATCAAAACTCCTTATTGGAGAAAGATGTCCATCTTCTTCTTTTTGTCACCAAATAGTATTCTACATGATGAAAATAAACAACAAATAAAAATATTAAAGAATTAACAAATGTATAATTAAGGATATAATAAGATGAAAAATACATTAGAGATCTAAGAAAACTTTTCAAATATCAACATATATACTCAATGGTTGAGAAATAATAAAAAATGTTTTAGTGAAACAAAAGAGTTCTTCAAATGAAACAAAAATTAATATAATAAGTAAAGTTTTTTTTATATTACCTAGTAAATGAAATGTTTATGCTATTAAACACTTAAATTGAGAGTATTAAACATTCTTAGGTGAAAGAAAAATATACAATAAATAAAAATATTAAAAAATAATAGAAATATTCAAATGTGAGACATAAAAATTTTTTAATTGACATACATTATTTTAACATAATTACATAAAGGTTATGATAAGTTGAAAAATATACTGTAGATGTGAATGAGTTTCATAACAAACCAAATAATTAGAAAAAATAAAAAATGGAATATATATATATATATGGTTACTTAAATAATTGTAAATATTTTAATAATTTAAACGAGAACGGAAATATGACGAGGACGGGTACCATGACGGGGATATGTACATCCTCATATCCAATTGAAAAAGTCGGGGATTCCCCGTCAAAACGAGGACGGGATCGGGCAATACCTATGGGGACGAGTTTATTTGCCATCACTAATAACGAGTGGAACAAAATGTTTTTTAAACAATGATTCTGATAAAATGTAAGCAGTGAACTTTAAGCCTAACTCAACCCCACAACACTAACTTTTAAAGTGAGGTTTGTATGCACGTTTTTTTTTTCAAATATTTTTAGAATAATAATTTAATTGTTACTATATTTATTTAACCATTAAAAATACTAATAATAATATCAATATAGATTATAAATTGTAAAAAGTGCAATCAACTATTTTTAGTAACTATTTTTTTAATTCAAACAATTATACAGATATAGAGATAAAATGAACAATAACAAAAAATAAAAAGTGCAAGTAATTGAGATATGATCCCGTAGTAAATTAAAGTAAAATGTGTGTCTAATTATAATAATAATAATACCACTGTAATAATATCGTGTAATGATAAAAATAATAATAATACAACTACATATATAAAGAGATAAACATCTTTGGTATCTTTTTTTTTTCAATTTTAGCCTCTTAATTATTATATTTTAAAATTAAATAATTATGTATAATAAAAAAATTATTTTTCAGTTTTATTAATTTACTAGTTTTAGTAACTATTTTTTTGAATTGAAATTATTGTTCCAATGTAAAGATAAATGAACAACTAAATGAACAAAAAGAGTAAGTAATTGAAATATGATCCATACTTGGTAAAAGTAAAAAGTGTATCAAATCATAATAATAAAAACAATAATAATTATAACTATTATAATAATTATATTTCTTAATAATAATTATAATAATAGTAATATAATAATAAAAATAATTGTAGTTAATAGTAATGATAATAATATTTATAGTTGACAGTACTAATGATCATAATAATTATAGTTGATAATAATAACTATAATAATAATTATAGGTTATAACAATAATAACAATAACTACAATAATAGTTAGAGTTGATAATAATAATAATAATAATAATAATAATAGAAAAATAAATAAATATAGTTTATAATAATAATGATAATAATAATAATAATAATAATAATAATAATAATAATAATAATAGCAATTATATTTATAATAATAGTAACAATTATGGATAATAAAAATAATATTAATAGTAATTATAATTATGGTGACTAATAATGTAATATTTTCGAAATGTCAATTTTTCAATTTGATATGATAGTAATTAAAATAATAATATAATAATTATTTTTCTTAATAATAATAATAATTTTTCTAGTACTTATTTCTCATATCAATAATAATATATATTAATAAAATTAATAAATTACATATTAATATTACTAAACAACTTTACGATTAATAATATTAATAATACTAATAGTAATAATATATAATAACATATAAGAATAATAATAACAATATTATTATTATTATAATTATTATTATAATATTAATATTATTTATAATTTTATTACTATCACTACAAATAATATTTATAATAATAATATTATTAAAAATTACAAATAATAATACTTATAATAATAATAATACTAATATAATAATAATAATAATTTTTCTAGTACTTCTTTTCTCATATCAATAATAATATATATTAATAAAATTAATAAATTACATATTAATATTACTAGTAATAATAATACCTTTGCAATTAATAATGTCAATAATACTAATAGTTATAACATATAATAATAATAATAATAATATTATTATTATTATTATTATTATAACTATTATTATAATACTAATATTGTTTATAATTTTACTATTAACGCTTCAAGTAATATTTATAATAATAATATTATTATTAAAAATTACAAATAATAATACTTATAAAAATACTACAAATGATAATATTATTTATTATTAATATTATAGTTGAAATCATAAATAAATGAAAAAATAAAAGCAAATTGACTTTTGTAGAATTTGAACTAGGATTTTCTTATATAGAGTTTTAAAATGACACAAAATTTAACTTTTATGATACTTGTCAATAGAAAACAATGGATAATGTAGTAATTTTTGTAATATTTTTTTTCTTGTTATATAATAAATTTTTTTATTATGTAATAGATACTATTTCAAAAGAGACAGTAAGTCTAAAAATAAAAATGCCGTAACATAGAGAAATCATAGTTAAAAATGTATAATTTGAAATTATATATATCATTCTTAATTCACATTGACTAATAAAATTAAAAAGTACACTTAGTCATAATTTATAATTATAAAAATATCAATGATAGACTTTGTAATAACAGAATACTTTAATAAACAATAATTTCTAGAAAACGTATATGAAATATGTTTACTAAAAGAAATATTAGAAACGCTTTCAATAATTTAACGGCAACTCAAGTCCTTCTTTTAAGGGATTTTTAACACTAAACACTTCACATTGTATAAGAACTTTTTAATTTTCTATTACATAAAATAAAGCAGTTAAGTAATAATATAATATAATAGAATGATAATGAGGAAGGAAGAAAAAACCACATCCTTCATGTTCATTGTTCTCTCTAAACCCACCACCCTTTCCCACTTCTCTTGTCGGTTTTTTCTTTTATTTTTCATCAATTTCATAAATTAATCGCACTTATTAATTGGAGTATTGAGACATTTTAGATCGATTAGAGTTCTAAATAGCGTAAATTTCTATTTTTATATTAAAAATTTTCTCATTTAGTTTTCATAATAATTTAGTTATCAATTTTAGTAAGGACAGTTAAAAAAAGTGATTCTCTCGGTTTAATCTACCTTATATTGAATTTTAGTTTTGTTTAGATACTTTGTATTATGTCTCTATTCAGTGGAGATAACATTATTATTGGTTTATGAAACCATAAAAGAACAATAAATTCTAGAGTTAATTAATAGTTTCCAATATACCAAACAATTGAATGTAGAAACGTACCTTCAATCTTTCAATTATAGAGCACTCAAAGTTCTCTTTTGGTTTTCTCTTCTAACATGGAAGAAGAGAAAGGAAGATGAATATAACATTTTGTGTTCACAAATGGGGACTATAACCATGTATGTAACTTCTCTAAGCTACTTACTTAATTTTAATATTTTTAATTTTGCCCCCTCATCAAATTGGAATATTGTTGGTATCTACTCATTTAATATATCATGACATATATATGCTCTTAGTTATATATTTAATTAATTAGATCATTTTAATACTTTGACTAATAATATATTGACCCTAACACATTTAATTATTTATTATTATTATTATTATTATTATTATTATTATATATATATATATATATGTGTGTGTGTGTGTGTGTGTGTATGCGTGTGTGCATGACCCATAATTGCTAACAATTACCTCTTATCCCATAGGAGTTTAACTTTGAGCGGTAGTTATTTCGAGGTAAGGGGAGTTAGTAAAAATCTAGAAATACTACTGCTTGAATTTTTATGTGATGATGATTATGTTATGATATTGAACTGAGTTTTCACAAAAGTGATTGTTATGCTAGTGTTATTGAGTTGAACTTCATATTGGAGTAAATTGATCTATGAGGCATCAGTATTGTCACTTGAATTATCTAGGAAAGTTTTGCATTAAAGTAAATCTATTTTGATACATAAAAAAAGTGAAATGGCTTAAATAACCCGATTGGATAATCTGATACACAAAATTTTGTTTCTAAATTATGTAGAGGTGTTGGGCAAGACCTTAGAGTCGCTAGGCATCTGGAGCTTCGGTATGAAATAAGATCAAACCTAGCAAATGTGAGGAACTTACCCTAGTTAAATTCAAAAGGGACTCAATATACTGGTCCTCCCGAAATTGAGTCAAATATATATGTTATGAATGAGTGAAGGTCAGACCATGAGAGCTTTCTTATGATGATTGAGTCATGAAGGTTATATTATGTGGTAGACATTTTATTCTTATTGTTAATTGATGATCTATGTTATTTAAAGGAACAGAGCGAAGAAGAGTTTCAAAGCTTCAAGACTGTAGTTTTGATGATGCCCAAGAGAAGAATAATGACATTTATAGTATGATTGAGTCTAGAGATGTTGTGAGACAAGCTATATGTCTTAATACCATATTAATCACAGCAAAATTGATTAGAAGTATCCTTGGTGCAAAAGGAATACTAAACTCTGATAAAACTGTCATATTAATCAATTAGATCTACTAATGTAATCAAACATTTAAGTCTGCTCAATGGGCATTGAATTCAGTATCGAATTAATTGATTACACTAAAAAAGTGTAATCAATTAATTGCGATAGAAAAACAATTTTAAGAGCCAAGCATCTCTCTAAATTGAATAACCCCAATTTTCATAATTTTGAAAGTGTGAAAGAGAGATCAGAGAGTTCTTGGAGCATTCTTTATTGAGCACTAATCAATTTTAACTTCTTCATAAAGATTTGTTCAAAATTGATTGATGGAAGGATGTTCTTGCTTGGCTTAGGATGATCATGTAAATTCGACTTGATTTACAGTTGCATTCGTTCCTTAGCTTTTGTTAATTGATTTTCAATTTTGTGTCACTATATAGGTGATGTTCTTGATGCAATTGTGTGTAGCATTGCATTAGGAAGTAATTCTTGATAGGATTATCAAGGTCTTGATATCTTAGGGTTTAGAATTATTGAGCAGTACTTGTAATTCTTGTAAAACCTTTTGACATTGGAAATCTTCTAGCTCGAGTTGCGGGAAGAAATCTGGACGTAGATTCGTGTAGAATTGAACCAGTATAAAATTCATTGCCTCTTGTCTCTTTTCTGATCCACTTTGCTTACTTACATGTCTTTAAGGGCTCATAAACTAAGTATCACATTCACTCTTTATTAATTGATTAAAGAAGATATTGAAAGATCTTGAAAGAAAAAGGGATAGTTTTTTGTCACAATCAATCCCCACCCCCACCCCCTTTTGTTTATGAATATTAGTCTCATCTATTATAACAATTTAGAGTTGAAGGTGAATTTTGTTTACAAAGTAATATTGTTGTTGAATCAAATTTTATGATAAAGATGGAGTGGGTGTTGGAAGATTAAACTTGTATGATTGTACGACTAGGATCTGATTTGAGGATAATTAGTTATGTAGTATTGCTCTATTTTCACTAGCTTATCCTTTTGTTTTTGTATTGTTGTGGTTTCCACCTGCAATTATACATGAGCAGAAAATCATGTAGGTGATAACGGGGAGCAACAATTAAGAGGTTGCAAAGTTTTCTTTTGCTGCATTATGTGAAAATGTAAATAGAATATATATTTTAATTAGGTACTTTTTTTATAAGGTAGAACTTTTTGTTATGTCAAGCTAGGTTATTTTTGAAAAACTTTCATATACATTATACATAATTATATATTTGTATGTGTAAGGGCCATTGTGTACTACTTGCTTATGTAATTTATGTAACGATGAAGTTATGGTAATGTATAAGTTAATTAGGTGGTAACATTTGGTACTATATTAATTACAATTAACTATAAAACTTAAAAAAAATACAATTTGATGAATTTAAAGTATATTTAAGTCAATTATTTTATATTAATTTCACATTATATAAGAATAGAAAAATAGAGTGATAATATTTTATTTTACTTATAATTTTAATAGAATATAATTATTAATTCTAAAAAATAAAATATAATTTATTATTTTAATCTTCAGAGATAAAATTTGTTTATGATATAATAAAAAAACTATTTTATAATGATTCATTATTTGAAAAACAAGATTTAAAAAGTAAATTATAAGTTATAAGTAAAAGATAATATTTTAGTAAAATTTCAAATTATAATAAATTCTTGAATGGAAAAGTAATAATAAAATTTATAATTATCTTATTTATATTAAATAATAAATTTTCTTACAAGAAGAGAGTGTAGGTCCTCTGAGGTGACATGGAGAGACACGTTATTGATTAGTAAGCATAACCGGAGGAATATTCATTTACAAAGATGAATATAATAGTGCAAGAGAGATTAACTGAGTACTTCATGTAAGAATGTGTAACATTTATAGGCAAAGGTAGATAAAAAAATGTAAAGTGGTAATTCATTGACTAATAATATTTTGTGATATACTATAATTGTATTTATTACAAAAATAATAGACGTATTTTGTAATTTATTACAAAAATGTTTACCATAATTATATTTATTTAATATTATTTTTTAGTTACGATGAAGGGGAGGTACATAAGAATGTTTCAACATCAAGTTCGTTAAAATAGCATAGTTAAAGTTAATCATCACATTCAAAGTATTGTTCTCGTACATCCCATACTGAAGGACTAATAAACGTAACCTCTACTATACTGTCATGGTATTCCCTTTCTTCAACACTAACTCAGAATTTAGCATTCTCACCTAACCTCACCTCTTTCATCATTTATCCCTTTTTAACATCCTATCCAGTATACCACTACTCCATTTTTCCATACTCCAAGCTGACCCCACACAAAATTCCCAACCCCCTACACGTTCAAAATTACAAAGTGTCACTGATTTGCTTTAGGCGCTTGATGGCAATCACGGTACTACCAGGCGATGCATACACATTCTAGGAATTTCCAAGAATCCTCCTGCACCTAAGAACTCTAACATCACCATCATCCTCATTTCACCAATTCATCAATCCATAATACAATCAGCTGCACCCAAGTATCAATTTAACATAAAACGAACCACTTTTAGTCAAATTCACACTACAAGTGATCGCTAAACCCAAAACCCCCCAATTATTCAAACCCTAATAACGTACATACCAATTTCATCCAATTAGTTCCAATTACCTCACCATTAGCCAATTATTAGCAGTCCATCTTATACCCAGCTACTAAGATCCCCTTTCCACCGATCCAAATCAACCCAGAACTCATAGAAAATCCAAGTCGAGCCAAAATCGCTCGCGTCGCCAAGCGGATCATACAAAACCCCATAAACTAGGTTGAAACATATGTGTTGCCTGGCGGTCAGTTCATGTCGCTAGGCAGTTCCTCCCTTGAACCCAAAATTTCATAGAAAATCCTACGAGTCGTCTGGCAGCTTTGAAGGTCCGTTAGGCGGTTTTTGGAAAATTTCCAGAAACCCAGAAATATGAGCTTATTCAAAGGGAAACATATACTATTATATCATACACCATGCAATATACCAACTAACATAAAATTTCGTGTTTAGCTCCTCTAACCTGGTTTCCTTGCTCAAGTTTGCACAATCTGAGTGTTGCTTTGGTTCCATAAAGACTTCCCCTCTTGCCTCCCTTCAAGCACACGCACTGACGCTCCTTAGTCTCGCCTAGGCGTCCAGAACACAATCTCCAAAGTTCTTACACTATGGAAATCTCAAAACTCACTCTTTTCCTCTCACCAATACTCATAACTGCAACTTAATTCATATTAATGGTGGTAAAACGAAAATTACATTAAAACTAGGCTTGCTTAATTGCCATTCAATGGTTGTCCTACAATAATTTTCACAGCCTTCTTAGTTGCCCTCTCACGACTAGGGTTTTTCTGCTCCTTCACATTCATGCCAAAAAACAATTTAGCAAAAAGGAAACTTATTTCCTGTTTACCATAGTTTGAACACATAACCACCCAATCCCAAAGCAAGTGCACCACTAATTCAACCAATTCATATTTCGTGATAATTGTTATAAATCTAGGATTATATTATCACTCATCATGATCAATCATATTATCAAAATAATACACAATTAAAATATCACACAATTTGGCATACATAAGACTTAAACCCAAGTCCTTTCAACACAACTAAGTACTCTTAACCAATTAAGCTAATACTATTCTACATCATAAAAGTCAGCATTAAATGCCATAAAGGCTCCCACTACCAACATATATTATTTATTTATTTAATTAATTAATTTTTTTGAGTCTTACATCATTCCTCTCTAATTGAGAATTTGAATGGTTATTAAAGCGCCAGGATAACTGCCAAGACAATCCCTACTTCAATGCATACACTACCACAATTCATAATAATTATCCTTGAATTAGTATTAACACATCTCAGTCTCATATTAGATGCTAGTCAATCAAAAAAAAATTATAGAACTACCAAAATCAAAGTTAAACAATATCTAAAACATGTGCTGATATACTCGCTCAACTAACACAGTATCTCATTGAGCGTGAAGTACATTCTCGCCCAATGACAGACTACTCGCCCAACGACTATCTGCCTAGAACTCCAGAGGAAAATAAATCAACTAAATCACCAGCGAGTAAATTCTCACCCAACGACCTTCAAATCAGTGAATCCTTGATGTGAAATTTGCCTAGTGAGCAATTACTCGCCCAACGACATTCCAAATTAGTGACTCCCTGATGTGGAGCTCACCCAACATGTTTGCATAATTCTGCATAATCCAAATTCTAGATAATTTTGCATTCCAAGAGCTTTCACATATACCCATCATAGATCATACTAAGAATTATGCCAAACACCTATACCAAAATAACTTCAATTTCAATACTAAAATATCAGCATTTTCAATCGATTTCTTTTTAACAAAATTCTAAATTTCATAGCTTTACACCTAACAAACTGTACCACATATCAAATACCTCAATCAATCACACAATAATCATACAATCTGCATTTTTAACAAGTTTATGAATTAAAACAAATAAATTAGCTTCCCTTACCTGAGATACGACACAGACAGATTGTAACATCCCATCCAAATATTATAGATTTTTAGTAAAATAAAATAGAAATAATAAATAAGCGTGAAGTATCATTTCCCAAAAATGTGGGAAAATTAAACTTTATTTCATCATAGAGTAAAATAAATCCATACTTATAAAAAAATTTAAATATAATATCCAAGTCCGGAACATAACAGTTTATAGAATTATTCCAAAACCATAAAACATAAAAACTCTAATAAATCTTTTCTCCCCGTCTAGCCCCGCTCTAGCTTTAGGCCTCTCTAGATCCACCTGTAACATCATCTGCTCCTGTGTACCGCATACACGATCATCGTCAAACACAAATAGATAGGGTGAGCTAACAATTAAACAACATATATAAAACATATATACAAACGAACACACCAAAGGAATTTCATCATTTGATTCCATATCACATGGCCACCACCATGTCATCCATGGTCTACGTCTTTAAACGAATACCTCAAGATGTCTTGTTGTCACACCTACAAGCCACAACTTGTAGAGCATGTACAGGAAACCAGCTTAGATCATACTCTGTAACGCCAGGTAGAGTTCCCAATACAAACATAGTTCGTAACGTCCCAAGATTACCAAACTCATCAGCCACATATTAAGGAGGGCAATCTATCTAGACCCATCCGTACGAGCCACAACTCCCACACTCATACCGACAACACTCGCCAACCCGAGCCACAACTCAAGAGTTCCTCGTGTTCATCTGTCATCCCGAGCCACAACTCAAGAGATGCCATTTCGAGCCACAACTCAAGGAATGCCACATGCTTAACCACTATCCCGAGCCACAACTCAAGGGGTACATTCTGAGCCACAACTCAAGGAACACCAACAAGCCAACCTTCGAGGTATCACTAAAGCTTTGTAGACCACGCACCAGCAAAACATATTTTTTGCCTCTAAAATATCACCTGGCGCTGCTCTTGAGCCGCCAGGAGAAACGTGCTTCCAGACCGCCTTGGGTGGGACACGTGTTGCCAGGCGCCAAGCGCCTCTAATCCTTCTGCCACTACTAGTATCGCTTGGCGGGACACACCTCACCGTCAGGCACTACACCAGTACAGCGAACTTGTGTAACACCCCAATTTTGGGATGTCATGAAAAGTAAGAAAATGAATGCGTTTGACGGAAAAGGATTATCATTGAAAATGTACTAATAAAAAAAATTTAATTTGAGTTAAATTACACAGTTCAAAATGTCACTTTGTCAAAAAAATTCAAATAACAATTGTAAACAAAAGAAAATTACATAGTTTATAGTATCTGATTTAAAACAACTAAAAATAAATTATAAAAACTCTCGAGTCTACCCCAGCCTCTCGTCAATCTACTCCATGTCAGAATTATCTACAATATCATTTGCTCCCGTATAACACACACGTTATACGATAATCGCACATACAACAAACACACAAACAAACAAATAGGTGTAAGCTAACAATAAACAATGATATATAAAAGAATTTCGTAAATAAAACACGATAAATAATACTTAACATCTCATTCAAGTAACACTTAAGCATTAAGATCACAATCAAACTTTATTTTGAACACACAACCCCCAACATCCAAACAATCATATCAAACCAACAGACTATCACATTCATTTAGAACTCTTAAACATAGTAATCATAATCAAGCTTTTATTTTCCGCGGCCTTTTACCCCACAACAACATCTAGTTTCCTAGAAATAGATGGTTCGACGTGTTCCACTATCGCAGTCAGACTGTCTCTCTTATTCCTCAAAGAATTATGTGTCAAAACGTCGATGCATCGCACACCGGGCATTATACTCGCAACGAGTCGAAATAAGGTGAAACATCTTTCTCCTCCCCATTGCTTCACACAGGCGAAGAGGACCCATTTCCACTGCTTCATAGAGGCGAAAGAGTCATAATTGGGTCTCTAGGTACGGAAAACCTCACACAACACTTAATTTCACCAAGATTCTTCAAGAAAGGCAAAATAATCTCAACATGCAACACATCAGAGTTATAGATTGCCAACGAAATCCACACCATCACATCATGCATGGAAAATAAAGTTCTATCAAAGCCCATCAACTTAACAAACAATACATTCAAGCAACGAACTCAACGAATGAAATTCATTCAAACACAGGCATAACATCACACGCAAGTAATTATCCTCAAACTACCACTTAAACTCCATAACCATGCAACCCATGAAAACGTATATCATTCCAATCAAGTGAAGTCACACTAATAAGTATAGATAACCAAATAATATCATAGTATTATTTAATATTATCACGCAACAAACAATAGCTTACAAAAAAACAAAGAAAATAAGAAAACAACTCCATGTATCCACAACAAGAGAAATAAAGGGAGTGGTTGGTTGCACCGTAACTACGTCAGGTAAAGAACAAAACTTGAAAGCCAGAACAACAACTAAAACATGGTAACCATGATGCACCCCACGCGCCCCCCACAAGGCTTAAGATTAATTACATTACTTTTCCACCTAAAGAACTTAGGTACTGGTCACCAAGAATTTAACCGAACAACTACACCTAACACCTTCAGACGTACCAATTCCATCAAAACCAAAGATGGCTTACAATAAGATAGATAGACTACTAGGTAATACCTACGGCCCCACCACCAACTAAAGTTTGGCTAACACACCAAGCTAGGGGAAACATCTACTGTCGTGGTCTGCATCAGGAATAAAAAAGAAGGAAACTAGGTTTATATGTGGTAATAAAGAAAAAACAAATTGATACAAGTTATTCCTAGGGTAGCATTGCTGCAGCGTGATAATTGGGGAACAATTCTAATCCCATCAAACTAAGACAAAACACTAAATTATACGATACTATGCATTTGCATGGTCTACACCTACAACCCGTACTTAAAAGAAGCAATTTCACATGTAGGTGGCCTATCTATTCAAAATTAAATCCCATGCATTTATGTCAAAGAGATAGGCAAAAGAAGAAAGAGAAAAACTAATCTAGTGAACCCATGAATCCTCACACTCTGCAACATGAATACAATCCTTATAATAGCAACAACCCCATGGAAAAATTTGATGCAGCGTGAATGAAAAGAAAAGAAAAGAACTATGCCCATGAATTAAAATAAATGACCCTTTTATGCATTCTATGAAAACACCAAAATGTGCCAAACTGGCTCGCGTCGCCTGGTGGGTGTTCATCACTGTCAAATCATGCATACAAACCCGAAACTAGGGGAAACAGGCAACCATCGCTTGGAGGTCAGGGTCATACCGCTAGGCGATTCCTCTTCAGGAACCTAGAAACAAAACATAAACAACATGAGTCGCCTGGCGGCTTTGAATACCCGCCAGGCGATTTCTGGAAAATTTCAAGAAACCCAGAATTTCGATGTGATAGGAAATGATTCATACATATACATGTTATTCATAAAGCAATTAAACTTAAAACACAAAACTAACGAGTTCTAGCTCCCCTAACTTGAGTTTCTTGCTCCAAAAATGCGCAAATCTTTGAGTCCTTGATTCCAGTTAGCCTTAGCTTGTGATTACTCCTTCAAGACTCTCTCTCAACTCTCACTTCTCCCTCTTTGACGAAAATGTGTATTAAGGCTGAACTTAATTGTTATTCAAAGTTCATTAGTGGCTATTTTTCCAGCCCTCTTGGTTGTGCCCATTGTCAGCTAGGGTTTCTCTACCCTTTCACATTCATGCCAAAACTAATTTTAGCAAAAAGAAAGCTTAATTTGAATATACCAAGGTTTGAACCCCTAACCATGTCAATGTCAAATCAATGCACAACCAATTCAACCAACTCGTATTTCGTGATAATTTTTATAAATATAGGATTATATTATCACTCCCCACGTTCAATTATATTGTTAAAATAGTACACAATTAAAATAATAAATGGCACATACAAGACTTGAAACCTAAGTCCTTTCAAATAACTAAGTACTCTCAACCATTTGAGCTAGTACTTTTTCATGTCACACAATCAATATTTATTACCATAAAGGCTCCCATTACTCGCATTTATTAATTATTTATTTATTTAACTAATTAAATTTTGCGGATCTTACACAAATCAAAAAGAGTATCAAACCCCTTTACAACATAACAAAGTTCTCAACTCAACCTAGGAACAACAAGAACATGATCAAAGTACATCATCAAAACCACTGATCAGTGGAAAAATATGAAGGAAACTCAAAGAACACATACGGTCTGAAATTCTTTGCATGCATAGAAATCTAAACTAAACCAAAGAAAAAAAGCAGAAAATCAACTTACTCTGTTTGAAAAATTGATCAGGCAGAAACAGAGAGCTCGCTTGAGGGATCGCCCTAGCGGTCTTTGATCGTGAAACAGAGGAACATAGACAAAAGATTTTTAGAGATAAAGCAGAAAGTATAAAAGAAATGATTTCTAGAGAGATGAAATGTTTATAACTAATGAAACTCGTTTTCAGATTTCCTATTTATACTTAAGCAATTTAATAATAACATAATCGAATTTCATTATTTTTAAATACTTATCCATTCTAGACTATCATTTTATAAGTTCTCACAATTTTTATTATTATATTTTTAGGTTTAAAGTTTTTATTAAGATTGTGATTACTTTTATTAGAAAATTTAATCCCTATGAAAAAAATTCAATCATAATGTTTTCATTTTCATAATTTAAATCTCAATTTTTACTAAAACAACTTATTTAAATTCCGCTTATGCAACCCAAAAAAACACAATTCACAATAATAATTTCCTTTATCATATTGATTTAATTTGGAGTAACTTCTAGTGTTTGAGATTGGAAAGTGAAATCTCATTCTCGATGATAATGAATTTTTTTATTAAGGTAATATGTAATTGGAGAGGTTACTTTATAGAGTTTGTGAGAAAGATAAAGGTGTATATTCACTAAGGCAAAATACTTATCATTTTTAGTTCATTTTTTTATGTGATTTTTATTGAATGATTATAGAATTAATCAAGTTTTGATCCCTACAACTTTTTCATTCATATCCTTAGTTTCTTTATTTGAGTTATTTGGAAATCATTATTTTATATCAAATAGTGTGTGTTTTTTCTTTTTTATCTTATTGTTTTTAAATTAAGCAAGTAAACACTCGTGGATGATCAAAATGGAAAATTCATAAAATTTAAGGACAATAACTCAATCATAATACGTGTTGTTTTCTCAACAATCTTACATGGTGTTCAGATATCAAGAATGCGTTAAGTGTCATAGTTAGGATCAATGTTTCAATCCCAAGTCTGATGATATAATCGTTATTAATCATCATGCATTCACCATGTATATGAGGTATTGTTTTCTTTGGAGTGTTAGCTCTGTCACAATTTTATCCTTAAAACACACTTCGGAAGGTGGAAGGAGGAAAAAAGTACTTAAACTATTTTTTACCTCGACTTCTAAGAGATATGAGACAATTGAACGTGGTAGGAATATAATTTAAATTGCCTTAGGCATCGACACTTAAGCAGTGTGGGACTATTGGGCGTGAAGGTGTCTAAGTGAGTCAACCCTCACATGGGTTGGCTCACCACAGGTTAGGTTAAAAATGAATTAGTTCAACCTGACTTACTTTTTGGTGAGCCATAAATTTTATAACCTGGCTCAACCCACCACGGGTTGGGGGTTAAGTGGATTGACTCACTAACTCATATAAAAATAGAAAATATCTTTTTATTCATTTTCAAATATTCAAATTTGTAAGATTGAAACAATTTTATTCTTTTTCGGATATTGAAATTTGCGGATCTCAAAGATAAAGCAGTGCAAATAACTACAATGAAATTAAGGTTTCTTTTTTTGGTCTAAAAATAAAAAATAGATAGGTTGCGAGTTAAGTGAGTCCAACCCGGCTCGAACCCACATAACCTGTCGATTAAGTGAATCCAACCCATTTTTGTCCATAATAAAAAAAAAAATCAATATTTCAATCCATGGTAGACGGGTTGACTCACGATTGCTGGCCCGACATGTCTAACATGGTAAGAATACATGGTATAAAATTTGTTCCCAGTAGTCCGATTTCATTTTTTTTATGACAATATATTATTCTCCTTAAATATTTAGGAGATTTGTATTTTAGAATTTCTTCTTCAAATTATTTGAACAAGTTATATTCTATTTATAAATTAAATTATATATTTATGTTTTCCTTGCACTAAAAAAATCATATAAAACATCTTCTATAACAAGTGACATGTAAACTATTTTTCGTGTGATAAACAAAATTTCACAGTAAATGATAATGTAATTTTTACATATCATTTGTTGAATAAAAATATTTTATATGACTTTCATGAAATATAAGAACGAAATAAATATAAAAATTTTAAAAATAATTTAAATATATTTAATTGAGATTAATTCGAATAAAGATAATTTAACATTACGAGAAAACATTTCGAGAAAGATTAATTCAGATAAGTAGAATTTCTTATAGTAAAAAAGATGAATGTCTATTTCTAAATAAGCTTCAAATTTAAAGCCATTGAAAATGAATGGAAAATATTTAGAGTAAGTTGCCTAAAAAAGAGAGATTTTCACTAATAATCTATCAATCCATACATGCATTATTGGATGTTTTCGTCTTTCACTTTCTATTTCTTAAAAAATTGATAGCAATGAATAAAGTAAATGCTTGAAAGGTTTTGAGAGTTTCCAAATTTGAAACAATGCCTAAAACAAAATATGCAATAGAGTAGTATATATCTAGCTAAATTAGTTTATTTACTCTCTTTTTTTGGAATGTCTTTCCTAAAATAGTATGGTGTTTAAGTTTGCACACACTTTATGGAGTGACTACTTAACACTAAAAAAGTATGAACATTTTCATTCAAAAGTAGGAGTAGGGATGGCAATTAGGACCTGGTCCGCGGGCTCGGCCTGCAGGCCCGCAGAAAAAACGTGGTGCCAGCTAGGGTAGTGAGTCTACAAGCCTGCATAGGCCCGCAGCCCGCACAGGCTAGTCCGCGGCCCGCACGGGCCAGCCCGCAAGCACCCATAAAATTAAAAAGAAAAAAAACTTGCACTTGTGTATATTAATTACTTCTTTTATGGACTCTTGCATTAACGTTTCAAATTCTTGTATAACTGGAAAAGAAAAGTATTATGTAATTTTTAATGTGCTAAAATTTAAAGAATACATTGTGTATGTCATAGTATGAATATGATGAAAATGTTGAATTATCAATTTATCATCTAATTCCCCAAAGTCTTTACTTAATTTTGTGAACTTCTTAAAGTTTCTCAATTTTTAAACATTGAAAGTTTTATCATAAAAAAGTAAAATAAAATAAAATAAAAAGCGGGCTGGCCCGCGGCCAAGAAGTATGTGGGGCGGGCCAGTATTTTCAGCCCGCATAAAGTATGCGGGACGGGGCGGGCCAGTCTGCGTTGTGCGGGCCTTATGCGGACCGGACCTAAACGGGCCGGTCCGACCTGCATTGCTACCCCTAAGTAGAAGAGTGTATAGTATTAGCTTACATATACGCAAAAGGAAGATATATTAATGAGAGAACTTGCATTATTGAAGACTAACTAAAGAAAATTCAATGAACTCGTAGCATATGATTATACAATATTATTTAAATGGCTCATAATTAGTGGAATCTCCCAACTACCACATAACTAAAGTAATAACTAATATTCACTCCATATTTATTTTAACATAGTTTCTTTTTTATTTTATTCGAAGAGTACAAAATATGATACCCACAAACTTTTATCATATATTTAATCCAAGTTTTGTTTATAAAGGATGTGACCACATATAGTTTAGCAAGACATGTTTTTATATTTCTTAAATATTTAAGTTATTTTCTTTTTCAATTTGTTTAAATTTTGACAATATTTTACATTATTAAATATGCACATCCATTAGGTGTATTCGTTTTTTGCTTCTTTTTTATTGTATTTCTGTTGTTTACAGTTAATTCATTGTGTGAAGAAAAGGTTTAGGTGCAATTGTGTAGAGGCATTGCATCTAGAGGGAGTTCTTGATTTGTAGATCAAGCTCCTTAGTCTTTAGGGTCTTGAACTATATAAATGCTCTTGTAATTCTTGTAACTCTATTGATTTACTGGAATCCTCCTAAGAGGGTTGTTTATCGAACCAGTATAAAAACGGTTGTGCTCTTTGCTTCTTTCATCTTTCATCTCATTCCTAATTGCTTGGGTCAGTCCATTAAATTCAGAATTGGTAAACTAGTTGTTTGGGGTCATAAAGATTAAAGAAACTTTCAAGATTCATTTAAAATTAGTAAAAGGTTGAATAACCAACTCTTTGTTTTCTTTCAGTATAAAAGATTTATTTTTTCTAACAAATATATAAAGAACTAAAAATAGTTTTCTTTGTTTACTTGTTATGTTTGTCTGGCTGCTCATGTCACATGACACTCTTTTCAAATAATTCAAAATACAAAAAAAACATGAAAAGTTTAACATTATAAAAAAATCAAATCAACAATTTCTCAAAAGGTTCATTTGGAACTACATGATCCGTGATTCTTCATTGTGAATGGAGATACTTAAGAACGAGATAAATCCTTATCGGGTTCATTTTCAAAAAAAAAATATCTAAAGTGTCTCAAAAAGTTTTCCAAATAGGTTTTCATTTAGAATTGCATGGTCGTTGATTTTCCATTTTGAATGGAAGTACGTAGGAACGAGATCCATCTTTGTCGGGTCCAAAAAAAATTGTTTCTTCTTGAACAATATTTTATTATTTTTGAGAAAAAATAAATATTTTGAAAATCACATATATTTTAGCACATTTAATTAAAGGTGTCGTCTTAGGACAGACATTGTAGGGTATTAACACCTTTCCTACGCATAACTAACTCTCGGACCCAAAATTCAGTTTTCGCAGACCTTTTTTTATCTTTTCAATTTTTTGTAGTTTTCCAAAATAAATTGTGATGCCAACTCCAAATTCGATTTTTTTCAATTTTTTTTTATTCACCATCTCGTCGCGATTTTGGTTGCGATAGGTATGCCTATGAATCTATCTAGTAATTTTGTTTGCAAGTTTATGGATTATGTCATACACAATATTATTTTTTTTAAAGAAGAACTCATATAGAATGATGGTTCAAGTAATAACTTTTTTTAATTTTGGGACTTAAATTTTTTTTCATAAGATGGTATATTTTGAACAATAACCCTGATGGATTATTGAGACATCCAAAATCATCATGGCTTTCAGTTATTAGAGAATTCATATTGTCTCATCACATATGTACATACATGTATATCATACCTCATAATACCTAATGCACCCATCAAATAACATCACATAATATACCATTCTCTCATAACCAACTAGTTTCCTTTCCTGCGCACTCACGCCTCTTGGAAATAATTTCTCCCTTTATACACCAACGCCTCTTGGAGAGAACAAGCAGCAACCCTTACATGCTCACCAAAACCTGGTAAGAGCATTGCTCTTCGTAAGACTTACAAGCAACAACCCTTGCCTACTCACCAAAACCCAGTAAGAGCACTACTTTCCCTAAGACTTACAAGCAATAACTCTTGCCTACTCACCAAAACTCGACAAGAGCACTACTTTCCCTAAGACTTACAAGTAAAAACCCTTGCATGCTCACCAAAACCCAGCAAGACCATTTTTACTAAGTTTAAGCCAAAGTCTTACATTAGAACAAAACCCCTTTTACCCGACTCACCAAAGTCCTATGGGTAAAAGTGCAACTTGATTTTACATATATGAGAGAATTCATACTATACATCACATACATCATCCAATATAACATCCTTCATTACCATAGCATTCACCAAAATTATCATTTCACCCGAGCATGCATCACATTAACATGAACAATCATACCTTACATACCAAGTAAATATCACCAAACAAATAAAACAAGTCAAACTAGGAAAAAAAACAAAAACTATGCACGACCAATAATTCCAACTACAGACCTCCACACGAAGATCACACCATTCAGACTAATGAACAACATGTTTTGGACCAGCAGTCAAAACACATCAGAACCCATTTCCATCACATGCAAACATCCCAATATGCAACCAAAAACTTATTCAACATCTAATCAATGTAATACTTTCAAAACCTTAAGACACCTAAAGTCTTCTTGCCCCAAGAGATCATCCAACCCAAAAATTTCACAACTTCCAAATTCATTATAATCTAATTAATTATCGACCATCAAATCATTTTCTTCTTCAGTTAATAACCTCAAAGTTCCAAACAAACACTCAAAACCATAACAACTATCACATTTTTCTTCATATAATACAACAACAACAACAAATTAAGAACAATCACAACACAATTCAGAGTCACACAACGACAACTAGACGAGCTCACTCCTCACGATTTTTTTTCCAAAATAGCACGATTTCCCTTTTTATTTTCCCACCTAGCATATTGTGCTTAATATTTACAACAGTAGCACACTTTTGAAATTGGTTCAGAATTTGGTTTTGGGAGAATCGAATCCTAACCTTCATTTATGTTGAAAATGACTTGGAAATGTCAGAACTCGGTTATCAAGAAATCAAATTCTGAACTGAATTTTTTTATTTTTAATTTCCGTTTTTATTAAATTTTGTTATTAAAATTAAAAGAAAAGAAATAAAATTTTATTTTTTTATTTTTAACTAAAAGGGAAGGAAAAAAATACTTTAAAATATAATAAATGATTTAATATTTTGAAATAATTAAATATTTTAAAATATATAATTATATTTTTAAATAAATTAAGTTTTTTATTATTTGACATGCAATATATACATAATTAAAAATTATATTTTAACAATAAAGGAATAAATAATTGATCGAAGATTATTTGTAGAAATAGAAAAATATTTAATAGTACAATAATTCAAACTAAAAATAATTACTTAAAAAACATTAAATTATTTAAAACTTCACACATCAAATTTTAACTAGAAATCATGAATGCCTAATTTATAAACTTTCAACAACAACAAAATAATAATAAAATCAATTTATTTTACAATATAAGTTTATAATCAAATCTTTTTTTCCTTTAACAACTTTTCAATCGATTATTTATTCCTCTATTTTGAACATATAATTTTTAATAATCTATACATTATATTTCAAATAATAATAAACTTAATTTATTTCAAATTATAATTATACATTTTTCAATATTTAATTGTTTCAAAGAATTACATCAATTACCATTAACAACTACTAAATTAATTTATTATAATTCTTACCATTAATTTTTTCCCTTTCCCTTAAAAAAGGAATAAAACTAAACAAATAAAAAAAATAAATTTTAGCTTTCTCTTCAATTTAGAAAAAAAAGGAAAATTAAAGAAAAAATATCTAGCTCATAATTCGGTTTCTCGAGAATCGAATTCTAACTGGTTTTGGGACCATTTAAGAAAAAAAAAAGTCAGAATTTGGTTTTCGAGAACAGAATTCTGACCCATTTTCAAAAGTGTGCTAGATTGGTAAATAAAATATACAATGTGCTATTTGGGTGATTATTTTTTATATATGTGCTACTGTAGAAAAAAATTTCACTCCTCACAATCCCAAAGTTTTTTCGAAAACTTAGCTCTGATATCAAAAACTTCGTTGTTAGTCATTGAACTCCATTCCATGGGATCGTCATTCATGTGGAGATATGTGTCCATCGTTGCAACTAATTTATGGGTTATAGTATCATTCCCCTCAATGACTTAAGTACTTATTGATGCATTAATCATTTGGTGAACGGATCCACAATTTTCTTTCTGACGCGACAAAGTCAAGAAAATAATACCACGAGTGAGAACTTTCTAATAAATTTGTCTCACTCTCTTATGCCTTGTTTTTCAATAAAAGTTTTGCTATAAGTTTTATATACAACAACTTGAGTGTCACAATGCAATGATGTAATAGGATGTATATGTTTATTTAATAATGATAAATCATATAAATAATAAATAGTTGCCTAACTAACACTAGTATTTACAACAAGAATCTTTGCTTCCATGGTATATCATGAAACAACATTTTGTTTAGTAGTTTTTCATGATATTGCACCTCCACTTTGTGTCACCAAAATAAAAATCCAATTTGCATTAATATATCCTTCAGTAATCTCAAGAAATTGCACATATTGAATGCCATGACCAGAAGAAAAACAAATAATATTATAACTAGATGGCAAATAATATTAGAGGTATCACAAAAAATTTAGTCAATTTATCATTTGAAGGAAACATCTCTAGATTCCATAATAGTATTATAAGAAATTTGAATAAGTAGAAATAACCAAGGACTTTTCTATTCTCATTATGAGATATATTAATATTTGCAAGACACCCCACATTTTGAAATATTTTAAATGTGGTTCTCATTTTATTTCTCCATAACTCAAAGAATTTTATCACAACATTTACAAAGAATTATATTATGACAATAAGAATATAAAATTTCATCATGTATATTGCTAAGTTTATTTTTAAAATAATATTATTCTAGTATCATTACCAAAACAATACAACCCAAATGTCAACCTATTTTAAGTTATGTCACTGTCATCCTTTGCTACAAAATTTCTTTTTATGCACAAACATTGTAAACCACACTCACATTCATCTATACACATTAGTTAAATCACCAAATTTAAAAAATTGTCCTTCGTGCCAAGATATAAAATAAATCACAAACCTACAAAATTAAAACCATATCTACATCATCTAATACAACAAACACATGCCAATTTCTCAAAAATATATTTATATAATTATACATTTTGGATCCTTTACTTTCACAATTTTTCCTTAAATCAATGGAGGATTTAGCAATAAAATTACGAGGCCTCATTCTTCTAATAGAATTTGTTAGAAAACAATTACTCAAATAATACTAATAATAATAAAAATATAAAATAATATAATAATAATTATTAAAGCAATAATAACACTGAGACATATATATAAATCAAAGAATATTAATCCGAGACTTGATAATTATTATAACAATAATAAATAATAAATAAAAGGTAAGGAGTATAAATAGCCTGGATTGAGCACGCATAGCGCTATCCTTAGAGAGAAAACGCCCCTACTGCACAGGGTTAAACAAATATATCAATACACAATCATAATGTGTTTCTTATCATATGCGTTTCTCTCCCAAGATATAACAACCCGTCAGATCAATCGAGTGCAACAAAGGATCTCCAAACCTTATGAACACCACTGTCTTAAAGATAATATAGAGAAGAAAAGAAGAACACTTTAAAAAAAAAAAAACTATAGTGTTTGTTGTCTATGTTGTTGTTGTATTCTTCCCCATGCACCTAGGTGGTATTTATAGGTAGCAAAAGGAGACAAACGAGTAAATAATAATAAGAATATAGCCGTTAGCCATAAAAAACATTAACCCATAAATTAAAGGTATATAAAAACATGAGTAACAGTAAGTTTTTTTATTTTAATTATTTATTTTTTAAATTATATTAAAATTTTTCCAACAGAATTAATGTTTACGTGACCTACAGCTTTCAATTTATGTTTACGTGACCTACAACTTTCAACATATGCAATAATCAAATAAGAACTACTAGATATTTTATTATAAGATAAAGGCATACCATTTAACTTAAACAAATCATCACAAATATATAATTTAACTTAAACATTTAACTTAAACAAATCATTAACGATTACACCCATAATAATAATAATAATAATAATAATAATAATATTTTTGTATTAATAGAACTGAAAATTATTTTTGTATTATGATAACTATATTTATTTATAATGGTTATTATTATTATATTTCTATAAACTTATTATTATTTTTATTATGTTACTATATAATAATAATAATTATTATTATTATTATTAGTTTTATCAATACAGAATATTATTTTTATAGTGATATTATTATTATAATTAGACATCCATTTTTTTTTATTTACTACCAATTTTATCTCAATTATTTTCAAATTTTTATTTATTGGTTGTTTATTTATCAATACATCTGAGTATTATTTGAATTCAATTAGTAGTTACAAAAGTAGTAAAATAATAAAATTTAAAATAATTTTTTTTAATGAACAATTATTTAAATTTTAAAATTTATAATTAAGAGGATAAAATTCTAAAAAATAAAATAGGATACTAAAGATGTGTATCTATTTATATATATGTAATTGTATTATTATTATTATTATTATTATTATTATCACGAGATATTATTATTACGGTATTATTATTATTATTATTAGTAGTAGTAGTATAGTGAGACACGCATCTTACTTTTATTTAATATGTGATCATATATCAATTACTTGCATTTTTTATTTGTTTTATTGTTCATTTATCTTTAAATCTTTTAACCTATGATGCATCAATACTTCCACTTGGGTTACGTATACATGTCCGATACTGTATGATACTTTATCGATACTTATTAATGAAGTATCTAATTTATAAAGTTATACTACAATACACTTTTTTTTTAATAATGACAAATTTTAGTGACAACAAATATTTAGTCATTATACAATGACCCATTTAGGTACCTATTTAAAAACTAAAAATTTTTGACAATTAAAATAGTTCCAAACAATTATAATTTATCTCTACATTAATAATTAAAATAGTTTTTTATCATGAATTGGTTTATAAATTCGTTACTAACATTATCTACCAATCTAATGTTTTGATTACCAAAACAATTGGTTTCTAAATTGTCTACTAATGTTAACTACTAACAATGATATATTTATTATGTTATTTAAGAATTGTTATACATTTTTTTAATATTTATGTATCACATATCTATCACGTATTGTATTCTATTATTCTCAAAATAAACGTATCGACGTATCGGATACGTGTCGTATCCGATACATGTATCGTATCCGTGCATCATATTGAACTCAAAAAGTACTTACTAAAATCAGTAAATTAATAGAACTAAAATTTATTATTATTATTATTATGATAATTATATTGTATTTATAATAATTATAATTATTATATTACTATAGTGGTATTATTATTATTATTGTTGTTGTTATTATTATTATTATCATCATTACAGGATATTATTATAGTGATATTATTATTATTACTATTGTTATTATAGTGATATTATTATTATTATTAATATTGTTATTATTATGAAATTATTATTATTATTTTGTGTTGTTTATTTATTTATACATCTGAGTATTATTTGAATTCAAATAAGTAGTTACAAAAGTAGTAAAATAATAAAATTGAAAATAATTTTTTTATTATGAAAAATTATTTAAAATTTAAAAAATAATAATGAACAGGATAAAATTATAAAAACAAAAGAGGACACCGAAAATGTGTATCTATCTCTTTACATGTATGTATTATTGCATTATTATTATTATTTTTTTATCACATGATATTATTATTATTATTATTATTATTATTATTATTATTATTATTATTATTATTATTATAGTGACATACACAACTTACTTTTATTTAATATGAGATCATATCTCAATCACTTATATATAATTTTATTTTGTTGTTGATTTATCTTTAAATATCTGAACTCATAAAGTAGTTACTAAAATTCGTAAAAATTAATAAAACTTAAAAATGCTTTTTTTATAATGATAGTTATATTGCATTTATAATAATAATTATTATTACATTAGTATAGTGATATTATTATTGTTATTGTTATTATAGTGATATTATTATTAGTATTGTTATTAGTATTTTTATCACTACGTGATATTATTATATTGACATTATTATTATTATAGTTAGATACACATTTTTTTTTACTACGAGAATATATTTCGATTATTTTTACTTTTTATTTATTTTGTTGTTAATTTATCTAAACATCGAAATAATTATTTGAATTTAAAAATTAATTACTTAGTTAAATGATAAAACTGAAAAGTAACTTTTTATATGAATAATTATTTCTATTTAACAAACAATAGTTAACAAGATAAATTTATAAAAAAAATATGTATTTTTTTATATTAAATTATAAATTATTGTTGTTAATATTAACATTAATATTAACATTTATATTGATATTTTTAGGATAAACATTTTTATTATTATTATCATCGGTTTATTATTTTATTATTATGTTTATTATCGATAATGTAATTGTTATTGCAAGTATTTTTTTTAATTATAAAAAATGTTACTGTAGCAAATACTTTTATTAAATAAATTTTTAACTTTTTAAAAATTTATAATTTATAATTATTAATAATATTATTATTAGTATTTTTAATGATTAAATGTATAACTTTTTAAATTTATTTAGATAAATATAATAATAATTATATTATTATTCTATAAAAAATAAAAGAAAATAAGAGCCGTGCGTATCACATACTAGTTTGAATATAATTTTGAGTATTAAAATCACATTAAAATTTATCATATAAAAATCAAATTTAAAATGGTTTAAGTAATATAATTTGTAGGGTGCCTCCTATTTTCTTTCTTTTGTTTGAAGTTGAAACTTTAGAAGGCTGAAACCCTGATTGTGAAGGGCGCGCAGAAGACCACACTAGCGGCGAACACATGAAGAAACCGAAGCAAACGCAGTTGAATCCCAATTGGCTTCAACTCCAACAAGTGCCTCTTCTATTCTTCTTCTTTCTGCCTTCTATTCGACAAACCCATGTCTCTACGTCATTTTATTGGTGTTTTTCAATGTGCAGAAGCTGAATGACTCCAAGGCTCCAAGGACCTTCAAAAGTTCAGATAAAGTTACCCCAGAATCAATATTGGGTAAAAAAAGTTGATTTTTCTTCTGGGGTTGGACTGTTTTGGTATAAGAGGTGAAACCCTTGAAAACAATGTATCCGTGTGTGACTCTGTTTTTTTTTCTCTTACAGGGAAACGTAAAGAGAGACCAGACGAGGAATCCAATGATAGTCAGATTAATCCTCTTATTCCTGTAAATGATGATTCAAGGTGACTACAGTGAATTTTATGTGTTACTTTGTAGTCTTATATTGGTTTGTGTGTGTGTGAGTGAATTTGAGTTGCATCTATGCGATTAACTGAACGAGAGTTTAATACTTCATTATTTTGAGTTAGAACTTGTTTTTTCCTGTATTGAGTCTGTTGACTCTGTCTAAGCGTGCTATGTTATTATGGAGCTTTCTGGTCATTTTAAAGTTCAATATCCTTTAACTTATTAACCATCTGGCAGTCTGACAGATGCAGTGGCCATGGATTGTGAAATGGTTGGTGTTGGTCAAGGAAACAAAAGTGCTCTTGGAAGAGTAACTCTGGTATTAAGTTTTTCCTCTCCATCTTCGATTATTATCTTTAGATTTTTCCTCCCCATGTTATGTTACTACAGTGATTAATTCATGTCACTAAAAAGTACAAAGAATGTTTGATTGGCGAATATGAACTAGTAACTAACAATTTTTTCCATTTTCATCATAACCGATTTATGGTTTATGGACTATGGATTGGTGTTGCCTTTTACTTTTTCATTCCCAACATAATGTTCACGATCTTGTAGACTAACATGCTTTTGCCTGAAGCAATATCATGGTTATGTATACTTAGGTTGTCTGCTGTTTAATCATGAGGTGCTGTGTTGCTCAATTGATGTGAGCTCCACATGAGTGGACTTCACCTGCAGTGGAAGATTTTGAATCCCACTGGAAGTACCAAATGTTTTGGGCTACACTATCAGACTCTTTAAGTGGAAATTAGTCTCACCCCCAAAGGTAGTGGGCAGGGCCACACCTTGTGAGAGACCCAATAAAAACTAGATTAGATGTTATTTGTACATATGTCATCATTGACTGTCTTCTCCCAGACTTTCTTTGAGTCTCTTGTCTACTGTATTGGCCTACAGGAACGTGTTTCTTGTATTTTATCACCTTATACGAACACGTTGTTTAAGTGCAACTGTGTGAGGGTTAGCTAGGAAGTAGTTGAATGAAATCCCATTATTAATATCCATGCAATGCAGAACCCATACTTGATAACATTATAAAATTATTGTGTGAAATTTTTTGGGGGGCTGTTTTTTCGTACATAAAAGATTAGATTGAAAGCACCAGAACATTACATCCTGTATATATTTGAAACCTAATCATCCTAACTTTAGTATGTAAGAATTCATACCTTTAAGACTGAACTGCTCCTGCATAGTGGAATTGTAATTTCACATTTAACAGAAAAACCAAACGAATGGTGTTAAAGGGTGGTGCCGTGGCCACCATGGTGGACTGGCATGGCAGATATTTTGCCAACTGATTCGCAATTTGTGAAGGTTGGCCTACTATGGCATCGCCATAAGCCACGATAACACACTTTAAGGCAGAATTTTGGCCTTCCATTGTATTCCCCCATGTACATTGATAATTCCGAACTAAACACTAAACAACTGAACATTGATTTCCAATATTCTTTGGCATAAGTATTTTTTACAATTATCATTAATATGTTCATCTCCCCTTGCTTTGTTAAGTCTTTTATTTCTAATATTTGTTCAGTTGATGGCAGGTTAATAAGTGGGGAAATGTTATTTATGACGAGTTTGTTCGGCCAATGGAACGGGTTGTTGACTTCCGCACTAGAATCAGTGGCATAAGGCCTCGAGATCTTAGAAAAGGTTTGATATTCTTTTGTTTATGTTAGAATCTTGTAGATATGTTAGAATCCCATAAGTATTGCAATTGATGATACTTAAAATCAATTAATGATATTAAGATCAAGTAGATTGATTTTATATTTGTGTTATTAGCCTAAAACAGGTTAATTGAATATTCTATTGTTATGTGTCTCCTTTATAAATTGAATATCTTCGCTATGGTCTAAACAAATAAAATTTATCATATGCTTTCTCGTTTTCTCTCTTCTCAACTTGGTATCAAGAGCCTAACAAGAAGGCAACTCTAATATATGCTTTCCCTACAGACTCATTGCACAAAGGGATAAATTTTTGGAAACTATGTTTTTCTGTTTATGTTTTTTTTCTGTGCTGTATTTCATAGTTCACCGTGGTCATTACTATTCCCTGCTGGTTCAATGAGCTGTTTGTAGCTGTCAACCACCACCACTGGCTTCACCTTGACTTGTGATAACCAACCTTAACAATTGCTCTTCCATTAGGCGGCTCACATCCCTAAACCCCACTCTTGACTTTTCACATCTTTGCCACTACCTCCATTGCACGTGACGAGACCTTCGATAAGCTTTCCAACAAATTCTTTTGTGATCAAACTCTGCTCGCCTATTCTAGTTTTGGATTTGTGGTCTTTCTTCCATTCTGCACACCATTTGGTCCATATCCTTTTTATGGGTTGGCTATTCTTTGTTTAACTAGCTATTCTCTATTTGGCTGGTTATTCTATGTTGGACTGTTTTCCACACTGCTGGACTGTTTTTCTCTCTCTTTGAGGTTGATCCATGACGACTCTGAAACTCATGCATCTTTTCACCAACTTTGTCACTGCCCTGCTATTCTGCTGACAAGTTGGATGCCAATAACTACAATTTTTGGGCCGTAGACATCAAACTATGGCTCAAAAGTCAAGGTTATCTTGACCATATCTTACCATTAAAGAAAATAATGTGGTTGAACTTGCAAAGCTAATTGAAGTGAAATTTGTGCTCAACTTTGTGGGGTCATCAATCAACTATCTTCATTTCTCCGTCAAACAAATTTTCTGCTCCCACAATACATTTGAATTATTTGGGATGAGACCAAGTCAATTTACACTAGTGACAAAAAAATTCTATAGGGTATGTATGCCAACACCCCATGGATGTGGTGGTGACAAAGACACTTGATAGAACCATGTTAAACTATTTGGGTTCTATAGGTGTTTTTCATGATTTTAATTAACTTCTGCCTCTTGATGTGACCCCTAGCAATGAAATTGGAGAATCAACTTGTCCTTCTCATGCTACTACTTTATATGGTTTACATGCAAAGCACTCTTAGGTTTCGGACTAGATTTTAGGATCTCTTCCTATTGCTTGGTCTTCTTTGCTTGCATCCCTACTAAAGCAACACTCACTCATTGTGAGTTAGACCTATGTACTTGTTAGAATAAATAGTCTTAAATGTGATTTATTGTACTATTGTACTATGTGCTAGACCTAGTACCTACGAGCATGCTTTAGACCTAGTTCCTTGGAGCATCTTCTAGAGTTCTCTTCTTTTCTCTCATCCATTGTAATGTATCTCAAACTAGTATAAAATGAAAACCTAAGAGGAGAGAACTCTCTCTCTCAAATTAACACTAAATCTTCTTCCTTTAATCTCAAGTTGGTATCAGAATAATGGGTTAGAGTCTATCCTAACAAAATTTGATTTCCACCCGCTATAGAACCATTCATTAATGTCTAGTCCCACACTCGAGATATATATACCTTAACGTGATGGGTGTGTGTTGAAAGTCTCACATCAACTAGAGATAAGGTCAATTTAAAGTGTATAAGTGGGTGCAAACTTTACTTTCTAAGCCGGTTTTGTGGAGTTGAGTTAGACTTAAAAGTCCACTTCTTAATGGTGCCATCTATTTTTTTTGGTTTTTCAGCCACAATCTCATAGGTATGTGATCATGGCCACACTCACAAAAATAATGATGATCGTAGGTCACGATTCAAGTGACTGTTGCCACAAAATTGGTCACACCAATGATTGCTATTATGCTCAACATGGTTAACCCCTAGAACAACTTTTGTGGTAAACTTTACTGTAGATTCTCTTGCATGCAATCTTCAATGATTTCCTTCGATAACATGGGGACCATTAGGTCTCTAGTTCCATTGCTTTTGTTGGTCATATTGGTAATTCTTTTGTTGGCATCTCTCACTCTTTAGGCTGATTTTGGTTCCACCGATCATGTAATTGATACTAAATCCTTTTTCCATCACTTTCTTACAAATGGTTCTAGAAAATAGTCCTAAGGTGTTTGTATTGATCATCCTCTTCCCTTTCTTTATATTCTTTATGTTTTTGGAGGCTCTTTTTAATTTATTGTCCATTAGTAAACTTACATGGTCTCTTGATCGTGTCTTATGTTTTACTAAAGATTAAATGTGCTTGTAGGATTAAAGAATAGGGTGGACAATTGTGTAAAACATTCAATGTTATTGATATCGGATAACGGAAAATATCCGCGACTCCAAAAACCGTTATAAAGTTATAACAGAAATCATAACGGGTTATGACGGAAGTATTACGGTAAAAAAATATAATACCACCACATATAATTTTAATGAAAAAGTAATGATATTATGTATAATTATATTGAAATTTTTTTTGCAAAATTATTATAGTGAAAGTAGAATAGTAAAAAAAAATAGACTTGACGGCGGCCGGTGGCAGTGGCGGCCGGAGGTGGTGGTGGCCGGTGGCAGTGGTGGCTGCTGGGTGCTGCTACAGTGATGCTACAACGGAAAATAAGGCACTGTGAAAAGAAAGAATTGACTGGATTGATTTTGAATAAAAGATTAAAAAAAATTGACTGTGGGGATTGAACAGAATTCACTGCTGGTGGCTAAAGGGCTAAAGGAAGTTAGGGTAAAAAGGTAAGAATGAAGAAAAATGTTTAAAATTTGAGTGGGTGTGGGCCAGGCCCAATTGTTTAAAATAAGTTAGGTTTCCACGCGTTTCCTTTCTTCCTCACAAGCATGCCGCCGCCGCTACTGCAAGTTCTTTCTTCTCTTCGCTGCCCCAAGTCCTTTCTTCTCTTCTCTTTCGCTCATCCTTTTTTTTTCTCAGTTCGATATTTTCGCCTCCATCGTTTCACCACCGCAACCCGCCATGCACAAAGCGGCCTCCATGGGCCGCCATAGAAAATCCGATTCGCCTCTGCCTTGTTATGGCGGCAGGCTCGGAAACTGGTACCGATTTCCGCCATGGCCGATATTCAATAACACTGAAAACATTTTATTTATCCTTGTGCCTTCCAACAAAATGAGACTGTTGAACAAAAATCAAACATCTTCTTGAAGCCACATGAACTCCTATTTTCCCCTCTCATGTTCCTCATAGTTTTTGGGGTGATGTTGTCCTTACTGTGTGTTATCTTATCAAACACATACCTTCCTCAATATGAACGATAAAATCCCTTGTGAAGTTCTATATCCTCACCACTCTATTTATCCTTCATTGTCTTAGGTCTTTGGTTCTACATGTTTTACTCATGGTCTTGGTTTTGACATTGACATACTGTCTCGATCTCATAATTGTTTTGTCCTCAAGTATTCACGGTCTCAAAAGGGTACAAGTGTTATTCCCCATCTTTTCTTATGGAATTCATCTTTGCTAATGTCACCATCTTTGAAACAATTACATTTTTTGGGTTTGCATCATTTGTATCTAAGACTTGGAACATCGTTCCTCCACCATTTGGGAAGTTTGTGGTTGGTTGTCAATGGGTATATGGTCAAGATTAGTCTAGAAGACAAGGTTGACCAACTTAAGTCTCTCATTTCATTGCAAAAGGTTATACTCATATCTTCCAGTTAGATTCTGGTGATACTTTTTTCTCTAGTTGCCAAAAGGCCTTCTTTGCAACCATTCTTGTCGATTATTGTCATTTGTCATTTGCCTCTCTTGGACATAAAGAATGCCTTTTTGCATGGTGATATGCAAGAGGAAGTCTACATCAAGCAACCTTGCTTTGTTGCTCAAGGGGAGTCCTCTGGTCTTATATGTTTGTTATGAAAATCTTTATATAGCTTCAACCAATCACTTTGAGCATGGTTCAATAGATCTAGTACTGTGATTCAACAATTTGGTATGATTTAAAGCGGGGCTGATCATTCTTCCTTCTATTAACACTTGTTGACTGCATCTATTTGGTTATTTATGTTGATGACCTTGTCATTACAAGCAGTGATCAAATCATCATCTTTTTAAGTATTCTCAAAGGAAAGATCTTGACAAACTAAAATATTTCTTTAGGATGAGGTACACAGTAAAAAATGAGATCATCATCCTCCAAAGGAGTATGCAATGGTATTGTGAAAGAAATAGAAATGTTAAATTCCAAGATAGTCGAAATCGCCAAAGGATCCCAATGTCAAACTCATTCCAAATTAGAGGGAGCCTCTTCCAAATTCTGAAAGGTACAAATGGTTGGTAGGGAAGTTGAACTACCGTTCTATTACTTGTACAAATTACTCATTCATAGTTAGTGTAGTAAGTTCCTTAACTCCTCATGCACGATACATTGGAACACAATGACTCACATTATTTGATATATTAAAGGAGCTCTAGAAAAGCACTTTTGTATGGAGACAAAGGGCACACTCTAGTTGTGGGGTATTTTGATTCAAATTGGTTGGGTTCCCCCACTCAAAGAAGGCTGACCTTTGATTTTTCTATACAAAATGTTGTAGTTAGGTCTAGTATGGAGGTAGAGTATCAAACTACGGCTATAGTCAATCAAAAGCTTAATGACTCAGAGTTGCTTAAAAACCGAATTTTGGAGAAGTTACATAGCTATCACTTATATGTGATGATCAATTTGTTATGCGAGTTGTCTCAAATCTAGTATTCCGCAAAAGGATATTGAAGTTGATTATTATTTTGATAGAGAGAAAGTCATGTTCGAAAAATTATCTACTCTTTGTGTCAATTTCCATGATCAACTAGTAAATATATTCACTAAGTCATTAGAGGGTCCTTGGATTAATGACATGCAACAAGCTTGGTGTATATGACCTATATGCTCCGATTCTGAGGGAGTGTTAGAATCTTGCAAATATGTTAGAATCTATAGATACACTAGCTGATGATATTAGGATCAATTATATGTATTCTATATTTATGTTATTAGCCTTAAATAGGGTAACTGAATATGATGTAATTGAGTAGTTTTTCTGGGTTCATGGAAGTCGTCATATGCCTTAGTTTATCTCTTCTCAACAGTCTACCATTTTAAATACAATTGAAAGTTTTGGAACTTAAAAATTCCAATGATATGAATTATACCTCATTTCAATTTCCTCGAAGAAACATCAACTTCATTATATTCTTTGAAAGTTTCAAGGAGTCACAATTTATTTACTCTTACATGCATCATTCACTTCTTTGGACAATTGTAGCTTAGTTTCAAAATTTTTTATATCATCTCTTTTTTACTGATAAAGTTTGGACATTTTTCAAGAGCCACTGATTTTTCTTTTTCTTTATCTTTGATTGGAGTTTTCTTTTCCGTGACTTAACCAAAGCAAAGCATGTGTTCTGTGCCTTAGTTGGTCCTAATCGTGTTGTTAGAACAAAAGTTTCTAGAGCTGTACTGTACTGTACTGTATTACTCCTGAACTATTGTAGTGTTATGGCTTATCTGGGGGATGGTGTTTTTGGGACAACCGGTTATTTCACCAATCAAGTATGGTTATAATGTTTTGTAATCAAAATCCGGTTTTGTTTGCATATATTTGCTAATCATTCCAAGATATTTTTTTGTTCGGATATTAAAAAATCAGCTTTTACATAAGAAAAAGAGTGTATATGAAGCTGAAAGGAAAAATAATCGTGAGTTACAAAATGCCTAGATTCATGAAAACAGCTGAAATTGAAAAAAAAAATGAGCCATGTCTGCACTAATATTAAGATGTTAGGGTTCAGGTGCTCAGCTATTTGCATGTCTCAATTTCTAGAAGCAGCCATAGTAGTTTTATTATAAGTACGAGGACCATGATTTTCCTAACCACTTCTATGATACTTATGCCAATAAACTAATACAAGTTTCAACATGATCATTAAATTTGTAGCAAAGGATTTTTGGACTGCTCAGAAGAAAGTGTCAGAGTTGATCAACGGAAGGATCCTTGTTGGTCATGCCTTGTCCAATGACTTTAAGGTCTACACTTGAGTGATTATTTCTTCCACGTTCTTGATTTGTGTGTATGTTTCTCTTTTCAGCCTTTGGTGTTTAAAACTAAGAGTTGGACTGTATTTCTGCAGGCATTGTTATTAACTCATCCCAAGAAGGATATAAGAGATACCTCCGAGTACCAACCATTTCTAGGGTGCTGTGACCTAATTGCTTCATCTACCTTAGGTTTACATTTCTAAGTATTCCTGTTATTCATTATAATAAATTTGCATTTGGGTTTAAGCAGATCAAGTAGCAGAAGAGCACTGCGACATCTTGCTGCCGAACATCTTGGTGTGCAGATCCAAACAGGAGAGCACTGCCCAGTTAGTTTATTTTCATTTTTTTCCTTATATGATTGATCAGTGACCAATACAAGACTATTACTGTGTTGAGTAAATGATAATTGTCTTTCTAGGCTAAAAGTTGCACTCGCTTTAATTGCTTGTGCCATTCTCAAAAGTTTGACTTTTTGTTTTTCATTTATGCAAACCTGCATTTTTTGTTGTGTCGCTGTATCTCTAAAACATGAAAAAAAAAAATCTAACAAAACCATGTTTCAGATAGAAGATGCTCGTGCTGCTATGCTGCTTTACCAAAGACATAAGAAGGACTGGGAAAAGAGCATAAAAGATCAATTTCGGTTCAAGCAGAAGCAAAGGAAATCGAAGCAGAAAAAGAAGCACAAGATTGAAGATGCTTCAAATGCAAACCATGTTGAAATTGAATCCTAGATTTGCGTGCCCTTTTGAAAACATCTGGTCAGGGGACCTCCCCTTCAATACTTGTTGTATTGCTTAGATTTGGACTCCAAGTACTGTTAAAAGAAACAGTTTTGCATCTAAGTATAATTGGTAGGGAAAAGCTGATCTCAGTTTTATTGAGTAGAAGTTATGGTAAGTTATTATGTACCCATTATTCAATTTGTGTTACACAGATCTATATGTCGTGTACTGTATTTCATAATACTTTAGTGATATTTATTAAAGAAGTAATTCATTTATAAAGTACTATCATGTATTTCATTTATAAAGTTCTGGAACTTTTATGATGATAATTTATAATTTATTTTGATAATATTTAATATACATATTATTTTGATTTTGATTTATATAATAATAATTATATATTTATTATATTTTTAAAAAATATTATATATTTTTATTATGTTTTAAACAAAATTAATATTTTTTAATATACATATATAATGTATCATATTTTATTATTTTTAAATTGATTGTATCGTGGTATCAAATATATATTGTATAACCATAATAGTGGTGTATAATATAGTAAAATTTATGCTTTAGTTTAAATTAAATCAACAGTTTACGTTAGAGAACTTTTATTTAGACTGATAATTTTTTTTTTGATTGAGATACATATATCATTATCGATTAAAAGCTCGTGTTTGGATTTACGATGAATTATCTAAAGTTATGTTGAGATATTAGTTAATTTAGTCTGTAGAAAATCTAAATGTCAAGTCTCATGGTGCGGAATGGATACTAAACTTACAATTCAATCATGCACCCTTTTTTTTCACACTTCCCCCATAAAATATTTTATCCCCATATATACCCCTGAGTAAAATATAATTAAAATTTTAAATTTCTTTCTTCTTTCTTCACACGGACATGTCTCTTTATCTTTACGTTCTCATTTCTATCATCTTTTTCATCCATCATCAATTTCATCTTCATTATTTTTTGGATTGACTAATCCAAACTTCCGAATCTGGTAATACATACTTAACTTAACTGTTTAATCCGGTACTTAATTTCTGGATTGGTCAATCTAATATGCATTATTAGATCTGAGAGTGTATACTAGATTACCCAATTTGGTATGTAAATTTACATACCTTACATATGAGATTGGTTAATCCGATATACAATTTTTTATCCAATAATGCATACTGGATTGGATAATTCGTATACACTTTCAAATATAGTAATGCATACTAGATTGATCAATCAATAAGTGCTTTTTTGTTGTTTTTTTTATTCAAGTTTGTTATGCATAGGTTGTTATGCATGCCCTAAAATGGACTCAGCTGCATGAGCTAACACCTCATTTGGCATCCATCCTGTGTAACCTGAAGTGATCATGTAATATGTGCTCTCATGTTTGAACAAAGTTTGAGCTCTTGTTGTTTGCTATTCCAGTAGTTGCTTTGGTGTAATTGGCATCATAAATATGCATCCACATCACATATTTTTCTATACTCTCATTGTAAATAACTGTTGGCCTCTCAAGCACATTAGATGTGTGCAAATCATTGGTTTCATTTGTTTCATATGTTGCCAATACAATCCCCTCATGTTCCCATGTCCACAAGTCCTTCGAAGAATAACAACCAACTCCAATGATGTCTACCAATCCGATATTTACATTTACATACCAGATTAGCCAATCTGATATATAAAATCAGATTGGGTAATCTGATATACACTTTCGAAGCATACTGAATTGACAAATCCAAAAATTTAGTTCCGAATTAAACAATCTAGCATTACCAAATTTGAGAGTGCATTTAGGATTAGTCAATCCAAAAATAGTTGTCGAGATGAAATTGGTGATGAATGAAAAAGATGACGAAGATGACAACGTGAAAGTAAGAGGGGCCGTCGGCATAAAGATAGAAGAAAAAAAAATTAAGATTTTTAATATATTCTATTCACGGATAAGATGGGATAAAACATTTTATAGGTGTGCTGGTAGAAAAAAGGGGGTGCAGGGAATAAATGCTCTTCAATGAAATACAAACAACTTTAGATTTTATTGTATTCAAAAATAAAAATTAACATTGCAACTATTTATTCAAATACACCCTAGCCTGTGTATTTTTTCTTGGGAATGAACTATTCTGGAATAAATTAATATCTGATTATGCTGTGTGTGAGTGTGACACCAAAATACTATTAGCATGATTAATCTTCACTCTAGAGGAAAAAAAGATTAGGATGTACATATGGTATAACAGAAAAAAGAAATTACAATTAGGATTATTTTCTATTCTAAATTTTTTTCTTCTGTAAGACTGTGTTAAGAAGAAAAATGTAGTGAGTAAAAGTTCCTTTGCTCCAAATCTATTTCTGTACACAGTTTCAAGTTTTTAAAAGTATACAGTTTTCCTTGATAAATAAGCTATTAAGACCTTTGTTATCTTTATATCCAAACAAACTATAATACTATTTTTTTTTAATAAGGAAATGCAACACTATTTAATAAGGAAATGCAACACTATTTAATAAATTCTAAATTTATTTTTCTGCAATGGTAAAACTTGATGACAAGTATTTAGTTGCCAAAATCCTTATTAAAGAATGTTTTTTTCTTACAAATAAGCATTAGCAACGACCAAGGCGCGACTATGACCAAAAGTTTAAACGAAACGCAACAACCACCGCTTCTATCTCTGCGGATCAAAACACAGACACGTTCCCTTCTCTCTCTCATTCACATGGTGCACATGCACACACACTCCTCACCTTCACTTCAAAAACCCTAAACCCTAAATCATTGAGATCCAACCCAATCTCAATGCTCTGAAATTCAGCCTCAAATACTGAGAAGATGCGGATTCCGAGCAATCGCGCGTTCACGAGAATAACGCCCTCTGCTTTCAGTTATCACCGTTTCAAATCCTACGTTTCAGACTGCAGAGCCGTGCTTCTTCCCTCCTTCGGTGGACCCGACCTGCTTGAGCTTCGGTCGAACGTGCAAGTCCCTCCGCTGAAGCCGCACGAAGTCCTCGTCCACACGCGTGCCGTTTCCGTCAACCCCTTGGATACTCGTGTGAGTTGTCTTGCAGTTGCATTGCTTTCCTTGAAATGTTCTTGAACTCGCCTGTTTTGAAGAGGTTTTGAGCTGTTCTGAGAGTTTCTTGAACTGTTGTGAAGATTTGTTGATGTTTTGGGATTTTTTTTTTAACTGTGTTGAGAATTTTCTGAGCTCTTTTGAGAATTTCTTATTGTTTGTCTCAGATGCGTGCCGGTTACGGGCGTTCCATTTTCGAGAGATTGTTGCCTCTCATTTTGGGGCGCGACATCAGTGGTGAGGTTGCGGCGGTTGGAGCTTCTGTGACGTCGGTGAGTGTGGGAGAACAGGTTTTTGGGGCTCTGCATCCCACTGCTGTGAGGGGCACTTACACGGACTATGCGATTCTCTCAGAGGATGAGGTTACTCCGAAGCCAGATTCACTTACTCACGTGGTATGTTGTATTGTCATGATCACTATATAGTTAGGTATATTTGTGTCTATGTTGGACTGTGGAAGCTGTTTGCAATCAATATGTGTGAGGGATTAAATTTACTATGATCAATTCATAACAGTAATTAGATGCCATTATTTTCATATTGTACACCCGTTTAGCTCTCTAAAGTGATAGCTATGTGGTAGGACACAACCTCCTATTACTACTATTACTAAGCTCTATTAAAGAAGAAACAAGGGGAAAGGAAAAATACAGCTGATTGTTTTAATTCAAACAGCTGCAAAATCTGTTGGTAGTTAACTTTGTTGTTGCGTTGGGAAGCTTGTATATATAAATATAGGCCTGTTTTCAGGTCTTGGGGTATTAGGAAAATTAGTGAATAGTGGGAGGATTCTGGACCCTCGAAGTGCCAAAGGTGTTTTTGTAATAATTCTGAAACTTCTATTTAAAATTCTCAGTCTCTTTGTTTGAGTTTTTGATCCAGTTTCTATAAACTGTTATTAGAGCTCGATTCGAGCTCTGTGGGTTAGTACACATGGTGCCTACAAGAATGATGGAATCACTAGTGGAAGCATTGGAGAAGACTCTAGCTGGGGAATTCAATAACCGGAACATTTTGAAGGAAGACTTAATGCAAGACTATCCCAAATGGATGCAGATTTAGAAGCTCGACTTTTACTAAAAGATTTTTGCTTGGCTCGGTTGGAGAGGCTGGTGGAAAATTTGTGAAAGAGGGATGTAGGAAAGGTGCAAGTGCAGCAACTTCTATAAACCAGAGAGTTTCTGATAAAGGTGCACCAGAAGAATTGGCGAGTGCAACATTCTTGGGAAACAAGAATTGTGACAAATGGAGGCAGCTGGATAGTCTTGTTTTTGAGGGAGAAGATGCAATGGGTTGGATAGGAAAAGTTGAGCATTATTTCCATTTGAGAGGGGTACAAGAAGAGGAGAAAATGGAAGAGGTTATGGTGGCAATGGAAGGAAATCGCTATCTTGGTTTCAGTGGTAGGAAACATGCAACCCAAACCAGCCTTGTTTTGGTTTCAAGAATGCCCTCATTCAAAGATTCCAACTGATTTTAATGGGAGATCCTTTTGAGTCATTGCTGCCTATTGAGCAGGAGAAATCTGTGAATGAATTCATCACTCAATTTGAAAGATTTGTGTGAGTTATTAAGGGGTTGGATGAACAATATTTGATGAGATTTTTTTTAATGGGTTACGGGAGGAGTTCAGAGCAGAATTGAAACTGTATAATACAAATAATCTTTCTGAAATATGAATAAATCCCACACTATTGAAGGGAAGAATGTAGCGGTAGCAAAGGCAGTAGGGGATTATGGAGACAGAGGAGGGGGTAGGAGTTTTCCTATTCAAAGAGGAACAAAGGAATGGATAACAACACCTCCAAGATCAATGGCAACAACTAATTCAACACCACCCAATTTATTGGCTGAAGCAAATTCTTTTTCTCAACCTGGTACCTGCAAGGCAGTAATGAGGTAAAGGCTAATGGTCTGGCCACAATAGAGGCAATTTTAAAATATTCACACAGTCAGAGCTTTAAGAAAAGAGCATAAAAGGAGAATGTTTTCATTGTGATGAAAAATATAGCGTGAGTCATGTTTGCAAGAACAAGCAACTCAACATCATCATGTTAATAGAAGAGCACAAGGAAGAAGAAGAGCATAGAAATGGTGGATGTTTTTGTAATTGCTGAACTTTTCCCACAATTCCATCTTGAGGACAAGGTGAATCTTATTGGCCTGGGTATTGTTAGGACACGACTTCCTATTACGAAGGTCTATTAAAGAAGAAACAAGGGTAAAGGAAAAATACAGCTGTTTTTTTTTTTTTTTAATTTAAACAGCTGTAAAATCTGTTAGTAGTTAACTTTGTTGTTGTGTTGGGAAGCTTGTATATATGTAGGTGTGTTTTCAGGTCTTGAAGGTATTAGGAAAATTAGTAAATAGTGGGAGGATTCTGAACCCTCGAAGTGCCAAAGGTGTTTCTGTATTAATTATGAAACTTCTATACGAAATTCTCAGTCTCTTTGTTTGAGTTTTCTTTCCCATTCATAGTTTCTGATTCAGTTTCTATAACTATGGCAATAATATTTGTCTCTTTGTGCCCTATCCGTTGGTTTTTCTTTCAATCTTATAACTCATTCTTTACAAAATTAGTGGTTTCTACATTTAGCAATTGGTTATAATTTCCCTTGTTTACTTTGATAATTGAACCCATGCTTTTTTCTTCTTTTTTTCCCATTTTAATCTTGTAGGAAGCCAGTGCCATTCCTTTTGCTGCATTGACAGCTTGGCGTGGACTAAAATGTACAGCGAGAATAAGTGAGGGGTATGTTTATATTGATGAGATTATGATTTCAATGGGTGGAAATTAATTTCTGCATATTATTTTCTGTTCTATATTTTTTTTTTGTATTTTTATCACACTATAAGTTCAGCTTGCTAAAAGCTCTCGTTCCACTAACTTATATCCTTTAGCTTATCTCAAACAGACAAAGGATATTAGTAGTGGGAGGTGGAGGAGCAGTAGGGTTGGCTGCAATTCAGCTTGCAGTAGCTGCTGGATGCTCTGTTGTAACTACTTGTGGAGGTCAAAGCGTAGAGAGACTGTTAGCTGCTGGTGCGGAGCAAGCTGTTGATTATGTTGCTGAGGTGGTGTTGAAACTTCTTTTGTATACTTTTTTCCAGTCTTCAGTTATTTAAACTGTGCCAAATATTGCTATTGAAGCTTTTTGTTTGAAAAAAAGATCATGAAAGGGAAAATAACAAATACTTGGTGTACCAGTTTATCAAAAAACAGAGAATAAGATGCTAAAAACTGAAATAAAATAGAGATTTTAAAACAGAAAATAGTTGCCATTTGATGAATGTGGAAACTGGCCGTTGGCACGTGGTCATTGGTAAGATGTTTTTTCTTTTCAAACTAATTTTTTATATTTAAGTTTGAAGTTAGTGAAAATAATTATAAATGTGGATAAGTGAGAACTTAGGGGGCGATTGGGGATTGCAAATCTAAACAAGATATCTATTTAATTTTAATTGTTCAATAAAGTTATATGGAAGAGTGATGGCAGCTAAGGTCTTATCTTAATTTAACTTCTTTCTCTAAGAAATACAAATAAATCCTAATCCATAAGGATTGACTCTATTCTGTAATACTATCCATAAAGTGAAATTTGAGGTTTAGAATATGTACCAATAAGACCTAATTAACATAAAACCCAAGCCCAAATGCAATCCAAGACAAATATATATGAAAATCAGTGGTTTTCTTATAACTTTATTCTGGATTGACAGGATGTTGAATTGGCTATAAAGGGGAGGTTTGATGCTGTTTTGGATACTATTGGTGTCTCAGAGACAGAACGAATAGGCATTAGTTTTCTGAAACGAGGTGGACATTACATGACACTTCAGGTAGGATATGAATGTCACCTTTCTCATCCTTATCACACTTTGCAGATGTACTTAGTTCGTTGGCAGAGTGACCTTTTAGATGTCTTTCTTAAAAAGCAATGCTTGTGCTTCAATCTCCTATGTTTGCTATTTCATTGAAGGGGGAGGCAGCATCCTTGGCTGATAGGTATGGACTTGCTATTGGGCTTCCAGCAGCTACAGCTCTTTTATTGAATAAACAGCTTCTATACCGGTGCACTCATGGAATAGGTAGAAATGTCCAAATTATCATTCTATTTTGCTTTGATAACCTGGAAGTATGTTTACTCCTTTCCTTTGTAATTTCTATCTTTTGTTTGACATTGATAGGACTGGTATCATAGCAACAAGAAAAAACTGGGTTTTTATTGAATGAAACTATGAAGAAGTCTGTGAATTCATTCATTCGTAATTCCAAATATTTCAAGAGGTCTAGATCCTCTCCTTGTACTGCTTTCCGATCACAGAATCCCCTAAGTTACTGGTCTACAGTTTATAACTGAAACCCATGCTTAACTGGCTTAATTAGTTGCAATACAAATACACTGCCCTTCTTTCTAACATAAGCTTGTGTATCTCTTTGACTAACTAACTTAGCTAACCACTACAAAACTAATTAATGGGTATCTATCATACTCTCCCCTAAAATTTCAACATTTCCTCAAGGTGAACTGCTTCTGAATGCTGAAATAAAGTTCCCGTGGTGTTCTTATTGACGACAGAATCATGGTGGTGACCAAGTCAACAAGAATAAAGTCTTTTTTTTTTTTTTTTTTACCAAAGTTAACTTTCAATCCTCCTAGGTTAAATACCAATGTGATTGTAGCCATTCATCTCTAATACTGTGTTTTCTGAGGCATTTTTTACCATGAAACTGAGTGTTGTAGTTGCAGCCTTACAGCCAAAGGTTATGAGGAATTACCATGACCTTCATAGGTCATCTATCTTACTCTGTTGGGTCTGGTTGACTAGGATGTGAGGAACACTCAGTTCCCGTGACTTCCTGTTTTCTTTTCCTTTTCCCATTTTATTGTAGTGGGTTGGATTTGTTAATTCCGAAAAAACACCATTTATTTCTCCAGGGTTCCAGTTCTACACCTTCCATGTCGGAATATGATTCTAGTTGTTCTTAGCCCGCATTGCTCCAGCCTCTTTTTCTCCCTTTGATTGTCCTTTTGTTGCTGTTTTTATTTGTTTTTCTAGGTCCATCCACTAACTATTCTTTCCACGCGGTTCTTTTCTTGGCTCTTGATTTTCATCTTTACTTCTATTTTCTTCATCCAACATGAAATATTGTTCATACTTTTCTGTTTATTGACGATACCTGTTCCTATAAACGTTGGAGACAAATTCTGTGATTTTTCCATCCACCTATTGGTTGAAACTTCTACTTCCCTTAATTAACATGATCATTTTATACGTTGAGGATCACCTGTACCTTTTGCCTGAGTTATTTCGTCATCTCCTTCAAAGATTCTATTCCCTGCTCCCCAATGATTCCAAATGCTCCAAGAATCTGTCGTTAATGCGCCCACAACTCTGGGCTCAATTTCTCTTGTACCAATTGATAGAACTTGTATCATAGCAGTGAGAAAGGACAGTTTTCATTGAATGAAATTAGGGATGAAAGCCCATAAGAAGAAAAACAAAATTCTAGATATTTGAAGAGGTCTGGATCCACTCCTTACACTGCTTTCTCAAGGACAAAGGTTATCTGAACTGTCTATAGTTATTCTTATTTGTAGGAAACTACTGGTCTACAGTTCATAACTGAAACCCACCTTGATGGACCTACATAGTTGCAAGCCCATTTACCTTCTTTCTAACAGAAACCCTTTATTTTGTTGACTAACCTAACTAACTTGGTACTAACATACAACAACAACAAAGTCTTATCTAACTCTTTACTAACATAATTGACATAAATAATGGATATGTATACATTAGACCTTTTTTGGTAGACTTCTATCTAAGCACATCTACAACAGAAAAAAAAAAATGCTTTTTCATAAACCAAAATTAACTCGTGTAAGTTAATCTGTACATAAGCTAATTTTAGTTTATGGAGAAAACATTTCATTTTTCTTATTTTTTTCTCCGAAAAGTGTTTGCGAAGAAGTTTGTCCAAACAAACTTATAGTCTTTTTACCACGCCTAATGTGCATACATGCTACTCCCCTTTCGTCGTCCGTAGTTCACTATAGGCTAAAGGAGTAGTTTAGATGGAGTGAAAAAATTTTATATTATGCTGATTGATATGATATTTGTTTTTAATCTAACATTGTATTACTGGAAATTTTTTCTTTCTCATACCTAGGTGACCTAAGTAGAACTCTCAAGCATTGATAAGATCTGGAGCTGAACCAACTTAATTAAAGGAATAGAAATTTTGAAAATGGGTTATGCTGTAATTTCCTTGTACTCTATGCATCTGGTATTCCATTTAAGGTAGCGAGATTGACATCAAGCTTTCTTGCTGGTTGTTATGTAAATGAAGCAGAATCAAAGATATCCTGAAGTAAAACCCTTTCTCGCATGTCCACCTTCCTTGTAGAAAAAGTGAAAAACACATTTTTGATTTAACAGTCTAATTGTTTTGTGCTTGGTGTTCCCTTTAGATTTAATTTAAATTGTTATTGGTGTAAGTTAGAAACCAAGGGTGGTGTTTATTTCCTTGTTTTACCTGTACTGACAAATTCCTGGTGAAGTTTTTTTTTAATGTGGAGCCAAAACTCCTTCGTTCATTGTGATTACAGAATACTCATGGACATACATGAGGGCTGACTCAGACGGTTTAAATGAGATTCGAAAGCTATGTGAAGCTGGGAAGATGAAGATACCTGTGCATACAACGTTTCCCATAACACAAGTAAAAGAGGCACATGAGGCAAAAGACAAGAAGCTCATTCCAGGTAAAATAGTTCTGGAATTTGATTGACGTCCCGAAGCTGATAGCAGCCGCTTAAACTAGGTTTTTTCCCCTTCATTCTTGGGTTCTCTTTTCAATGGAATGTTCCACAATTAATTGACGAATTGATAGTTTTCTTTTTTCTTTTTTTCTGGGTTTTCATTATATGATAGAAAGTGGAAACTCTTTGTAAATTTTTGATTCAGAATATATCCGGTCATGAAAGTCTGTAAATTGATAAGTCTGTGTGACACATGACGACCTTTCTTTACCTTTACAACTGTTCAAGTTTTAGTCATGTCCATTTGTGTTGTCGTGGAAGGTGTTGACATGACGTTATACCTTCATAACCCCCATGTGTCAGTTGCACTCACTATCAGTAGCCTATCCATGTTCGCTTGAATTGTGACATCGAAAGAGAACATTGGTAAATTATTAGCAGAAAGCTTGTTCATTGTATTGACGTATTGTGCTACTAGGGAGCGGAGAGGTAGGCATCATTTGCTGTTGAAATGGCCAGATCTTAGGAACATTATCGGGCAGCATTTGTCTGCTTACCTTTTAATTTATTTGAACTGCTAGGAACAGCCTATTCTCCTTTCTTGATCACGTGTGGCATTCGTGATTCAAATGTTAATGAATTAAAACTTGTAACCTCACTTGGATACAACTATTCAATTATTTACGGTCTGGTGGGACACAATCTAACATGGACTGCATTACACACTTTGACAACCCCCTAACACTGGTCACCAAACCAGCAATTATTTTGATTGTAACACTATAAATTAGGTCTTCACCTCTTTAGTTACTCTTTGTATTATAATATTACCCTAATCAACTTCGTAATTATCATAGTTTAGAAAAAATGTAAAGGTACCTCAAAAAGGCTCATTGCCCACTTTACGGCATCGGCTTTACCTCAACCGGGCCTCATGCAGAAAAGCCCAAAAAACCAGACAAAGTTAAAGTGCCCTTCAATGTAAGTCCATAAAAAAATATTATTGCACAATCTGCTTTTTATAGATGTCTTTCTATATGCGTTCTTAGTATCAGTTTTGTCAAGTTGTGTAAATGTATGGTCAAACCCATTCTTTTTAAGTAACCTTGACCCACTTATTAAGTTGGTTATCATTCAGCTTTGGAGTTAGGATCATATGAACAAAGAGTTGTGCGTGGTTCTCTGAGTGGGTTTCCATGTAGCTGGACCACACCTCTAACCTAACCCTATTAAATGCTTTACCTTGTTGCATGTGACGTGAGTGTTGAGATGATGGTTGAAGGGTGTTTACCAATCTCTGATTTTACACCAAAATTGAATTAAGTATCCAACTAATGAATGCAGTAACAGTATTATGAAATAAAATATTATCAATAACTAGAAAGTTTAATTTATTAAAAAAACTTTTCATTTTCAAATTAATGGTGGTCTATATGTGCTAGTTTGTTTGCATTATTTGGCAGGCAAGTGACTGACCTATTCAATTAGCTTCATTTTATTAATATCAGTCGATAATATTTTGGCAAAGGCAATGAAATGAATGAATGGATTTCTCTGCCACGCGTCACATGTGCGCAGATTTCTATGATATCCATGGGAAGCATAGTAAACGGCACACTCCTTCGCAAATGGGTCCATATGTTTGTTTCGGAATCTTGCATCTACTCTCCTTTTCATGCGCGTGCCTGCACACACTTTTTTTTCTCCCTTTTTTTTCTCCCCGGGTCTCTCCTTTACATTCTTTATTCAATTCAAACATGGTAAAGTTGTTGACTTTTATAAAATGATAAATAATGTTTAATCTATTGAAATATAAAATAAAAAATATGTAATTATTCATTAGTACAAAATCATCTTACACTCAACTTCCATATTCTTCTAGGTAGCTTCAATCACCATCGTCAACCCATGCATTCGTTTCTAATGGAATTCTTGCATGCAAATGTATTCCATTATTAAAAGGATGGTACTCTGAGTACCGGACAAAAAGTTGAAAGTATGGTGAAATGAAAACAGAAAAATATGGTGAAATGCAGTAAAAGGCGCGTGGCGTAAAAGGAAAGCAGTGATGAGTGAGATAGGGGAGCAACAGCTAAAAGCAATGAAATTGCTAAGCTTGTATGTATCGTGTGGTCACGTGCGGTGCACCTTCTTCCTTCTTCTTTTCATCTCTTCCTGTCTTATTCCCACGTGACGTCTTTCACACACACCCTTCTTCTGCTTTCTTATTTCGTATCTGCCACTCCCAACCCATCATTTCTTCATTTCCAAACAACCTAATTATTATTTTACCATCTTCTTAATGTTGATTAAATATATCTAATGTGCCCTGACAAATGATGAGAAGTCTGAAAAACAAGACATAATAACAATAATAGTGTGTTTGTATTGTGAAAACAGAGAGAGAGAGAGAGAGAGAGAGAGAGAGGTGAGAAAGCAGAAAAGGCAGGCATATGTTACAGACAGACACTGTACCATAAGGGTACAGGTTTTTAGTTATTTGGTATTTACATCTACACTTACAAAACAATAGTATTATCACTGCAGCTCTGAGTTCTCACACCACACGGATGGACACATGAATTCTGTGAAAGTGTCATCAACTTTTGTATTCCCAACACCAAAACTTTCTCCCCCATTTTCATTTTCCTTCATCTCCTTCTATCATCTATCAATCTATCTGCCCACGTTCCTCCCCACACTATTTTACTGCTTCCTACCACCTATCACAATACATCTTTATAACATTTTTGCATCTCAATTTGGATCACATACATATATACATTATCTGCTGCATATTCATTCTTGTCCCTTATTCCAACCATTTCCCATCAGGCTACCTGCCACCTACAATAAACTCCATTATTGTAGAATCACATTTCATGAATCTTATAAAAATGGGAATCCTTGACAGCTGAATTAACAAAGTTGAGGAACATGTTAAGGGCTCGGTATGCAATAGTTTCGTATTCAAGAAAACCACTCAAAATATGATTATGTTTTTATATAGACACTCCAATCCAATTTGGGTCTTTGTCAATTCACACTTTTTTCTTTCTTTCTTTCTATCACGTTATGGCAGCGCTTGTTGTATTTATTAAATACATCTACTGTTTTCTTCATCATTTTTGTAGTTTGTGGGCATTAATTACGTATTAAGAATACAAGAAGCGAAGCTAATCAAATTATTATTTGAGAGATTTCTTTCACATTCATTGCGGCTGATAATGCTTCTGATATTGACAAATACTATACCGTTAGGTGGGCTTTTCTATTTTTTTCCTCTCATAAATAGCCGTTGGGTAGGTTTTGTTTTCCAAGTTGTATTGGTAGTTGTGTTTGCTAGTTGTTGGTTAAGATTATCGTACCATTATTTGGTAGTGTGCTAGTGTTTTCACATAGGTTTTTATTAAGGCAAAAGTTATCTATATTTAGGGGATAAAAATCCCATTATATCCAGAAACTATTTTAGAAAATTTTAACAATCATGATCTAAAATAGTAGCATTGATTTTACCGAAACGTCTAATAGTAAACACATATATTATTCACGACATGAGGCCAAAATCTCCTTTATGCTAGTCTTACAAGAATATAAACTCTTTATCTATTCCTTTTCCTGTCAAATTTCTTTTCCACTCACACTCTCACACACAACCTTTCTTTTTCTATTATTTTCCCACTGCTTTCTGTCTTTACCAAAGTTGTTGATCTGCCAAAAGTCTCGTGCACGCAGATGATTTTTCCTTTTCTGCTGAACACGGAGACGAACCTTGAGACTTGAGTACTTCACTAATAACAAGTATCATTCAAGATTCACCCCCCACTTCATTTCACCACACATATGATTCATACCACACTATCCCATTCCCAAATACCAAGTCCAAAGAAAAATATTATAGTCATCTTAGAAGAAACCACTTGTGAATCGATGAATCTGGGGGAATGGATTATTATTCCTCCGTAGTGCATAGTTGCAAGATAAGGTGACAGATTATGTGAAAAAATGTGAAAAATGAAAGTAAGTTTTGTTTTACTAAGATATAGAACTAACTTAATGAGAATATGTCTGTAAGAAATAAAAAATAAAGAAAAAGCACCAGTTGGCAACAAGACCCTACCCTACACTCTAGCCACAGTGGGTTACATTTTGATAAAGACAAACAGCATTTCGTCATCTTCCATTAAACACTTTCCTCTCTCTCAGTATCTCTCTCTCTCTCATTCTATCGGACACACTCTCACTCACAAATAGTAGCCACCTTGCAATCTGTTACTGAGGATAATAGGCCACTCCACCTCACAACCAAGCAACGCTAAGCAATCTTTCATTTATTGACTGTGCTTTTATAGAGCTACCATCCCAAAAAATCAACTCTTGTGTCACACAATGGCCATGGCATGACTTGGCAAGTGTTATTCTGAAACCAAATAAAAAGAAAAAAGAAAAAAATGGAGACAGATAGAGAGAGACCCCATCGCAGCACAAGTAGCAATAGCAGTAGCACAAGCGAGTTGTTTGTTTGCTTCACTTCCCGTTTGTCCTCTTCATCCATGAAGCTCTCTTCTAAGTCCATTCTCAGCCCAAGCCGCAGCAGAGACCCTCCTCAGATTTCCCTCTCTTCTTCCGTCAGCAGGAGGCTCAAGAGCAATGGCAGCATGAAGGGAGGCCAAGCCTCTCCCATGTTCCCAACTGCTGGCAAGAGAAGAGGGTGTGGCTTTGAGAACCCTGAACCTTCTTCTCCCAAAGTCACTTGCATTGGCCAGGTGAGGGTCAAGACCAAGAAGCAAGGGAAGAAGATAAGGGCAAGGTCTAAGAGGAGAGGAGAGGCTAGCTTTAGGAAGGGTGAACAAGGTGGTGCAAATGCCAATGGAAATGCAAATCCTAATGCAGATCTAACTAGACAAAACAGCCAAGGGTTTCAGCATCACCAGAACTGCTTGAAGCATCGGAATCAGAGATGGGTGCATCTCCCCTTGACAATATGTGAGGCCTTGAGAGAGTTCAGCTGCTTCTTTCCTTGCAGGTCTTCTTGCATGTCAAGTGAGAAGGAGAAGGAAAAGGGTGGTGGAGTGGAAGGAGGAGGACTTGTGAGAGAGGGTTCGTGTGGGAATGGACTTGGAAGGTGGCTGGTGGCTTTGCAGGATGGGGATGGGAAGGGAAGGGGGATTGAGTTAGTGATGGAGGAAGAAATGGAGGATGGAAGAGAGAGAGGTGAGAGGAGCCGCAGCCAGAGGAGGCATGTGTTTGAGGACATTGATGTTGATTTGGTGGTTGGAGAGGAAGAAGAGAAGAAGAATGATGAGGTGGTGGGAGAGGAAGAAGAGAAAGCAAGAGTTAGCATATGTATTCCTCCCAAAAATGCTCTTTTATTGATGAGATGCAGATCTGATCCAGTCAAAATGGCAGCTCTGGCTAACCGTTTTTGGGAATCACCTGTTCACAAAACCAAATGTCAAGAAGAAGAAAAAGAAGGGGAAGAACATGATGAAGAAGACATTGTGGATGAAGATGAACAAGAAGTAGAAGATGATGACACACAGCAACCCATCAAAGTGAAAGAGGATGAGCAACAAGTAGAAGTAGAAGAAGAAGAAGAAGAAGAAGTTGAAAGAGAAACCATAGAAGATACCATTTGCCAAAGAGAAACAGAAACTATGGTGGTGGTCAGTGAAGAAGAAGAAGAAGAAGCCGGGAAGGAAAGCTATGAAGTTGAAAGCGTAGGAAACATAGAAAGCAGAGAGTTTCATGAAGTAAAAGAAGAGGAAGAAAAGAGTGACCAAGAAGCAAATGAAAATGCCATCGAAAAAGGTGAAACTTTAACACATTCTGAAGCTCATTCAGATCTCCACAACCTTAAAACCGAAGGAAAAGAGGTTAATCTCCAAGAGGCTATAGAAGTGAGAGAAAACAACGAAAGCTCAGAACTTTCTTCCACCCCAGAAACGTTCACAGCTTCAGAACCCACCCCAGAAACGTTCACAGCTTCAGAACCGGAAAACGACGACGGAGAGCCAGAAACGGAAGCAGTGACGACCGAAACTTCAGAAGGGTCAACGGAGGAGGAAGAAGAGAAAGTGACTACGGAGACCGAAACGCAAGAGCCGACCCGAGACCCGAATTCGGATCCACAGTCAAAGGAGCGAGAAAATGGGTCAAAATGCGAAGATAGAGAAAGGGAAACGTTGCCGGAGTGCTTGTTACTGATGATGTGCGAGCCCAAGCTGTCAATGGAGGTGTCCAAGGAAACGTGGGTTTGCAGCACCGACTTCATACGGTGGCTACCGGAGAGACCTGCCGCCGCAGGCGGCGGCAAAAGGCTGAATGGAGAGACCTTTACAAAGACCAAGCCGAAGCCGAAGCCTTCTCCACCGCTGATGCAGCCGCCACGGTCGTCGTGTTCGTTCCCGGCGATGGGCGGTGCCGCCGGAGTGTCAATGGCGACAATGATTGAGCAGAAGCTGGTGGGGTCGAAATCAGGTAATGGGTACGAGCCGTTTGTGCTCACGCGCTGCAAGTCGGAGCCGATGAGGTCATCGGCTAAGCTAGCTCCGGAGGCTTGCTTTTGGAACAACAGGAAGCTTGAGCCGCATCCACCCGCCGCTCAGCTTGGGGTCGGCGCGCCGGCTGGTGTTGGATTTTGATTTTCATTTTAATTCTCTCTTCCTGAAAACTCTCAAATTTCTTTTTTTTTTTAATTGACAGAATAATCAACTGTTGTTATTATTATGTGTAGATTACTGCTAAACTTTGGGCTGCTTTGTTAAACTAGGATTTTGATTATACTCCTATTTTGCTGTTTTTAGAATGTAATCCTTTGTATAAATAGTTTTAGTGATGGTATTTGTTTTGGGGTCCATTATTACTCGTTAGTGAAGTTATAATAAGAGTTTTAATTTACCTGTGCAGTGTTAACCAGTATTCTGGTATGATGTGGTGCATGTTGTATTTATTTCTGTGATGGTTGGTATATTTCTTAGTTGGAACATATTATGAAGGAGATAATGGAAGTGGTGGAAGGCTTGAAGTATGTGTATATGCGTGTTCTTGAGGGCATGAAGACAAAGTGAGTGGGACATTTTGTTAAGGTTGTTGTGTCTGGTTGTCTAATGCCATAATTAGGTTGGAATTTCTGTGGACTTTGGTCAATGGTCGTGGCTCATCGTTTTAAAGCACTACTGCTCTGTGATTAAGCTTCTGTAATGTGTCGTTGTAATTAACAAGTCTTCATGGTAGTTGCATTGCATGTGTAATGGGGAATTCATTCCAAGGTGCTGCATTTAATTACAGGGAAAACAGTCAAACCACAAGTTTGACTAGTCATTAGTGGTGCACTTGAATTTATTCCTTTCTCACTTTTAATCATCATCATGTTTTTGGGTACTTTTTATTTTTCAACATCAAAATTTTACTAATTATCTTTTTTATTAGGTATACTTTTATGTGTTTTTTTAGTTTTTTAAGTAAATTGCCTTTTGGTTTTTGTGCATAAATAACCTTCATAAATCATGTTACTATCATGTTGGGAAAAAAAAAAAAGAATCAAAACAGTGATCAGATCAGATCACAATAGTATCTACTAACAACCGATGACTAATTTCTGTCCACGAAGTATGAATTTCATTGTTTTAATACTGAGAATTGATTTTGGAATCAAATGAAATTTTTTTAATAATATCTGCTAAAGACAAAGATTATTAATGAACTTTATAAGTAGTAGCAAGAGGCTTTATGATGTTTTAGCAAAGCAAGCATTTTTGGTTTGTAAAAGTGTGTTGATTTGTGAGTGTACTCATAATATTGAATTGGTTTGAGATAAATATTAGTTAATAGGTTAGTGACAGGTTTTGAAAGGAACTGCAGGAAGATAAGCTGTAAAGTTGGCATTTTGTCTTTCTCTAAAACTTGTTTGCAATAGCAGAATTTCAAAACTGTTTCCTCAGTCAATAATACAGTGTGCAGCACACTCAGCTCCCAAGGAAGCAAAACTATAGATAGTATCATTATCTCATGCAAGCTCATTCCCTCTTTGTTTTCGATGGTTTTCTTCCCAGAAATACACACTATTTCATCTAAGGTGAAGTGAGATTTATCCGAGTAAAAAAGTGAACTAATTTATCAAAATATTAAGATTCTACCTAAAAAGCTGTTTTTTTTTTTTTTAATTTTCAAAGACATTGAGTTTGAGCTGCTTATTATATGTTTGATAATAGTAGGTTTAATTATCTTTCAATTATTTTCAGTTGAGCTTTTATTAATTTTTTATTATGTTTATTGAATATTTAAACTATTTATCTTTTCAGTTGAATTATTGTTCTTTAATTTTTTTTAATCGGATGACGTAATGTTATTTTGTCTTATTATTTTTCTTGTTTATATTCATGTATTAAAAAGGTTTAATATTTTATTGCTAATTTGAAATGATATTCCGACTAATATAAAATGATTAGTAAATTTTATTATTTTTATTGAAAATGTGTTAGACAATGAGGTCATTATGTTTTTTAATTATTTTTATGTTATTATCTAGCGGGACTAAGAAACTGGCTTAGTCACCTATCGTTTTACCTTTTACCTTGATCGTAATATTGTTTTATATTAACAATAAAATTTCATGTTTTTATTGGATTGATTGAGTACTCTTAACTCCTGACTAACTGGTTCTTCGTCCACTCGTCCTTTAGTTGATTTGTTTTCAAGATTTCTTGTTCGATGGAATCTGCTTGGATGGTATCTGCATAAGGCACTTTGTTACTTAAGTCGGGAAAAGTTTATGCAATAATCAATTTAATCAATTATCTTACTTGGATCTTCTATTTATACTATTTGTAATAGGCTTTTACTTACCACTGATCTGACCACTGATCTAATCACAGTGATACCTTAATACGATTACTAGACTAATTTATGCTAACCTATTTTTAGATTGATTTAATGGCACCTATCGACCTTCTTGTCCATAAATATGTCATACAGTATTTGACGTTTCATCTAGAGATGACAAACAAACTCACCTCCGTGGTATCGCCCAAATCTATCCCCGTTTTAAAGGGAAATTCTCATATATATATATATATATATATATATATATATATATATATATATATATATATATATATATTTTTTTTTTTATTTCTTCTGATTATTTGGTTTGTCATGAAACTTATTTTATCTCTAATATATTTTTCATTTTATCATAACCTTTATATAATTATGTTATAATAATGTATGTCAATTAAAAAAAATTTATGTCTCACATTTAAATATTTCTATTATTTTTTAATATTTTTATTTATTGTGTATTTTTCTTTCACATGAGAATGTTTATACTCTCAATTTAAGTGTTTAATAGCATAAACTTTTCATTTACTAGGTAATATGTAAACAAAAATTCTTTATTTATTATTATTAATTTTTGTTTCACTAAAAAAAAAATTTTGTTATTTCTTAACCATTGAGTATATATGTTGATATTTGAAAAGTTTTCTTAGATCTCTAAGGTATTTTTCATCTTATCATACCCTTAAGTATACATTTATTTTCTTTCAATAGTCTCTCAAATTGTTTATAAGACACACATTTTTTAACTTTTTAATATTTTTATTTGTTGTTTATTTTCATCATGTAGAATATTATTTCAATATATTTTATCTATTTTTTTTTATTTTCTGACTCATTATTAATCATACTATAACTTTTTCATTATAATTGTATAAATAACTTTTATTTATCACAATATAAAAATTTAATGTAATTGTCATGAATTTTTTTTAATCACCATCCAACATATATTGAAGTTCAAAAGATACAAGATATATATTAAAATTTTATTATTTGTTCTTTGCGTCATTTTGATCAAGTGATGTATTATAACTTTTATTAGTGTATAAAAAATAGATTAATCAGAATTTAAAAATTGATGTAAACAAACATTTAAAATATATTTTAATTTGAATATTTGTTTTCCTTTTATATTTTTAAAAAAATATTTTTAAATTTTATCAAATAGGTTTCATTAATTTTTGTAAATTTAATAAATATTTTGGTTCTCATGAAATTTTATTTGGTATTCTAATCTAAAATGTAAACAACAATTATAATTTATTTCAAAGTATTTGATATCGAAGAAACAATCATCCTCCTAATATTGAATATTTGATAATATTATGTTTCATTTATCGTAATTTTTTATTATTTTATAAAAATTAATTAAAATTAATATTGAAGTACTAATAAAACGGGTATGGGTATGAATATGAGATTATACTTATTAATCGATACGAATGGAAATGACACAAAAATTTGATATCCGTTGAGTTTAAATATGAAAAAGAAGATACATTTTTTCTACATAGATAATATAAGTATAATATAACGAAACACGTCCCCGCGATGTTGTAAAACCCTATTTTTCTGCCCTAAAATTTAAAGGGGCCTAGCCCTATTTGTTGGGCCTAAGGACTGACCCATAGGGTGTCCAAAGCCCTTAAGGCAGCCTAAACCCTCTCAATTCTTCCATTCTTGCGAAAACAGTACCTTACTCTCTCCCTTTTCCCTATCAACAGAAGCTCTGCTAGGGTTTGGTTCCCTCTCGTTCGTGCTAGCTCAAAAGCTCACCTCGTCTCACGTAAGTTGATCCTTGAACCGTACGCCCTCCTTTCGAAGTTGTTTTTGTGGTTTCTGTTAGGGTTCACTGTAGTAACCCTGTTATTCTCTCTATGTCGCTGTTCGAGTTCGTAACCCTACTCTTGGAGCTGCTGGATTCATCGGCTTAAGGTCACAGTCTGTTATTAGCCTCTTTCCAGGTAAGGGAAGCTAGGGCTTTATTGTTTTAAGTTTTCGATGCCTGTTTGGTTGATTTTATGTACTGGAAGGTTGATATATGTTATTGGTTGTGTGACAATGCATGGATTATACTGCTATAATGATGTGTATCTGTTTCTGCACGAGAGAGAGTGGTGAGCTCTGCTAAACTCGCCCAGGCGAGCAGGTTGGTCGCTCAAAACGAAAGCTCTCGCTTAAGCGAGGAGCTCTCGCTTGAGCGAGAACAACAGTAACTCCCTCCCATCTCTGTTTCGAAGGCTCGCCTAAGCGAAGGCCACTCGCCTGAGCGAGTTGGGCTAGCTTGAGCGAGATCTCGACGTGCTCCCTATTGCAGTCTCGCCTAGGCGAGAGCAGGTAGCTTGAGCGAGGGGTTCCTCTCGCCTGAGCGAGGTCTCTTTAGCTTGAGCAAGATTTGGGCATTTCTAAGTATGTGTGTGTGTGTATATATATATATATATATATATATATATATATATATATATATATATATATATGTATGTCTCACATGATTGGTTGATGTACGCTTAAGACAGTTCAAGCCATGATGCTATATGTACTGTATATGTTATATTGGGACTGTAAGTTGATGTGTTTAGCATGGGCGTGGTGTGATATATGCTTGATTGGTTTGGTAAATATATATACATATTGGCATGAGATTGATGTGTATGAGAACTCTAAGAGTGGTTGGTGAAACATGGGTAAAGTGCGGGTAGGACATAATCCCATGACCTTCGTAGGGAGTGTTCATGGTGGTACCTCATCTAATGGATGTAATTCCACGAGGGTACGTAGTGGTGCCTCCTCCTAGGACGTAATTCCACGAGAGTACGTGGTGGTGCGGCCACGACATAATTCCACGAAGGCCTCGTGGTGGTGCCTCATCGTATGTATCTGGATAGTCAAGTCTTGGTGCCTTATGTAGTTTGGTACTTCTTGTGTGGATGTACGTTAATTATGCTTGACTCTAAACTCGTATGTTGAGTGTTATGATATAAGAATTTTTTTTGCACTAGTTTACCCCTTTGCTTGTTTATATGATTATGTGTGGTTTACTCCTTTGCGATGATCATCGATTCTATTGATGTGAGCAGATGTGAGAACCCCTAACAGTGGTAATGATAATAGGGATGCTGCAGCTTGATGGATTGGACGGGTATTGGGCCCACTATGGGGTCCATCGCTGAAGGATTTTATTAGTTATGATTCTCTTGTCCGTACAAGACCTAGTATAATTAATTTTCACCTGTGTATTTTGTTTTGGGTCGTATGGGGCCTCTTTTTATATAAAATGGGTATGTTTGGTGTCCTGTGTACCTTCATACTTCAAATTCTATAGTCTCTAAATATTCATGTATATGATGTTTTATTAATCTGAAGTTATCCAGTCTTTGGGATGTTACAGATGCTCCGTTACCATCTTCATCTATTGAACTGGTATTTTCTAGCTTCCTAGCTTTTAGGTCTTGCATGACGTGTGGCCGCTTGGCATCTAATGGCTCAAATTTATGGCTTTGACTAATCTCCCGATCAATCCATACTATACATTTCATATTTTTAAGTCATGAAGATAAAAAACAAGATGATCAGATAAAATCACAATCACATCATTCGGTCAACAAAAGATTATACAAAACAAACTCAATTGAAAAATATAAAAATATTAAATATTTAATAAACTAATACAATTAATACAAACTCAATTAAAAATATCCAACTTTATTTTGTGAACTTGAAATTTAACGTAAACACTTACTGTAATATTACACAAAAGCTAGTTTCAAAATGTACTCTTCAACTTGTTTTAATTTGATAAAGACCCCCATTTCACAATCAGCACCAAAACAAGAAAATTATCTGCCTAACTCTACTATTTTTTTTTTTTTTAAATAAGAAGTGTTAAAACCCTATGAGGGTGGAATATGTGTAAAACCAAATCAGGGTTGAGAGATATTTGCTTATTGCTTAAGAAAGTTTGATGATGAGAAAAAGGTAGTTGTGATTGGGAATCTTGAGTTGAAAAAAAAGGACGAACAGAGAAACACAATGGAAGCTGGTAACATAAAGTGCTTTTGGTGCAAACTTTTTGAACAGATTGAAAATGGTGTAGGGAATGGGGCATAGACATTGCTCCTTGGCACATGGATTCCACAAAATCAATAATGAAATTGGCCTTCCCAAACCCTATCACACAAAGTTTTTGCCCCCTTTCTTATATATGTCAAGAGAAAACTATTAGTCAAAGGTACTTCTTTTTTTCATACAAAAAAATTGTTACATTAAAAGTTAATTCTTTTTAAAACCACATAAGTTGTATATTTTACTTAGGAAAATAAATCTCTATGTTGTCTATGTTAAAAGTGTATATACAAAAGAGTATACTAATCTTATTGTATATTCAATTTGTGTGAATGGTCATTATTTATTTTTCTTAAACATTATTTTGATCTCTTACATATGATTGAATAATTAATCAAAGACATGTTAGCATATTATTGATTTGCCACTTTTGGAGAAAGAGAGAATATGCAAGGTCCCCCCACCAATTTCCACCTATGTATATGACCTATTGAGAAATACTTTTTTCGTGAGAATAAATAAATGTTTTATAATATTTATATAGAAAAAATGTACAATACAATTTTGTTAAATACAAAATGTCATAGCAAAAAAAAAAAACTACTTATTTTATAAATTATAGTTACACTTTAAATGTTTTTCATATTAAAAAAAATAAATAAAATGGCTAAATTAATACTAGTTTATTCTACTTTTTTTTCTTATTTTTTTTATAACTTTTTGTATTTATTTAAAAAAAATATGGAAACAACAACAATAAAATAATTTAAGCTTAACTCTATTTATTATTCAATATTTCGAAAGGAATATATAATGAAAAATTGTTATTACTGTATTGTTAATAACCCATATAAAATAAAAGATTCCTTAAGATAAACATATACTGTTTAACTTTTTTTATTTATATTCAATAGAAACTAGATTTCACGCACAAAATTCTATAAAAAGGATTATTGCGTGTAAAAACATGTACATTTACTAATGATATATTTGATACGGATAATACCAATATCATAGAAATTACTTGATTGATTTTACCTTCTTTAGGTGTTCGTATACCAAACATTACTCGTTTGATGCTTACCATTCAAAATCTTGAATAATTTTTAGGATTGAGCAAATTATGATGAATGTCACAAACTCAAGCATCTCTAACTAGGTTACTCAAAACAGATCTTCCAAGTTCACGACTATCATTTCTACAGGCTCAAGGCACGAGTGGAGTCTTCTATTGGAGTTCTGAGTTTAATTTAGATATTGCCATGAATGCAACTTAGAGTTCAAGACATGCCTTAGCAAAGGTTCCAATTTCAAGCTTTTTGTAATGAATAACATCTTGACATTTTTAGATGAAAATAATGACTAAAAAATTAATTAAACTTAAATATTTTTATTCTTTATATATTTAATTTTATGTTTTATTATCTATTAACATTTATTGTTGTGTTTTATAAAAGAAATAAAAAGACAAATAATTTAATTTTCGTCCATTTATAAAATATATTACTTATAATTTAAAAAAAATTTAAAAATTTAAAAATTTTCAAAATGTGTATAATTTAAAAGAAATTCTAAAATTTTTGGAGTGGCCGCAGTCCCTTCCAACCCCTACAATACTCCACTCTTATGTATATGAATGATTATTTAACACCACTTCCGACCCAAAATTTTAAAATAATAAATTCATAAATATTTTATTTTATTTAGTGTTTAATTTTATTTTTTATCCAATGTAAATTATTCCCGAGAGATTTAAGCTCAAACTTAGATTAACTAAATCCTACATTCAGTAAAAATAAAAAAAATGAGTAAATCTTTTTAAAGTTTAAAGTTTTGAATCAAAGACGGTGTCGATTTTTATATGAATGAGACTTGTGTCTCTTGGGCAGTTACTCTCTTGACTAAATTCCCTCTCAAAAGACCATCACTGTTACCTCAGTTTGATGATGTATTCGATTGCAAGCTGGCCAGAATAAACCAAGGGAATTTGGCCAAAAACAAATGTTGCAAGATATGTGAAGCCATTCACTGAAGTCCTGTAACAAATTGCCAAGTGCTTTAAGAAAAAAAAAAAAAAAAACAGAAGGGTTCCAGTTAAAAAAAAAGTGAATGAGCTGCTGCCATTTTTTCTCTACTAATTCAATAAACTGCTTTTGTATGAATTCTATCATTCATTTGTGGTAGCAATTCCATGAATGAATATGACACAAGGTAAAGTGCTCACTGTATACACACAACAATTGAGATTCCTACTTTGACAGAATAATGAAAAACTGGACTACTGTACTTCATTGGCTTTAGAAGCTAAAGTTGATCATATGGGAAATTCTCTTACACAGTGGAATTTTGAAATCATTAAACGTAATAAATATTGAAAAAACGGGGGATGTGGTGGAGAGGCGAGGAGAAGAGTAAGCGCAAATCACTCATCAAATTAGTGACAGCACCACTACCTACAAACCGCTCCAGGTTCTATCATGGATATCAAACCCGTATAATGCATCAACGTTTCTTTGTTTGTTGAAACCCGGGGAAAACATTGGACAAACACCCCGTAACCCTGAAGTGTTTAGGGTTTGACAAAGTACGAGCTGTACCCGACCCCACATCCCAATTGACAATGGGCCTCCAAATGATGATATATAAACTAGTGTAAATAGTGAAATATTTCCGATGTGGGACTTATAAGCTCGATTTTTTTTCCTAGTCCTAAAGTCTCAATTCGATTTATATTATCGCCCACCCATCAGAAAAAATCTCATGTCCTCATTCCAGGTAGGTACACGATCCTGCAATGCCTCTTATGATTTTTTATTTATTTTCCCTTGATATGTGATTCCAGTATGGCTCAACGATATTAGATGGTAGAAGAACCCTATGATTGAAACCAAGAACAAAGTCACTCTCATAAGCTACCAAGAACCAATGGTATCCTCGATTCCGTAAGTGTTTAACAAGTGCTTTTGTCTTTCCAATATAACTTATTGCAGCAACTTAAAACTCAGTTACAGAATTTATGTCTGCTGACTCTTTCATAACTGCCGATACTTGCAAAATTTCCTTGTTCCAAAAAAAAAACTAGAAGTCTGATTTTTCTATTTTACCACTTCCCTGCTTAACTATATTGTCTTCCTTTGTAGTAATTAATAACTTCACACATTACACCCCATCACTTTGCTGACATTGTATCACTTCTGTTTGCTTTCTTCCTCTCATTTCCTGCTCTCATATTGCAACATTTATAGTTTCCATTTTCTTGTTATGATAAATGTAATGAAGTAAGATCTACTTGTATTTTTCTCATTTCTTCATCTTTCAATTGTGGATGCATAGCAGTATATATTTAATATTGGTAAAAGGGGTACCATCATTTTACAACACTGAAATCATGCTTCAATCAATTATATTGACCCTGGTCACGGACCCTGGTTTCTGACCACTACACTGACCCATTATTAACAATTTATATTATCACTGTTGTAAGTGTCGCTGTCCACAGTTTATAACCTTTGTTTGAACTCAAGATGGCAAGCGGAAGTTCACATGATTTTGACTGTATGCATATATAGCTAAAGATTCAGAAGTTACAAGTAGAGGGAGTTCAACAAATTCAATGAAGATCCCAAAGTTCATTTTCTGCCTAACATGATTAAATGTTGCAATAATTTGAGTGGTTGTGATGGAGAATCCTCTGGTAACACCACACTAAACATGTAATACTCTAGGGAAGAGTGCCAGTTTTCCTAAACCCTACTTATTGTTAAGATATCATGTTATCTTTATCTTATTTTCAGTTTCTATTGTTATTCGTTGTTGTAAGTATTTTGAACTTAGTCCATATTCTTTTTATTATAAATACAACTCCTATGTGTATTTTCTACATAAGAAAGATTAATCTTAAACCTAGTTTTATTATATTTAATACTTATTTTTTTGGATATATTCTTTTCTCATAACTTTTATATGCAGTGTCTGAATCATGCTTCTACCATTGATCTGTTGGTGTTTGACAAGTTAATCCATTTGGAAGCTATTCTTGGATTTCTTAGTTTACTTGCTGCTTCAACGTTCCCATCAGCTGGAAGTTCTAATGATTAACAAATGTTTGCTGAGTTGAACAGTGAATTTTATTTGGTGGGCTAATATTGGGAAGCTTTGCTCAAGTAATTTTCTCTTTTCTCTTAGTTGTCTTCTGTTTTAGTTTTTTGTTTAGGAGAATCCATTATTATACATTTTCTTATGCTTTTGCTTGGGCTTTCACCCTACCCTAGTATATAATTAGGACTCTTCTGTTGGTATCCGTATCACACCATTGCACCTTATCAATCTAGAATGCTGTTAAAGTGTTCTCTGACTTTTACTCTTGCACGTGAACCTTTTAATTCCAACAAATAAACCTTGTTTTGCGGTCTAGTGATTTTGTGAACTATGAATATTATGAAAATATGCCAATATGTGATACGAATATTTAACAGAGCTGGTTATAGTTGTAGTAGAAACATCGATTATATTCAGGATTTCCTCTGGATAGTACAATTTTACTTTCACTTTAAAGTATTTTAATCGTTAACTAAAATTAACTGATCTGTTCTTATGGATACTTTTCAGAGCAGGAGAACCAAGTACAGTTTTAAGTGCAGAAATCTTTTTCCTATAGAGATGTTATGCAGCAATTTGTAATCATCAAAGTTTGACTGAGCCTCTTTTGATCTAAACCACCCTTTTGTTTTTGGTTCTTTCTTTCGTTTCTACTAGAACAACTAGAAGTATTCACAATAACAAAAGAAAGTCATGAGTGGCTGTTCAGGATTTATATATTATAAATCGGTAGATTGTTTTGGATAATCAGCATATATGCTCATAGAAAGAGCATACATGATTAAGTAAATTGATTTCTATAGCAGAACAAAAACCAAGAGTTACTATTATCACCATTATTATTTTTGCTATTCTTCTTAGCAATTGTTACAAAGAATTGATCAGTAAAGTATGATTATGATCCTGAGGTTCAGGATTTGAATGCAATCAATGGGTTTTCTCAGCATTCCTGGTGTACGTTTGAAGCCACTGCTCTAGCCCAAAACTTGATCTGCTGTTTCATGTCACCTGCAGACTTATTAGAAACCCAGTTTGGAATAGGAGGAGCACAACTTTGCACCAACCATGCCTCGGATAAGTATGGTCTTCTCACGGCCTTATCTTCTTCTGTCTCGTCTCTTTTTTTCTCTTGCAAACCAGGTAGTATGTTAGCTAAACTTGGACTCAAGGTTTCTTTCTCAAATGAGAATCCTAAATCCTTGAATCCCTGAACCTCTTCATATTCAAGATCACTCAGGCTTCTCCTCATTGTTTTCTGATTCAGGTACCTACGCCTCATCTCCATAACACCCTCTGTGTTGAAGCTTTCAACCTCAGTCTTTCTCGCTGGTCTACATCTTGGAATGCTACAAGTCTGTCAAAGAAAAGATGACATAATGTGAGGACTGAATAGTTAACATCAACACCTTCAAATCAATCTGAATTTGGAAGTATATGTATATGTTTTGAACTTTACTTCGCAAAGAACTATGGACTTTTCTTAAAGTAGCATTGTAGCAGCAAGCTACACACACATACACACATATGTGTGTGTGCTTCCTGTCCTTTTCCTATGATATGAGTTTATTTATGCCAAAAACTTTGGCCTTTTTGGCCATGCTGTGATTGGTGCTGGCCACACTAAAAGCAATCATAAACTTTAGAAGGGACAGGAATCTTATACATTTGGACTTTAAATGAAAAGGAGTCTATTTCTTAATATCTTACAAAAGCAGATGACTGAAGTACCTTAGAGGTTTGCCTGGGGGGCAGGATATCATAATGGGTAGGTGTTGATGTTTGCTTGTTGGATCTGCCAGTTCTAGAATCATTTACTCTGAACTTTTCCTCTCTCCCTATGGATGGAGGCAAAGATGGTGTTCTTAGCAGTTTGCTTTTCCTTCTACTACAATCACTCTCATGCTGTCCTTTCATCTGTGCACTACGAGGTTTACTAGCTGAATGAGACACCACAGGATCGTGTGTCTGGTGCACAAATTTGCTTCCTTTTTGGCCTTCTTCTTCTTTTTCTTCTCTCAATCTCAATGGTGGCATGGATGGTGCTCTCTGGATCTTCTTGGTATGAACAAAAGCACCATTGTTTGGTGGTTTCCTTGGTGAGGAGTATGAACACACACAAGAGTCCTTCAGTGTAAAATCCGGGGGGCTGATTAGGCCAGTGGAAGGGTAAGGATCAGAGTGACACCTTGTCATCTTTGGTGTTATCTTTAACAAGTTGTCAAAGAACCAGCACTCTTCCAGAAGATCTGCAGCTTCCATTTTTTCATCTCTGCAGAAAGAAGACTCACAAGAGTTGCCAATTGGCTCCATCAGTTTCCACTTTTCCAACTGTCACCCCTTAATATGTTCTCAGCTTATATGCACACTTCTGCTTCTGCAGTCATTGAATTCTTATTAAATTAACCGAATATTGTGCACACACAGGCCAAAGATTTTACCAATAAAAATCCTCAAACCGAACTTTCTTTAAGTTCAGATTCTCAGTTGAGTTTCTCGGTATTATTTTTTGTCGAATATTAAAAATACACTGATATTAATACTTTAAAAAAATTGTAATATATTTAAAAATTTCAGTGTCCATCAATATATTTTAAAAACACAGGAACAGCACGTAAAATTCATAAGAGAATCCAAATTCGCTTTCTAGATAAACCATGTGAGATATGACACCATGTGCCTTAAAATGTCCTTATTCATTGTTTAGGTACAAAGTGCTTGGTGTCCAAAAACCAAGTGTTATTTTAATACAAAAATGGATCTCCCTTTGGCATTTCAAGAAGTGAAATAATAGTTATGAGATGGATTTGTGCAGAGAGAGCAAGTGGGGTCATGGAGCATTCAAGCTTCACAACAAAAAATAATAGATAGGGACGATTTCTTTGGGATTGCCTTTATCATGCCAGCACATCCCCATGTGCTCTGGTTTTTGTTTATGCAGCCACTTCACATCACAAACAAGTTAAATTAATCATTGTGTTTGGTTTTATTTGACTACTGCAACATCATTTGGTAATGGTGTGAAAAGGTTCCATTATTACGTTATTTTCTTTTAGATTTAATAAATATCTTCAAACATATTCAAATCTTAAAACTCATTAATCATAATACTTCTTAGCATGACCTTCATTCTTTTCTCCAGGTGTCTGTGTGGTTATATGTAGTGTTCATGACTTTTGCTGTGTTCCACAACAATTCACACCATCGGTGTTCTTAGCTGTCTAAATATTATGAGCTTTTAGAAAACTAATTCGATTTAAACTATTAGTTTAGTTGAGTTTGGTAGAGGAATGAAACCAATTATTTAATCAAATCTAGGTTGATGCTTAGTTAAGGAAGACGCCAAAAACTCTGAATTATTTTCTTGTACCTGTTGTTAACTATCGATTTACCACTCTAGAATCTTGACCAATTTGGTTAAATTTGTAAGTGTATTCTTGTTGGATAAAATTACTCTTAAATTGATTGGTTCCTCTACCTTGTTTCTATTATTGAGTTTGATTCGCAAAAAAGGATTTTGATGTTTTTTTATTTTATTCTTTTGTTTTTAACTCTAAAAAAATTAAGACAATAAATTGTTCGAATGAATCCCCACAGGGTAACGAGTATAATCTCATATCCATATTCGTACCCATTTTCTTACTATTTCAATATTAATTTTAATTAATTTTTATAAAATAATAAAAAATTACGGTAAAGGAAACATAATATTATCAAATATTCAATATTAAAAGGATGGTTGTTTCTTCGATCATTACTAAAAAAACTCATATTTCCTTCCAATTTTGTTTTGAAATTTTTTTATAGAAAATACTTATAAGTTTTGTTATGAAAAAAATTTGTAGGAAATTGCTGTCAATTTTTTTGTAAAATATTTTGTATAAAACACTTTTCGCAACAAACTTTGTAGAAAATACTTGCGAATTTTATAATTTTGTAGGAAATAATTACCCACAAAGAAATTATCTGCCAATTAAAATTCTTAGAAAAAATAGAAGGAAAAAGTCTTTTCTTACAAATTTTTTCAACAAATTTGCAAGAAAATTTCAATGTAATATGATAATGTTTAGTACGGGATATCAAATACTGTGAAATAAATTATAATTTTTACATTTTAGATTAGAATACCAAATAAAATTTTATGAGAACCAAAACATTTATTAAATTTGCAAATTGCAAACATTAATGAAACCTAGTTGATAAAATTTAAAAATATTTTTTAAAAAAATATAAAAGGAAAACAAATATTCAAATTAAAATATATTTTAAATGTTTGTTTACTTCAATTTTTTTAATGCTAATGAATCTCTTTTTTTATACACTAATAAAAATTATAATACATCACTTGATCAAAATAACACAAAGAACAAATAATAAACATCATAATAAAATTTTGATATAGATCTTGTATATTTTAAACTCTATATGTTGGATGGTGATAAAAAAATATTCATAGCAATTACATTAAATTTTTATATTATAGTAAATAAAAGTTATTTATACAATTATAGTGAAAAAATTATAGTATGATTGATAATGAGTTAGAAAATAAAAAATAATTAGATAAAATATATCGAAATAATATTCTACATAATGAAAATAAACAACAAATAAAAATATTAAAAAGTTAACAAATGTGTGTCTTAAAAACAATTTGAGAGACTATTGAAAGAAATCACACAAAGAAAAACAAATGTATAATTAACGGTATGATAAGATGAAAAATACTTTAGAGATCTAAGAAAACTTTTCAAATATCAACATATATACTCAATGGTTGAGAAATAACAAAAATTGTTTTAGCAAAACAAAAATTGTTTTAGTGAAACAAAAGAGTTCTTCAAATGAAAATAATAATAATAATAAGTAAAGAATTTTTTTTATATTACCTAGTAATTGAAAGGTTTATACTCAGAAGCGGACCTTTGAAAGGACACAGAGGGTCATGGCTCCCCCAAAATTTTTATTTCTACATAATTTAATTAATATATAATTTTAAATATATTTTAAAAATTACTATTTTTAATATATTTGATATTTTAATTTTTTTTATATATCTATATGTAATATATTTCTATTCTTTCTTTTTTTTTTGACATTTTCAATTTCGCCTTTTTAATATTTTTAAAAATAAAATTAATTATTTTATTAACATTATCTTTTAAGTGATCACTTATTTAATTTAATCATCTTTTTATTTGACTATTTTTATTTGAAACTTAATCATTATAAATGAAAATTAATTATAGTAAAATTATAAAATTTATTTGTATTTATTTTATAAGTATAATGATAACAATAATTATAATTTTAATACTTTTTATTATCTTAAAAAAAGTAAATACAGTGTTTTTACCGATTTATATAAATATTTTGAAATTACTCTTTTGATTTTTATTTTCGTTCAAAAATGTGAAGTTAGTCATCTAGATTTTTTTAGTCCCAATTTGATCTCGGTATTTTAAAGAATGATGCAATTTGGTCATTTTTCGTTAAATTTTCTGAATTAGATCAAGGTTTTTTAATCAAAATTGAAGTTGTGAATAAGGATGATTTGTTTTGTTGGTGTAACCGACATAATCTTAGAGTCAGTCATGATGAAAAATCCTTGCTCCGCTTCAAGAAATTTAACGAAAATAACCAAATTGCATCAATTTTAAAAAAAATCATATCAAATTGAGACTAAAAAAACTAAAAGACCAACTTAACATTTTTTAACAAAAAACGAAACAAAAGAGTAATTCAACTAAAATTTTGGCACCCCTAAAATATTGGTCCAAGATTCCCCATTGTTTATGCTATTAAACACTTAAGTTGATAGTACTAAACATTTTCATATGAAAAAAATATATATAATAAATAAAAAATATTCAAAAATAATAGAAATATTCAAATGTGAGACATAAAATTTTTTTAATTGACTTACATCATTTTAACATAATTACATAAAGGTTATGATAAGATGAAAAATATATTGGAGATGCGAATGAGTTTCCTAACAAACTAAATAATTAGAAGAAATAAAAAATAAAAAGTATATATATATATATATATGTATATATATATATATATATATGTATATATATATATATATATTTGGTTATTTAATTAATTGTGAATATTTTAATAATTTAAACGAGAACAGAGATATGGCGGGAATGAGTATTATGGCGGAGATATGCACATTCCCATATCTAATTGAAAAAGTTGGGGATTCTCCATACCCATACGCAGTCAATGTGGGGATTCTTCGTCAAAATGGGAACAGGTTCGAGCAATACTCACGAGGGCGGGTTTATTTGCCATCTCTATCAGTGATTGCGGTTTTACAGAGTTGGAATTGGAAGCCATTGAAGGAGGTAAGTTTTCATTTTTGGTCGTCAATTTTTTTGTTCTTAGTGGTTATGTATTTTGAAGAGGTTTAAGGTTTGGCAGTTTTTGAAACCCCTGTTTTTGCAACGATGTAAGTTTTTTTTTTAGAATGTTGTTTCCATGGTTATTGTAAAGGAGGATAAAGTTTAGGGAGGTGTTAATGACTTTCGGGATAGGTGTTGTCGTGGAGAAAACCTTCAGGGAATAGTTGTTATATATTTATAATAATATTGCAAAAATAATAGCGTTGCAGTTGTTGCAACGTTAGCAAGCCTCCCTCCTTTTTAGGATAGTGCATGTCGTTGCAGCAAGATCTCCACCACATGTTGATCCCACATCCACATTTTATGGGATTTTTTTTCACACTAGGCTTCAGTTATAGAGCATGGATTTTTTAAATCCATTAATCACCTATAAATAGGAGCTTAAATCCTTTTCCAAAACACAACCTTTCGCATCTCTCTTCTCTTATATCATAGGTTACTTACTCTTTAAAGAGTACTTATCTAGCTAGTTTCTGCTATCCTCGACATATATCTGGATGTTCCTGTTGTATCCTGGGGGATTTGTGCATATACTGCGGATAAATCATTAAGGGCAGTGTTTCCAACACGCCTCAGGAATTTACATATTTATTTTCTCATCATACTTTTACTACAATCTCAAGGATTTATTCTGTGAAATGATGGACACTACAACTCCAAACTGATCGTGGTCTCTGTATTATCTTCACCTTAGCTTCTTTTGCTTGGGCTACTTGGGCTACGTAAAACGTTTGGGAACGTGATCTAAATTTGGAAAGAAAGGAACCTGGATGGATTAGAACCAAAACCCCTATGTTCAAATGTCTGATGTTGCTGTAACGAACACAATTGTCAACACAATTGTCGGGCTCATATTCAACACTTGTTAATTTTTCGCATCTCTTTTGTGTAGAGGCGCATGCTCCGCCAACGGCATCCTGATAAAACGCTTCTACCATGATGTTGTTGGGTCTGTGTGTCTCTCCTTTCTCTTCTTTAGCTCTCCTAAGGCGGTTTCCATCATCACATTTCCCGTGTTGGTGCACATCTCGACGGAGCAAAAACTCCTCACGACGCGTGTGGGGAGGCTACAATGGCTGCAGCGACGTTCAACAACATAGGGGCGGGTGAGTTTGACGAAGGAACACAACTGTGGAAGAAGTTGCATTTGGGGCTGTTCTGTTCTCTTACGCACGGAAAGGAGATGAAGGTTGAGTGAAATGGCGTGGAAGCACAAGGTGGCTGCAACAGCTGGCACAGAGGCAACGCACGATGTCTCACATCGAAGGAGACCCACTCTAGGGAGGGTCTAACAGCGAAAACGGCTTGAATATGAAGCAAGACAATGATGAGTGTCACAATGGGGAAGCTCAACAGTTTTTTTTTTTTTTGCAATTTGGCGAAGCAAATAGGGGGGTCACGCATCCCTTGGTTTTCGCCGGCAATGTTTCCAATAGATATCAGTGTCATCGAATCTGACTCTGGTTGGCAGTGGAAGGCGAAACAACGACGATGAGGGTGAAAGAGGAGTTGGACCTGACCAACATCTTAAATGAGACAAAATGTGAAGGATGGTTCCAAACCCTTGTTTGCAATGCGTTATGTTTTTAGAGTTACTTGATTATTGGGATGATAATATAAAGTTGTGGCATGTGATCCTTTTCTATCGTAAAGGTCAGCTTTCAATTCAAAGTTTTTTAAAGTACGAGGAACCTAATTAAGGTAATATTATTTAATTAAGTGAAAAAAAATTGTGATGGCTTTTCACTTGATTACTATCCCAAAAGTGTTCTTGAGAAACTTCTTAGAAAGTTTAGAAATTATAATTGAGTGAATATTCCTTATGATACTAATTAAAGAAAAATATAGAAGAATTATTTTCTCAATCTCAGTATGCCCAAATAATTGGGAGTTTACTACTTGTGATGGTCTTTTCTAGACCATGTGTTGTTTATGCAGTAAGTAAACTAAGAAGATACACTTAATATTCTAATTAGGAATATTGAGACTTATGAGATGCTTAAGAGATTCAATGGAAGATGTCATCGAATATAGTGGATTCTTCCATTGTTCTATAAGGGTACACTGATGTTAACTGAATCTCTGATTCAGACGAGATAAAATCTTAGGGGTAGTGTGATTCCTTGGAGATCAGCCAGGCAAATGATATTGCTAGATCAACAAGAAATATGAGTATGTTGTTCTTGAAAAGAGCTAATAGTGAAGCTGAGTAGTTAACGAACTTTTTAGCTAATATTCCACTAGGAATGAAAATACATTGTGATTGCCAATCGGCAGTGGCTACTGAAGAGTGAAACAATTTCCATTGAGTATGTGAAGTCAAAATGGAATCTAATGTGAAGTTAAAATGGAATCTAGCAGATCCTCTGACAAAATCCTAGGATGAAATATTATTATAGAAACATCGAGGGGAATGAGACTTGAGCCACTTGAAACAAACAAGTGATGGTAACCCAACCTTTGTGATTGGAGATCCCATGAATAAGGCTCATATGGGTAAGAACAAGTCACTTGTTAGTTCTGATAACACTAAATTAATTGATTGATTTTAATCAATTACGCCCATTCCTATGGTGTTTATGTGTGTGAAAGTGCTAGAGACTATATTATTGAGAGGTTAAACTTTGTAATTAAAATTCTCTAAGATGTAAGAATTTTAACTTAAACAAAGTTTTAATGATTTTCATATCCTTTACGGGTGGTGTATGATTTGCAGCATATACTTGATGAAATCACCTATATGAGTGTTGAATGGGGCCACTTGTATGAGATCTTGGCATGATTTCTAGAGCACTCATGAATACTGGGCACGCGCATGGCCTAGTGTGATTGATAAACCACTGTGATTGATAAACCACTAACACACAACAAGTGTCTGTGGTTCATATAGCTTGCTATACCAACTACATTGTGTGTTAAGTTTCCCAATCTAAGATTGGTTCATATAGCTTGTTATACCAGCTCTGATGCATTACATCTTAGTTGAGACCCATGATTTTCTTTCTTTCTTTCTATCTCTTATCTTTTACAATATGTGGGGAATTGTTATATATTTATAATAATATTGCAAAAATAATAGCGTTGCAATTGTTGCAACGTTAGCAAGCCTCCCTCCTTTTCAGGATAGTGCATGTCGTTGTAGCAAGATCTCCACCACATGTTGATCCCACATCCACATTTTATGGGATTTTTTTTTCACACTAGGTTTCAGTTATAGAGCATGGATTTTTTAAATCCATTAATCACCTATAAATATGAGCTTAAATCCTCTTCCAAAACACAACCTTTCTCATCTCTCTTCTCTTATATCCTGGGTTACTTACTCTTGAAAGAGTACTTATCTTGCTAGTTTATGCTATCTTCGAGATATATCTGAGATGTTCCTGTTGTATTCTGGGGGATTTGCGTATATACTGCGGATAAATCCTTAAGGGCAATGTTTCCAACACGCCTCAGGAATTTACATATTTATTTTCTCATCATACTTTTACTACAATAGTGAGGACGAAAATTGTGTAGTGTAGTCATGGGTCTTTGACCAATGTTGGGTGAACACTCCAACCCCAACAACAATTTGTTGAAGTTGCTTATTCTTTATTGAGAGACCATGTGCTTCTTGTTTAATAGATTTTTTGAAAATAATCTACATAGACCAACACCGTATAAAGTAGTTATTATACTTGAAAAGCCCAGGGCCTTATAAACCCCTCACCAAACATGGAACTGCAATTTGCCGTTTGAAAATAACAAGGTTTTTTACTAGTCCTACATTTATCTACTTTAGATTGTGTTGATATATTTATTAGGTTTTCCTTTTTTGAAACTTTGTTTATTAATTTTTTTTGTAGATTATTTGGGAATGGTCCCTAATTGAAGAACATAAAAGCAATGGTATTTTTTAGGGTTGCACTCAATGTTTTTGAAGAAGGCATGGTGGAAGAACAGGAGGAGGAGGTTCCCCGCGATAATCATTCTGCACATTCCCCAAATAGGAAAGTGCAAAGAAATGATAACTGCATTGATTAGTTGTGGGGAGAACTCAAGAAATTGCGTGAAGACTTTTTCAAATCTTCCAGTGGTTCTGCGAAACCTCATTCTTGCCCTTTTAAACTTAGTGCTAATGTAGCGAAACAGTTCCATTGTAAATTGATGCTCAAGGAACCTCATGCATCGCATTCGCAACATAGCCCTCAACAAGGTCAAAGCTCCCATTCATTAAATAGTGTTGACCATGCTCAATAATGCCATTAAGAAGATACTCCTTTGGTATGTGAGCCTTGTTAGTACGAAGATACATGTCTCTTAGCAATTGCTCCATTCGTTGAAGCAAAAAGCGTTTCATTGGATGTCGATAAGAAATTGTTGTACAAGAATATGACGTTGCAACCACACAGGTACAATGTTTAGAATTTTTTTGAAGTTCTAAAGTCGTAAATTTGTAAATTGGTTTATTTTAATGGTGTGATTTTTTTTTTCAGAGTCATGATTGTGGATATAAATGGACAAATCTTGACCACAATTGAGTGTAGTGGGTTCTGACCTTGGAGGAAGTTTGACAACATGGTAATATTACTTATTGACATGTGTTCCTTACTTCAATTTGGAGGCACTTTTACATGTGTTACTTGAATTTGAGGCATTTCTTTGTGAATAATCAATTTGACTAGCAATTTGTTGTTAATGTAAGCTATATTGTTTGCGGGGAACAATTTCATGTACACAAAAAAAAGGATTTATGGTTCTGTGAAGAGAGTTGTTTTTAGTTTACATTTTGCGGTATTATTATTCATGCATTTAGGGATTATATTTCATAATATAATTAAGGATTGGTTATCTACCTTCTATTTTTCCTACAAATACAATTAAACATTAACATTTATCCACAAAGATGGTATATATTTTTAATCACATAATCCATATGCCAAAAGTTGTACATATACATTTATCATTTGTGACCATTGCAAAACATGTAAGTATACAACTACATCAATGTCTAAGAATATCAAAGATCAAACCGTTGAAGAATATATTCGTTGTGCATATTTTCTTCATCCAAAACCCAGTGATAGATACATTGTTCTCTAAATGGTTTGAGTTCATCTTGTAGTGGAAATAGGTGAACATTCCATACCAAGGTCATAAACCCTACCAATAATAACCTTGTCCAATGATATATTGATCAACACAAACCACACCACAACAACAGATTACAAAAAAAATAGGAAATTACAAATAAACCCTAAACAGAAAGAATGAAACTTTATCTCATATTTCAAAAGACTCCACTGATGGAAGAACAAAAGCCACCCAATAAATGGAAGCCCACTTTCTTCCACGTTTGTGTCGTTTTGCAATTTCCACCTATGGAGGACAACCAACGCAAGCGTCACAGGTAACAAATGAGATGAGAACAAACGAAAGAGAAGAGAAGTGAAGCGAAAGAACAAAAGGGATGAGAAGAGAAGTGAGAGAAGATGTGGAACTTTTAATTTCACACAAAGAAACAAAGAGAAGTGAGATTGTCTCTTTCACACATATTACATGGAATTATTTAAAACTAAATAAATTTAAACATAAGCCACGTATGAGCTATATGAAGTTTGTCAATAAAAAATTTTCAAAATATCGTTTTCCACTTAAAAAACGAAAAATTATAGAAATATACTATTACTTTTAATATATATATATATATATATATATATATATATATATATATATATATATATATATATATATATATATATTTTTTTTTTTTTTTTTTTTTTTTTTAAATTTTTTATATTTTTTATATTTT